>Ga0209211_10008072_pt1 | contig 14540 bp, 17 predicted proteins | sample RifGroA2_FD_183992 | JGI IMG/M metagenome (GOLD analysis project Ga0209211, IMG submission 183992) | Groundwater microbial communities from Rifle, Colorado, USA - Groundwater A2 (SPAdes) (version 2) | ecosystem: Environmental > Aquatic > Deep subsurface > Groundwater | place: Rifle, Colorado...
GTTTTGTCCATGCCGCCGCGCAACAAATCCAGCGGCCAGGCCGGAAGCGCGAGCGCCTTTTCCGTGAGCGATTCCTCTTTAGGATTTTCGACCAGACGGGTGTAAGCGTCGTAGGAAGATTGGGCGGCCGGAAGCGGATTGGAGAGAAAAAAAGAAACCGCTGCCACGGCAAAAACCCGGATGAATTTGTTACGCGAAAAATGGCTCAAGAGACCCCTTTTAAAGTTTGATCTTCCTTCAAAGCCAAGTTCAGCCGGGTGAGCTCATTTATCAGAATATCCCTCAAAGGATAAGAGGTCTCGCCCGATTTCACCAGATAAAGTTCGCCGCTCGAAAAAGACCTTGTCGCGATTTCATCGATAAAAATTTGAGCGGAAGTGACTTTTGCTAATGCGTGGCGATACTTCCACAACAAATGCGCGGCGCCTTGCTTTCCGGTATGACCGGCTCCGTTTCGGATAAAAGTATATGGAGAATGGCGTATCAATTCAATCAAATAATCAATCTTGATTCTTTCCAAGGCGTTTGGATTTTTTGCAGCAACCAGAGCTCTCCGGTATAAAGGATTCTGGCGGATATCCGCGGCGGGGCCGGGTGTGAAATACACATTGGCCGGAGTCCGGGACTTGACGCTCAAAAAACCGGAGCAAGTCATGGCCGAAAGGACCAGGAAAGCACTTATAAAAAAAACCGATTTATTCATCCTTCTAAAAATTAAAACTCAAAAGCGTTTTCAAAATGGGATATTTCAAAAGATCCGTCCGCCGCGTTTTCGAGAACGGACACCACGTCAAACCGGACATCACGGTCCGGCAGGCGCCTGGCCTTGAGGTAATATTCAGCCAATTGCCCCAGCTTGCGCTGTTTGGCCCGGGTCACCGCCTCTTCCGGCTCCCCGAAACCCCGGCCCGAGCGCGTCTTCACTTCCACAAAAACAATCACCCCTTCCCGCTCAGCCACCAAATCGATTTCACCCAGCGGACAGCGGTAATTCCGGTCAAGGATTTTGTACTTCTTTTCTATTAAATACTCTCCGGCCCGCTCTTCTCCCCGGGCCGCCAAATCCCGGCGGCCGGGAGCAGTCATGCAAGCCCCCCTAGGGGGGCTTGCATGATGGGGCGGAAACTCATGCGGTGAAAAGGGGTGGGACCTATTTCCCGAAGCCTGGCGAGATGGCTTTCGGTTCCATAGCCTTTGTGCTCGTTGAAAAGAAAATCAGGGGCGAGTTCGTGATACGCCAGCATGATGCGGTCGCGCACCACTTTGGCCACGATAGAGGCGGCCGCGATACTGGCCGAAAGCGCGTCGCCTTTCACAATGTCCAGGCAGGGACAGGAGACTTGCAACTTCATCCTGCCGTCAATGAGCAAAGCTTCTGGAAATTCCGGAAGCCGGTCAATGGCCTGCTTCATGGCAAGGCGGGCGGCTTGAAAGATATTGATTTCGTCGATTTCTTTTTCGGAAACCAGGCCCACGCCCACGGCCGCGGCCGCGCTTTCGAGGATGGCGGCAAAAAGATTTTCTCTTTTTCCTGAGGAAAGCTGTTTAGAGTCGTTAAGTCCGGGGATTCTAAAACCGCGGTCGAGAATGACCGCGGCAGCCACCACCGGGCCGGCCAAAGGGCCCCGGCCGGCCTCATCCACGCCCGCTATCCGGGTCAGCCCTTGATCCCAAAACCTTTGTTCGAACGAATAAAGGTTTCGCCCAATGTGACTGGGCCCGATAGGGCCAGACCGCGAGTGGCTAGTCATGCGTTATTATTTAATGTCGGTGGATTTGTGCCTCAAAGAATAAAGTTTGGCTTTGTTTAGCTTGGTCTTTGCAGGCTTAAGGACCACAATCTTTTCCACCAGCTTGGAATGAAGCGCGAAATTTTTCTCGACGCTGTCCGAGCGGTCCGCCCTTAAAACCGTGAACGTCGCTCCCGTGCCTATCCCGCGGCGGCGTATCACGATGCCGTCAAAGGCCTGCAGACGCGACTTGTCGCCTTCCTGGATGCGCTGGAAAACGCGCACTTCGTCGCCCACTCTAAACGGGGGGATTTCGCTTTTCAAATGTGGTTTTTCGATAATTTCAATACCGCGTTTCATAAAAAGTCTCCTTAAATGAGCACACAACTTTACCTGCGCCCATGCGCAGGTACTACTCGTGGAGTTCTTGAGGAACTCCTACGAGCAAGTTGTGCGTGCGAATTTATCCCAGGAGCCCTAATTTTACAAAATTAGGGCGACGTGGGACTTCCAATTTAATGTTCCTTCTTGTGCTCCTTCAATAAATCGGGCCGACGCTCCCGCGTCCGCCGCAGGGCCTGCTCTTTGCGCCAGGCCTCCACCTTTTTGTGGTCTCCGGAAAGAAGCACTTCCGGCACTGCGAGCCCTCTGAAAACCCTGGGCCTTGTGTAATGGGGATGATCCAGCAAACCATTTTGAAAAGATTCATGCTGGATAGAATCCTTGTTTCCCACCACGCCGGGAACCAACCTCACCAGGCTGTCCACCAGGCACATGGCCGGCAATTCGCCGCCCGTGGTGATGAAATCCCCGATGGAATATTCCATGTCAATCAGGCGCTCGCGCACCCGCTCGTCCACTTCTTCGTAATGCCCGCACACAAGAATCAATTCGCTTTCGCGCGATAATTGCCAGGCGTCCTTCTGGACGTATGGCTTTCCCTGGGGGGTGAGCAAAATCACCTTGGCCCCGGGCCGGCGAGCTTTCAAAAATTCTATCGCCTCAAAAAGGGGCTCGGCCATCATCACCATCCCCGGACCGCCTCCGAAAGGCTTGTCATCACAGGTTTTATGCCTGTCGTGGGTGAAGCGCCTCAAATTGTGCACCTGTATTTTAACCAGGCCCTTTTTTTTGGCAAGCCGAATCATTGACTCCCGGAACGGCCCCGCGAACATTTCCGGAAAAATCGTCAAGATATCAACTGTGAACAAAGGGCCTTTTTTCGCCACCGCCGCGTACTAACTTTTGCGCTTTTTCTGGCGTTTCACCAAATTCAGCACAGTTTCCGACGGCAGCGCGCCCTTCGTGACCCAAGTTTTAAACTTGGTTTCGTCGATTTTGATAATCGCCGGATTCTGGTTCGGATCATAATAGCCGATGTTGGCAATGAATTTGCCGTCCCGGGGCGATTTGGAATCCGCAACCACCACCCGCCACTGAAGCCGCTTGGTGGTTCCCACTCTTTTCAATCTGATACGTAAAGGCATAGCTCCTCCCGATTGTTAGCGTTATCAGCCGCGGCGTTTTATCCGCGGCAGCCCAATAACTTTAATGATACCTGTCCCTGGGAGAACCGGTACCTACTCTTTTTCTCTCCAGACAGTGGCACCGAGACCCTTCATCTTTTCCTCGACCTTCTCATAACCCCGGTCGAGGTGGTAAATGCGGTGCACATCCGTCCTTCCTTCCGCCACAAGACCCGCCAGCAGTAACGCCGCGCTGGCCCTGAGATCCGAGGCCATCACATGGGCCCCCGAAAGTCTTTTAACCCCGGTCACAATCGCACTCGAGCCTTCCATAAAAACCTTGGAGCCCATGCGGTTGAGTTCGCTCACATGCATGAAGCGGTCCGGGTAAATTTTCTCCGTGATCACGCTGATTCCCGGCGTGATGGTCATCAAGGCCATCATTTGCGCCTGAAGATCGGTCGGAAATCCCGGGTACGGCAGCGTGGTCACATCCACGGGCTTAAGTACCTTTTTGCCCCGCACCCGCACCGTGTTTTTCGTGTGCGAGATGTCCACGCCCGCGGCCCGCAGTTTGTCGATAAGCGCGTTATTATGCTGCGGAATCACGTTTTTGACCAGAACATCCCCGCGGCTCATCGCGCCCGCCACCATGAACGTGCCAGCCTCGATGCGGTCGGGAATCACCCGGTGACGCGCGCCGCGAAGCTTTTTAACGCCCTGAATCCGCAAAAGGTGCGTGCCGCCGCCCTCGATTTTGGCGCCCATGTGAATCAAAAAGTTGGCCAAGTCCTCCACTTCAGGCTCGCAGGCCGCGTTTTCAATCCAGGTTTCGCCCTTGGCCAGCACCGCGGCCATCAGCACATTGCCCGTGGCCAGCACGGAAGAACCAAAAGCGCCTCCCAGATAAATTTCGCGGCCGCGAAGTTCCTTGGCCTTGGCCTTGACATACCCGTGTTCAATGGTGATTTTGGCTCCCAAGGCCTCCAGACCTTTGATATGAAGGTCTATAGGCCTCGGGCCAATGACGCATCCGCCGGGAAGCGAAACTTCCGCTTCATGGAGTCTCCCTAGTAGAGGTCCTAATACGCAAATCGACGCCCGCATGGTGCTCACCAGCTTGTAAGGAGCAAGCGGCACCAGCGCGTTGGTCGGTTTGACGGAAATACTGCCATTGGACTGGGTCACCCGGGCTCCGAGCGACCTGAGAAGCCTGACCATTGTCGAAATGTCCCGGAGATTAGGGACATTTTCAATCACCGATTCCCCGTCGGCGAGTAATGTCGCGGCCAAAATAGGAAGCGTGGCGTTTTTCGCGCCCGAGATCTCCACTTCCCCGCTCAGCCTTTTCCCACCCTGAATAACCAGTTTTTCCATGTCCTACTGCTTTCTTTCTACGCTAAGGACTCTGTCCAGACCGTTGTAATCCTTGAAAATCCTGCAATCCCATCCATTCGAAGCAAACAAATCCCCGGCTGCCCGGCCCTGCGCCGAGCCGATTTCAATAAGCATCCGGCCGCCCGGTTTCAGAAAAAGGCCGGCCTCTTTGGCCAGCCTTTCAAGGCATTCCGTTCCGCGCGGGCCTGCCAGAAGCGCGCCGCGCGGTTCTTTGGCCACTTCCGGCGCTATTTCCCGCATATCGCTTTCCGAAAGATAGGGCGGATTGGAAACGATGAGGTCGAATTTTAAACCGGCGGGGATGGCCGCGAACAAATCACTTTTCAAAAATTGAATCCTGTGCCCCACCTCGTGACGCATGCTGTTCAGCCGCGCTATTTCAAGTGCCTCGTCCGATATATCGACGGCGCACACCGAAGCTTTAGGTAGATAGGAAGCCAAACTGATGGCCAAATTGCCCGAGCCTGTTCCGACATCCAAAATATCCGCTTCCGCGCCACCCAAATGCCTTTCCCAAAGATCCTGAATGCTTCTTTCCGCCAGCAATTCGGTTTCCGGCCGCGGGATCAACACCGCGGGCCCCACCTTGAGCGTGAAATCCATGAATTCCGCCTGCCCCAGGATGTACTGCGACGGGATCCCCTCCGCGCGCTGCCTCAAAAAATCAAAATACTTCTCGACCTGAACCGCGGCCAATTCCCGGTCGCCGTTCAAATAAAGCTCAAACCGCTTGCATCCGAGCAGTCCCTGGAGCAATCTTTCCGCCAGGATTTCAGGCTCCCCGGTTTTCCGCTCCCGCAAAAATTCAACGCCCTTGTTCAAAACCTCCCGCACTGTTCCCGTTGATTCATTCCTTGTTTTCATGACGCTTCCTTCTTTTCCTCAGCCAAAAGCCTGGCCTTTTCTTCCTTGAGCAGCGCCTCCACAAAAGGCTCGATCTCCCCTTCCATCACATGGTCCAAAGCGTAAAGCGTGATTCCGATCCGGTGGTCCGTGGCGCGGTGGTCCGGAAAATTGTAGGTCCGGATTTTCTCCGAACGGTCGCCCGAACCCACCTGGCTTCTCCGCTGTTTGGAAATCTCATCCGCCTGGTCCTGTTTCATCTTGTCCAGAACGCGCGTCCGCAAAATGCGCATGGCCTTGGCCTTGTTTTTGTGCTGGGATTTTTCATCCTGGCACTGCACCACCGTCCCCGTGGGCAAATGCGTGATGCGCACGGCCGAATCCGTGGTGTTCACGCTCTGGCCTCCGGGCCCTGACGAACGGAACACGTCGATGCGCAAGTCCTTGGGCTGAATATCAAGCTCCACTTCCTCGGCCTCAGGCAAAACCGCGACAGTCACGGCCGAAGTGTGAATGCGGCCGCTCGCTTCCGTATCGGGCACTCTCTGCACGCGGTGCGTTCCGCTTTCGTATTTGAGCAGGCGGTAACAGGAATTGCCGCTCACGGAAAAAACAATTTCCTTCAGGCCCCCGAGTTCCGTCGGGTTGGTGCTCATGACCTCGATTTTGAGGCCGTGATTGCCGCAAAACTTCGAATACATGCGGAAAAGGTCTCCGGCGAAAAGCGCGGCCTCTTCGCCGCCCGTTCCCGCGCGAATTTCCACAATGACATTCTTGTCCTTGTCCGCGTCCTGGCCGGCCAGAATCAAGTCCTCGAGTTTTTCCTCCAGGGCCTTTTTCTTTTCAAAAAGCGTTTTTCTTTCTTCCTCGTAAAGCGCCAAAAATTCGGCGTCGCCCTGCTTCTCGAGAAGCACCTGCTCCACGTGCTTGAGCTCCTCTTCCGCGCGCGTGAGCTCGCGGAAGGCGTCCACAATAGGCCGCAGATTGGCAAGCTCCCGTCCCCAATCCCGGAATTTATTGGGATCAAGGTTTTCGGTGCCGCTCAAAAGCCGCTCCAGTTCAAGGAGCCGCTTTTCTATATTCTCAAGCTTTTTCCACATGGATGATCGGGCGGAAAATTATTTCTCGGCCTTTTCCGCGGCTTCCTTGGCAGCTTCTTTCGCCGCTTCCTTCTCCTTTTTTGTCAGCACCGGGGCCACGACTTTTTTCGCGACCTTTTGCGCGGACACGGTTTTGCCGCTGAACTTTTTGGCAAAACGGTCAATACGGCCGGCGGCGTCCAGCAACCTTTCCTTACCGGTGTAAAAAGGGTGGCAGCTCGAACAAGTCTGCACCGTGATGTTTTCCTTAGTACTGCGCGTTTCAATCATATTGCCGCAGGCGCAACGGATTTCCGTCGGGTGATACTGCGGATGAATGCCTTTCTTCATTTTAGCCTCCGTTAATCTTCTTTGATTTTGTTAATGCTCATTAAAAATTCGGCGTTTGTCTTGTACTTGCCGAGTTTGCTCAGCAAAAGCTCCATGGCCTCCACCGGGCTTAATTCATTCAACACCTTGCGCAACAGCCACACGCGCTCCAGCTCGTCCGGATGCATGAGCAGTTCTTCTTTGCGCGTGTTCGACTTTTTCACGTCAATGGCCGGATAAATCCTCTTCTGAAAGAGGTTTCTGTCCATCTGAAGTTCGCTGTTGCCGGTTCCCTTGAATTCTTCGAAAATCACGTCGTCCATGCGCGAGCCGGTGTCCACCAGCGCCGTCGCCAGGATGGTGAGGCTTCCGCCCTCTTCGATGTTGCGGGCCGAGCCGAAAAACCGTTTCGGCTTGTGCAGCGCGTTGGAGTCCACACCGCCGGAAAGAATTTTTCCGGAATGCGGCACCACCGTGTTGTAGGCGCGCGCCAGACGTGTAATAGAATCAAGCAGAATCACCACGTCTTTTTTATGCTCCACCAGGCGCTTGGCCTTTTCGAGCACCACTTCCGCCACCTGCACGTGCCTTTCCGCGGGCTCGTCAAAGGTGGAAGAAATCACTTCGCCTTTCACCGAACGCTGCATGTCCGTCACTTCTTCGGGGCGCTCATCGATCAGAAGAACAATCAAAATAATTTCCGGATTGTTTTTCGTGATGCTGTTGGCGATTTTCTGAAGCAGGATGGTTTTGCCGCTGTACGGGGGCGCCACAATCATGCCGCGCTGTCCCTTGCCGATGGGCACCAAAAGGTCCATCACCCGGGTCGACAATTCCTGAAAATCCGTTTCGAGGAGAAGTCTCTCCTGCGGGTAAAGCGGGGTCAGGTCGTCGAACATGGTGCGGTCCTTGATCACCTCGGGCGACTCGTAATTCACCGCCTCCACCTTGAGCAGGGCGAAATACCGCTCGCCTTCTTTGGGCGGGCGGATTTGTCCGCTCACCGTGTCGCCGGTGCGCAAATTGAATTTGCGTATCTGCGAGGGCGAAACGTAAATATCGTCCGGGCAAGGCAGGTAATTGTAATTGGGCGACCTTAGGAAACCGAAGCCGTCCTCCAGAATCTCCAGGACACCTTCGCCGAACATCAATCCGGTCTGCTCGGTTTTGGCCTGCAGGATTTTAAAAATCAGGTCCTGCTTTTTCATGCCGCTCACGGCCACGCCGAGCTTGGCGCCCGTTTCCTGGAGTTCCGTGATTTTCATTTTTTTCAGGGTCTCGATATCGAGCACGGGTCCGCCCGCGGCAGACGCCTCCGGACGGCCGCCGTTGTCGCTTGAGCGCGCCGCCGCCCCCTGATGTTCTTTAGCGTTAATAGTTTCTTTGTCTCTTGGCATTTTCACACCTCTTTAGTTTTTTAAATTCCCCCGGTCAGGAGGGTGATTGATTCACTTTCTTCCAAAATTGTTTTACCTGCGCGGCTGCTGCCGCCCAGGAACGGCCATTACGAATGATAAAGTCCGCTTGCGCCTCTTTTTTACGCAGGGGCCATTGTGCACCTATCCTTTTTCCGGCCTCGGCCGGGGACCATTTGAATTTGGCGCATGCCCGCCGGATTTGAACGCCGCGCGGGGCGCTGACCACCACCGCGAAATCAACGTTTTTATCAAAACCGGTTTCAAAAAGAAGCGGCACTTCCAGAACCACCACCTGCTTGCGGGACGTTTTAACGGCCCGCTTCAATTCGCGGAAAACAAAAGGGTGGACTATTTTTTCCAGCCTTTTTCTTTTCGCAGGCTCGCGAAACACCAAGCGCCCGAGCTTTGGCCGGTCGATACGGCCGCCCGCGGCGCAAACATTTTCTTTTCCAAAGACGCGCAAAATTTGCCGGTAAGCCGGCGTCCCTTTTTTCAGGGCCTGATGCGCGAGAAGGTCGCTGTCAACAACCTCCGCGCCCAACCGCTTGAGCATCCGGGCCACCGACGTTTTTCCCGCCGCCAGCCCGCCCGTCAAACCTATCACCAAAGGCCTTGCCATATGCGGCCCTTTCAGGCGCCCTTGTACCACGACTCCCCGTCCGTCAAATCCACGCGCAGGGGGACTTTGAGCTCCAGCGCCTTTTCCATTTTCTGGGAAACGAGTTTTTTGACTTCGGGCAATTCTTTTTCCGGAGCGTCAAACACCAATTCGTCATGCACCTGAAGAATCATCAGGGTTTCGAATTCCTTTTTCTCAAGCTCGTCCTGAATCGCGAGCATGGCCAGCTTCGCCAAATCAGCGGCCGAGCCCTGAAGCGGCGCGTTGATGGCCGCGCGCTCCGCGAACTGGCGCTCCATTCCGTTCGAACTGTTGATATTCGGGAAATACGCCCGCCTTCCGAGAATGGTGGTCAGGTAACCCTGTTTCTTGGCCTTTTCTTTTTGCGACTCGAGATAATCTTTCACCCCGGGGTAGCGGCCGAAATACGATTTGATAAATTGGTCGGCCTCGGGCAAGGAAATTTTTAAATCGCGCGACAGCCCGTAAGGGGTTTTTCCGTAAATGATGCTGAAATTGATGGTCTTGGCCAAATTGCGCATGTCGTACGTGACGTCTTTTTCCGCGGTGTTGTAAAGCAGTGACGCGGTGAAGCGGTGAATATCCGCGTCTTCGCGAAAGGCTTTGAGCAGCGCGGGGTCATCGGAAAAATGCGCGAGCAGCCGGAGCTCGATTTGCGAATAATCCGCGGAAAGGATTCTCCGCCCCTTGCCGCGCGCGACAAAGGCCTTGCGTATTTCACGGCCCAATTCCGTTTTGATGGGAATATTCTGCAAATTCGGGTCCGAGCTCGAAAGCCGGCCCGTGGCCGTCACGGTCTGGTTGAACGACGTGTGAATCAGCCCGGTTTCCGGGTTCACCAGTTCGGGCAGCGCGTCGAGATACGTTGATTTCAATTTCGAATTCTCGCGGAATTCAAGCAGGCGTTTGGGAAGCTCGTATTCCTCGGCCAATTTTTCCAAAACGCCGCTGTCCGTTGAAAAACCGGTCTTGGTTTTTTTGCCGGACGGAAGCTTGAGCTTGTTGAAAAGAATTTCCGCCAGCTGTTTGGGCGAATTGATGTTGAACTCCTCGCCCGCTTCCTTGAAAATATTTTTTTCCAGTTTGGCCAATTCCTTTTCGGCCTTTTTGGAAAGCTCGCCCAGAAAATCCGTATCCACCTTCACGCCGTTCATTTCCATTTCAGCCAGCACCTTGACGAGCGGCATTTCAACGTCCGCGAAAAGGCCTTCGAGTTTATGCTCTTTGATGATCGGCGCGAGTTTCGCGCGCAGCCGGTACACGCAATCCGCGTCTTCCGAGGCGTATTCCGAAATTTTCTCAAGCGGCACAAGGTCCATGGTGATTTCGCTTTTGCCGCTGCCTATCAAATCCTTGGTGGCGATTTTTTTTACCTGCAAATACTCAAAAGAGATGTCGTCCAGATTATGATTGCGTTTGCTCGGATTGATCAGATACGAAGCCACCATGGTGTCGAATTCCAGGCCCGCGAGCTCGACGCCGTGATGCTTGAGCACAATAAGATCGTATTTGATATTCTGCCCGGCTTTTTTGAGCTTCGGGTTTTCAAGCAAAGGTTTCAGCGCCGTCAAAACTACTTTTTCTTCAAGGCCCAGGCTGCTCGCCGGGGCCTGCTCGTCCAAGCCGCCGCCCGCGGCCGATCCAGGCTGGCCCACTCCCTGGTGGTGCTTGGATTTGACCGGAACGTAATAGGCCTCCATTTCCTTGAAAGAAAAACTGAGGCCCACGAGCTTGGCCAAATGCGGATTGGAAGAGGTGGTTTCCGTGTCCACGGCAAAAGTGCCCGCTTTTTCAAGCGCGACGGCCAATTTTTCAAGCTGAGCGGAGTTGAGCACCAAATGATATTCACGGGCCGCGTCAGGCGCTGTTTCGCCCGTGGGCGAAAGCTCTCTCAGCATGGTGCGGAATTCAAAACGCTTGAGAAGCTCAACCAGCTTTTCCGAATCCGGCTCTTTGAGTTTGATGTCTTCCATTTTGAAATCCACGGGCACGTCGCAATGAATCTCGGCCAATTCGCGCGAGCGGTCGGCCAATTCGCGGTTTTCGGCCAAAAGCTTTCTTTGCGATTCGCTTTTCACCTTGGGCAAATGCTTGTAAAGGTTCTCCACCGACCCAAACTCTTTGATGAGCGCGAGCGCGGTTTTGGGACCAATGTGCGGAACGCCCGGGATATTGTCGGAGCTGTCGCCCATCAGGGCCATGATATCCACGACCTTGTCCGGCCCCAGCCCTTCAAACCTTTCTTTCACTTCTTTCTCGGTATAAATCATGCCTTCCTTGTTGGTGCTGTAAACTTTCACGCTTTCATTGACCAGCTGAAGCATATCCTTGTCGCCGGTCGCGATATAAACCTCGTAGCCCTTGTCCGAAAGTTTCTTGGCCAAAGTGCCCAAAACATCGTCCGCCTCAAACCCCTGTTTTTCAAAAATGGGGATGCGCAGGGCCCGGATAAATTCCTTGATAAAGGGGATTTGCTTTATCAAATCATCCGGCATGGGCTTGCGGTGCGCCTTGTACTCCGTATCAATAGCATGCCGGAACGTGGGCCCGGCCAAATCAAAACACACGGCCATGCCGCAGGGCTTCTCCTCTTTGATCATCTTTTTCAGCATGGTGACCACGCCGTAAATAGCGTTGGTGGGCTCACCTTGCGAATTTGACAACTCCCTTATGGCGTAGAAGGCCCGGTAACAAAAGGAGTTCCCATCTACCAGAAACACCTTTTCCGTCATGAGCGTATAATCCGCGCAAAGTCCATTATTGAGGATTTTTAACCACGATTAGATTGGGATTTAGAGGTTCTAAAGGGTTATAAATTAATCAGTTAGGCCGCCCCAGACGCGGGGTGAATTGTTTCTTTTGAGGGATCCAAACTCTTGCCTAAATCGAGTAAAGAGTAACCCAAAGTCTAAAAAAAATCAATAAAATTATTTCAAGGCCTGCACGCGCAGGGTTGCTGCGCGTGAGGCATAGCCCCGAAGCGATTGGCTTCGGGGCAAGCATCGGGGCCGCGCAAACTATCGTTTCTTCTGCGCCGCGGCCAAAGCGTTGATCTGGAGCATAAGCTGGTCCGGGTCATAGGATACGGGCAGCATGTCCTCCAGGGTGATAAGCCCTTTGGCAAATAACTCCAGCAAATGCGAGTCAAAGGTGCGCATCCCGTGCTTAAGGCCGGTTTGTATGTCAGAAATAATACGGAAAGTCTTGTTTTCGCGAATCAGGTTCTGGATGGAATTGGTGGCCACCATGAACTCGATCACGGCCACCCGGCCGTCGCCCGTGGCCTTGGGCAAAAGAAGCTGGGATATGATAGCGGTGATGGACGAGGCTAGCTGGGTCCTGACCTGCGACTGCTGATGCGACGGGAAAGCGTCAATGATACGGTCAACCGTGCGCGCCGCGCCCGTGGTGTGCAGGGTGGCCAGCACCAGGTGGCCGGTTTCGGCCGCGGATATGGCCGCTTCCATGGTCTGCAAATCGCGCATTTCGCCCACCAGAATCACGTCAGGGTCCTGCCTAAGCCCGCGGATCAGCGCCTCATGAAACGTGGAAACATCCACGCCCACCTCGCGCTGGTTCACGATGGAATTTTTATGATCATGAAAATATTCAATAGGGTCTTCGACCGTGAGAATATGGCAATTCCGCTGGGTGTTGATGTAATCCACCATGGTCGCGAGCGTAGTGGTTTTGCCGCTTCCCGTAGGCCCCACGACCAGAATGAGGCCGCGCGGCTTGTGAAGAAGCTCTTTCACCTTGGAGGGAATACCTATTTCCTCGAACGTGAATATCTTTTTGGGGATTTGCCGGAGCACCAGCGCGAAACAGCCTTTTTGCTTGAAAACCGAAACGCGGAAACGCGCCTCTTTGCCGTAGGAAAACCCGAAATCCACGCCCCCGATTTCTTCCACCTTTTGGCGGTGGTGCTCGGAGATGATGGACTTCATCAACGCTTCCGTATCCTTGGGCTCAAGCGGCGCGGACGATTCGTCGATGGGAACAAGCTTGCCGTGCACGCGAAAGCTGGCCTGCCTGCCGACCGTCAAATGAATGTCGGAAGCATTCAGGCCCACGCACAGTTTAAGGATACGGTCCATTTCCATAGGCTAGCCCCCTTAGGACTAAAAGGTAACTGTAAAGCGCCTAAAAAGCAAAGATTTAGAGCAAAGCGTCAATTTTGTTCTTGAACGAGCTCTTGGGCATGGCCCCCACGACTTTGTCCACTTCCTGACCGTTTTTCAGGAAAAGGATGGTCGGGATGCTCATGACCTGAAACTTCATGGCCGTGTTCTGGTTGTCATCCACGTTCACCTTGAGCACCTTGAGCTTGCCCTTGTACTCGCCGGCCAGCTCATCGATGACGGGGCTTACCGCGCGGCAAGGACCGCACCATTCGGCCCAAAAATCCACCAAAACCAGCTCTCCGGTCTTGATATCATTATCGAAACTTTTATCCGTTGCTTGAATCACTAACTCTGACATGTTGAAACCTTCCTTTCTTATAGAATGGCGGCAAAAGTCTTGAAAACAAGCGACAAAACACCCAATACCACGAAAAACAGGGGCACGATACGGTGATCTTGCGAGGCCAGCTTGGATAAGCCGCCATCCGCGGCCTGAGCAGGCTGGCCCTGGCGAGCGGCCTGAAAATCAAGCCGCTCCATGACCGAGGCGGCCAGCGACAACACCAGCCACACGCCCAACCCAACGCCCAGCGCGTAACCCGCGGCCTCGAGCGCGAACATCTCATCTTCCCTGACCCACACACTGACAGCCAGGGCCAGCGGCAAAATGCTTTCGTGAACCGACATTTTGCCATAAATCGCGGCGGCTTTCAAAAGAAGATACGCGAAAAGAAAAAAAACAAGGATTCTGAAACTGCGCGGCAGTAAAAATTGAAGCTGATAAAAATCCGCGGCCCTCGCCAAACTCACGGCCGCGACCACCACCAAAATACCGGCCCCGGCCTCGAGGCCAACCTTTTTCAGCCTGGCCGGGCCTTCCGGAAAACTGCCGAGGCCCAACCCGGCCGCGAGCAGAATATTCGCGGCAAGCGCGGCCTGAAGGACAAGCACCAGAATATCCGTCACAGCGAGCTCCATTTCTTATCAAGCGCCAGGCCCGTGAAATAAAGAAAGGCCGCCGTGCCGGTGAAAACAAAAAACGGTTCGCCAAAACCCGGCCAAAGCCCCATGGTTTTGAGCGCGGACAAAATAAGGAAAGGCGGCAAAAACCACAGCACGGCTTTGGATTTGACGTAAAAAGACTCGGTGCGGAGCAAAAGCCCGGCATTCACCAGCGCGGCCGGAAACAAAACGCTCATGCCGTAACCCGCGCGGCCCGCCAAATCATCCAGCAAGCAGGCGACTAACCCTATCATGTTCACCAGCGGAAAATCGGCCCAAAACCCGCCCCCTTCAAAAGACGGCGCGAGGCGGCGCATGAACAAACCCCAAAGATGCGTGACCGCGAGCAGAAAAACAAGGCTGGGCCCAACCCACATGGCCTGACCGGGCGTGTCGCTCGCGAAAACAGCGGGGACGAGAATAGCTCCGAGCTTGAATAGGAATTTTTTTTCTTTCATGAAAACCTTGATGCGGTAAGGCATTATAACATCCTTTTACGGCGTTCAAAGC
>Ga0209211_10008075_pt1 | contig 14537 bp, 15 predicted proteins | sample RifGroA2_FD_183992 | JGI IMG/M metagenome (GOLD analysis project Ga0209211, IMG submission 183992) | Groundwater microbial communities from Rifle, Colorado, USA - Groundwater A2 (SPAdes) (version 2) | ecosystem: Environmental > Aquatic > Deep subsurface > Groundwater | place: Rifle, Colorado...
GGAGAATACTGCTCCGTAATAGAAAATGGCATTGTTGTTTGCCACAATAGACTAAAGTATACTGCAGGAGGTTAAATTACAAAGCTTAGTGTGCTGTGTAGTCTTGACGGAGATTGCTTCACAGCAAACGATGTCATTTTTCACTACGGGGTCAAGTAGTTTAGGGAAGTGGCTTAAAAAAAACTTCCACCCGTGGTGGAAGTTTAAAGATTTCCCAAATGAGCAGAAGTAGCAAGCTCTGTGTCTTTGAACCCGATGATGGCTGATAGAGTTGGCGTTAGCGGTGGTGGCTTTGTTCTTAATTTGGCACACATTGGGTTCTGACATGTGCAAATACCACTCTTTCCACTTTCAATGAAATTCACCTGGCATTCTTGATGTTGCTCGGCCTGGCAAGCATCACATTTTCTCATGATTTTCATGGTGTACTTTATTTAACCCACCACAGATTACTGCCTCTGTTGGTATAGGTCAACCCTGTGAAAAAGTCGCCTTGCGACTTTCGCCCAAGGCGAATTTCACAGGGTCAATCCCACTAACTGATTTGTTGCGCGCTGGGTTTCCCGCTCCATTTTTGTTAAACTACGGGGCATGACCAAAAATTCCTCGCAGAAAAAAATTTGTCCCGATTGCGGTCCAGCCACCGTCAATCACATGGCTGCGCGAACTACCATTATTCTAGGTTTTCTGATTGGAGTGATAACTAAACCGTTTGGGAAAATTGAAGACGCGATTACCGGTTTTCTTTTTCCTCATCTCGAATCGTTTCTACCGTATTTTTTCAAAATTTTAGTTTTTTTCAGATTGGCTGTTATTACCGACCATTTGGAAGATGACAATATAGAACGCACCAAATGTCTTTGGCGGGCGGCCGAGAAACGAGGCATTAAGATGCGTCAGTTTAGGATTTTCAACCGGCCGACCATTATTTTCATTGCCGAGTTTGGAGGTCAGAGCATTGTGTTTGAAGGCTTGCCGCGTCCCAAGGGCGATTCTAGCGCCGCACTTACATGGATGGATAACAAGGCTATCATGAAGAAAAAATTTCAAGCCGGAGGCATTCCGGTAGCCCGTGGTGGCGTGGCAATGACCGAGCGCGCCGCGCTGAAACTTTTCCACAGTCTCAATCATCCTGTAATTACGAAACCAAACCTAGGTTCGCGCAGTCGCCATACGACGACGCATATAATGACCGAACAAGAACTGCTTCGGGCGTTTTGCAAAGCTCGTAAACTTAGCCCCTGGGTGGTGATTGAAGAGGAACTTGCCGGTTTTGTCTACCGTATTACTCTGATTGGGGGCAAGTTGGCTGGGGCGCTTCGTCGCGAGCCGCCGTTTGTAATGGGAAACGGGGCGGCAACCATTCGCGCGCTTGTTGAAAAAGAAAATAAAAATCCAAAAAGACATGAGGGGATTTTCCATGAGATTGCCATGGACACTGAGGCGGACGCGGAGCTCCTGCGCCAAGGTCTGACTTGGAACAACATTCCAGAGAAGGGAAGATTTGTAACCCTTAATCAAAAAGTTGGCCGCGGCCAAGGGGGCTCCAACACTGAAATGCTTTCTAAAGTTCATCCGGAAAATGTGAAGCTTTTTGAAAAATTGGCAAAAGTTCTCAGTGACTCTTTGGTCGGTGTTGATTTTATTATGCAAGACGTCACGCGACCATGGACAGAACAAAATCTTTGTGGGGCTATTGAGTGCAACAGCTTACCCTTCCTTGATTTGCATCACATGCCGCTTTACGGTGAGACTTTGGATCCCTCAAGCGCTTTGTGGGATATTGTGTTTCCAGCTTCAAAATCGGTTTCGCAAACCAACTACTTGCGCGCCTGAATCGTCATTGAGATTATATATTGCTTCTTGATACACAACTCAAGCGTACGCTTGAGTTGTGTAGCCGTCCATTATAAATACCTGTTCACAGCCGCCGGAGTCTCTATTACTTGATTTTTGAAGCGACAATTGTAGCAAGCGTTTCTGTTTCCGCGGCGTTTGGACCGATGATGACCACATATATTCCGTTTTTCAAAAAATTAATGGCCGTTCGAGCGCCACCCAATATCGCTTCAAGGCCTTTCCCGCCGGAAACGGGAAAATCTTTTTGTGATGCGCCATAGGAGAAGAGATTTTGGGTATTTTTCGGCATATTTACAGATGATACCATAACCAAGTTTTTCGCCGGACTTCTCGCCGTGTTGTTACCGACCCAAAAGTACGTTGCGCTCCCCGGATAATTGCCGTCGTCTGTCGGCGGTTGAATTATTGGAGACGAAAAACCGGCGGAAGAAACATCTTCAATGGTTACCGATTTTTCAGCCAGAGAAATATTCGTATTCAAAGCTATCAGTGTCCCAATTACGGCAAACACGGAATATTTTTTTATCAGATTTTTCATAAGTATATTTTACCCCAAAGGCGGATATGAAAAAAGCCGCGTTAAGCAGCTTTTGATTTTTCCACAAGGCAGTCAAGCCAACGAATTGGCCATCTTGGTTTTGGCGCCGAAAAATCATCTTCCTTGGCTAAGGTTCCGTCAAAGAGAAGCTCCCGCGGTTGTTTATAGGTTCCGAAAAGCCAGTCAAATACCGGAAGCCCAGAGAATCCGCTGATGGCCATGTTGCACTTTATGTTCGCGTGATGGAACATGTGGAAGCCATAGACCTTTTTGCCAATGTTTCCAAATGTCGGGCTCTCCACGAACTTTTTCCAAAATGATTCGTACGGCACATGTTCAAGGGCGTGCAGGCATTCGTACAGGCAGTACGAAAAGGTGATAGCGATGAAGCCGCCGAGGAGTATGGGTGTGTTTGGCATAAGCCACTGGAGCAGTCCCATGAGTGGGCTGAAAAACAGAGTGAATCCCGCTAAACCCCAATAAGGGAAGAACGACGATTCGTATTGTTTTTCTTCCACGATCGGGTATCTGTTGACCACTTTGCCCAGACCAGTTTCTTCGTCACGGGGTTTATTCCGGAAGATTTTAGTAAGGGCGTGATGCATCGTGTGGTCACGGTAGAACTTTTTGAGCCACCGGATTACTGCGCAATGCAATATATACCGGTGAAAGAAAAATTCAAACCCGCCGTTGAACAGGTGAAACCAGAGCGATACCAGGATTATCGGCCGTAAGCCATTCTCCAACTGCCGCGCCCATAGATTTGGGAAAACTGTTTTGAGCAGTGTAATGTAAGCAAAAACTGTCGCTCCCACCCAAAAGGTGAAAGGCAACAGAGAGAATTTTTCTTCTCTTTTTTCTGTCGCTTGGACGGATGGTTCCATTTGGGAGCCTTTGGTTTGATGTTGTTGTGGCGATCTATCCGTTTCTATTTTAGCATGGATTGTTTGAAACTGTTTTTCTTAATTAACCAAAACTTGCAGAAAGTCCAGCCCCGTTTCGCGGGGCGGGGAGTTTCACTTTTGACCGACAAAAAACCGCCCCTCGCGGAAAGCTTGGGGCGGTTTTTTGTAAGCTTAAATTAAGCTCGCTTTACATTGACGGCGTTCAATCCCTTAGGAGACTCTTCAGTCTCAAAAGAAACGGCATCGCCTTCATGAAGCTCACTGTACTGCACTCCAACCAAAGCATTGCTGTGGAAGAAGAGGTCTTTTCCGAGTCCTTCAGCTGTGATGAACCCAAAACCTTTGTCAGTCAGCTTCTTTATTGTTCCTGTCATATTTTAATATGTGAGGTTTTTCGATTAAATACAAAATAAAGGTATATAGTTCGACTTATTGCTACAACACTCTTTTGTTTTAATAGCCTATCATAGGTTGAAATTTTTGTCAACATTTTCATAAGCCTTTACATTATGGATGGGCGAGTATACCATGCTATAGTAGTTTATTAATAATAATTACTAAAATACATGAGTCAAGATGAATGCAATTGTGGTTCGCACAGCACATGCAAACCCGGCGATGCGACCTGTACCAGTTGCGGCAAGAAGTGTCCTGCAGGCGACGCGAAGAAGTAAAGGTGGTCTACTACGTTTTCACAAAAGCCCCGTAGCGGGGCTTTTGTGTTGCATCTCGGTAATTCCGAGTGTGTACACCGCGAAGCCCCGACGGGTTAAGTCGGGGCGAAGCGGTGGAGTATGGGGAGATTGGTCACGGATAATTTCCCCGCTGTCGCTCAGAAATTTCCGCGACCCTTACAGGTTCAGTATCTCAATTGGATTTTTTATTCGCCTTGGACTCGAAAAAATCTCAATCGGGCTTCAATCCCTTCTCCGTCAAAGATAAAACCCCGCATGGAGCGGGGTTTTATCTTTGACTGCGGAGATGGCGGGATTGCCCGCGACTAAATTTTTTTCGCCAAAAAAATTTGTCTGGGCACCAGCTCGCAACAAATGTTGTCACATTTGTTTGGCTCCGCTGTTCGATCTCCCACGAAAGCTCTCCCAGAGCTTTCTCATCTCCACCAACAAACAAAAGCGCCTTTTCAGGCGCTAATGTTTTTACTGGTGGAGATGGGGGGATTGAACCCCCGTCCAAAAGAAAGATTCAAACGATTCTACAAAGTGTATCCTGTTTTGATACCGCGAAGTAAATAACAGGCAACATTATCCGCGGTTTTGTTCCTTAGGTTTGAACGAGCGGCGGAACGACGCTCGTTCTATTCCGAAGATATAACACTCATGCCGATTTATCGGAAGTCAATCGGATGAATGTCGCTTAAGCGTGAGCGTAAGCGAAAGCGGGGAAGCCAGCCAAATAAGGCGAGAGAATTCCCTTAGCTTTTGCAACTACAGTTTTTGCAGTTAGGTTTTGTGGCCTTTTTAAGAGTTACCACAGCTCTACTTTGCACGAGTGAATAATTATCTCTTGTCAAAACTGGCATCCCCAGTTGTGGCTGAATAACTTATAACTTATCACTAAATAACCCGTAACGAAGAAAATTTTTCCACATCTTTTGTTACTCAGTCATTCAGTTATACGTTATTAGTTATTGTCGTATTTCAAGGTTCTTCTTAAATCTCTTTCAGTGTCGCGTTTTTTGATCGCTTCCCGTTTATCAAATTTTTTCTTGCCGCGCACTACGGCGATTTCAATCTTGATTTTCCTGCCGTGATTATATACCGAAATTGGCACAATTGTCAACCCCTTCTTGTTTTCGTTGACTGCGAGCAGAGCAATTTCTTTTTTGGTCAAAAGAAGTCGTCGGTTACGCATTGGGTCATAGTCTTTCGGCGTATTGCCGGGTTGGAATGCTGGAATGCCGGCATGCAGTAGATACGCTTCACCGCCGCGGACGGTTACATAAGCGCCTTCAATCGACCCTTGTCGGTTGCGGATAGATTTTACTTCAAAACCAAGAAGCTCCACACCGGCCGTGAATTTTTCAAGGATTTCGTAATCAAAAAAGGCTTTTTTGTTTTGGATAAACACGTTGTATTGCATTAGCATAACAAATTTGCTCTGGCGACCCAAGCTTTTTTTTCTACCTATTTTATGTATAATGGCTGCATTATGAACCCGTTTTCAAAGAACAACCTGAAAAATATCAGACCGCCAAAGCGATGGGATAAAAACGGCGAAAAGAAAGGAGAAAAAGGAGCACCGAAGCCGTTTTGGAATAACGCCTTTACTACCATTTTTATTTTTCTCGTGCTGATGACGATTTATTCTTTTTTGACCGAAAGCAGTTCAAAAGTGCCGGTGATTTCGCTTTCTCAACTCGCCAACGATGTTTCGGGCGCTTTGGTATCCAAAATTACAATCCGTGGCGACGAACTTGATATTGAGTATTTGAAAGACCGAGAACTCAAGAAAGCAAAGAAAGAAGAAGGCACGGCGCTCACGGAGACTCTTGTCAATTACGGCGTGCCGCTCGCGAAATTAAACACCCTTCAAATTGAGGTTAAATCAGAAAGCGGTATCGGGTTTTGGATTCTTAATTTGGCGCCATTTATTTTACCTATGGTATTCATTTTGGTTTTTGTCTGGTTTTTATCGAGGCAGGTCAAAGGCGCCGGTATGCAAGCGTTTACTTTTGGCCAGTCCAAAGCGCGCATAACTTTTCCGTCCGATAAAAAACAACGAGTGACGTTTAAGGATGTGGCCGGTTGCAAAGAGGCAAAAGAGGAGCTTAAGGAAATCGTAGATTTTTTGAAAAGTCCGAAAAAATTTTTGGACATCGGCGCGGTAATTCCTAAAGGGGTACTTCTTATGGGAGCAAGCGGTACGGGAAAAACTTTGCTTGCCAGAGCGGTGGCCGGTGAAGCCGGCGTGGCTTTCTTTTCAATTTCCGGTTCGGAGTTCGTGGAGATGTTTGTCGGGGTGGGAGCGAGCAGAGTGAGAGATTTATTTAAGCTTGCCAAGTCCGCGTCGCCCTCAATTATTTTCGTTGATGAAATTGACGCGGTGGGACGAGTGCGCGGCGGCGGTGTCGGCGGAGGCAATGATGAAAGAGAGCAAACACTCAATCAAATTCTGGTTGAAATGGACGGTTTTGAGCAAAATGAAAAAGTCGTTGTTATGGCAGCTACTAATCGTCCCGATGTCCTTGACCCGGCGCTTGTCCGTCCCGGCCGTTTTGACCGCCGCGTTGTGATTGATTTGCCAGATCGGCATGACAGAGAAGAAATTTTGAAAATTCACGCCGTGAAAAAACCTTTTGCCGAAGATGTTAATCTAAATGTCGTAGCCGAGCGGACTCCCGGTTTTTCCGGAGCGGATTTGTATTCCTTGATGAATGAAGCGGCGATTCTGGCGGCGAGGGAAAATCGCACCAAGGTCGCCCAGTTTGACCTTATCCGTTCCATTGAAAAAGTGATGCTTGGTCCCGAACGCAAGAGTCACATTCTTTCCGCCGAAGAAAAAGAAATTACCGCTTATCATGAAGCGGGGCACGCTTTGGCGGCTTCCGTTTTGCCTTATGCCGATCCGGTTCACAAAATTTCCATTATTTCCCGAGGTAGAGCGGCGGGTTATACCTTGAAATTACCGCTTGAGGATAGAAAACTGCAATCGCGCAGAGAATTTCTTGACGATATTGCCGTGTCTTTGGGCGGTTATGTCGCGGAGAAAATGATTTTTGGAGATTTGACCACTGGACCATCAAACGATTTGCAAGTTTCAACCGCTTTGGCGCGCGATATGGTTACCAAGTACGGCATGTCGGATAAAATGGGCCCGGTGGCGCTTGAAGGAGCGGGCGGGCGGGTGCTTTTCGGCAGAGGAATGGATGACCGAGAATTTTCGGAGCGCGTCGGGTCGGAAGTTGACGCCGAGGTTTCAAGAATTATGACCGAAGCTCGGGAGAAAGCGGAAGTGATTTTGAAAAAAAATCGCAAGGCACTTGACGCCATTGCCAAAAAATTGATTGAGGTGGAGACGATAGAACAAGCCGAATACGAAAATATTATCATGGCGTTTGGTATTGTGCCGAAGAAAAAGAAAACAGCGGACGAAATTTAATCTATCCGCATAATTCCAAGCGCTTGCGGTTGGAATTCGCATCAATAATGCCCATAACGGGTTTTTTTAACTTGTAAAAATTGATTGTTTTGCTAATCTGATGAACAGATAAGTTGAACCGATATGAAAACAAGCCCTGTACCACCCAAAGAGACTCCAACCGGAGATGCGTCAAGCCTTGTCAACCTGGGATACATTTCAGTGGATTACCCCGAAGACTTGCCTTTGGCAGAAGAAGCCATGAGGGGACTGTTGCCGAATAGCGTTTTCGCCACTTTTTGTCTAAAATAACCCTTATTCCTGCGTAGCAAAACCGCTGATTTTGTCATTCGGCAACAGTCCCATGAGGTTACGGGACGCAATTACATGTAGTACCGCAGTATATGCTACGCTGGCAGATGAGGTTTTGAAAGTAAAGGGTAATAGTCGGTCAAATTATGACCACCCTGAAAGCTCTTCAAGTTCATCCGGTCAGCTCCAAACCACCTAGACGGTGGTTTTTACTTGTCGCGAGAAACCTAGACGCAAGTGCTGGGGAGGATTTTGAAAATTTATATTTTTAATTTGTTTATTTGACGCTATAGCGTCAAATAAACAAATTAAAAAATGTGAACAAAAAATTGTTTTCCTAAGTATGAATTACGAAACTTACGCTACGGTGAGTTTCTCCAGCAAGTTTCCGGGATTGGGAAAGAGAGCACGGAAAGAACTTCTCTTCGTGGACGCAGGTTTTGTAATTTTTATTCGGTTATCGGCGTTTTAGTTTGCAGAGTTGAAATGTGTGCTAGTATGCCTTGAGAAAGGCAAACCATTTTTCCCCAATCAAGGGAGAAACAGAAAGGCAATTTGAAAAAAAGCTACAAACTGCGCGGGGGGAGATATGACTTCAATTTTTTTCCTCTCAATCATCGGCTTAAAGATTCGCCCCCGCCGATTCCGGCGATTCTTGGCGACCCAAAGGAAGCAGTGTCCGTCTATAGTTCGGAAATTGACGCGTTCGGAAACGCCGTTGGTCCTGAATATGTTCGTGTGCCGTTTACGTTTCTTAAGATCGGTAGCCGCCGGTACGGCGATTTCATCGGGAGCGCGGGACAGCGAGAACTCAAGCATACTCGCGTGGCGCTGACTGAAGAGCCGTTACGGCTTGCCAGGCCGATGCAAGATATCCGGCGTTTTGCCGATTTGGCGCAAATTTTGCGTTTCCCGAAATCGGAAGAATGCGCCTGCGTTCGCGATCTTCGTTTCACCAAAGATACGCCAACTTTCGTCATCGGTCCCGGACCTTACGAAGAGGTTTTTGCCACGATGAATTCTCAAGGTCTTCGGTTTGATCTTACGCGACAACAGCTTGCCGCCGTGGAGCTTTTTTGGGGTTCCAAAGGGAAGAAAGAGCTCGGCCGGCTTGCCAGAAAACTCAAACATCGTTATGGTTCCGTGACGATTCGACGGGCAGTGCATAAATACTGCCGAGGATTGCCTGGACTCGGTGATCTTGTGGTGAGCTATGTGCTCGGCATGGCGGCTGTGATTGTCACGGACGATGGTTATGCCGTGTTTGGTCGTAGGGCGAAGCAAAGAGTGTCGGTTAATACCGGCATCAATTTGGCGACCTCTGGCGGTTTTCGTTACGATAGGGACAAACTTGAAAGTTTAGGGTTCTCGAGGTTTGTGGAGACTGAAATTCTCCGCGAGGCGAAGGAAGAAGTAGCTCTTAATGGCAATGATTGCGCGGTGACGATTCTGGCTATCGTTCGCGAATTGTCGCGGGCCGGCAGTCCTGAAATCCTTGCTCTAATTGAGTTCTATGGCAAGCTTAGCGAACTTGTACGACGGATGGAATCCAATCATCATCCGGAGCAGGATGTGGACGCCATTTTCGCTTTGCCTCTCTCCGAAGCGCGGGCTTTGGTCCGCGAACCTGATGCCGGAAAAGTGCTTCAGCCGAAAGCCTTGGTCAACCTTATCATGCTTGACCGGTATTTGAGGAACGGTTTAGCGTAACAGTTCTTTATGTTAAACGCCTGCCCCAGCATTGCGAGGCGCGGGGTTCCCGGTAGTAGATTTTGGCATCGTCACGATTCGCCGCGGCGAATCGGGACAGGGCAAAACCCAATGCCAAAATTCACTACCGGGTTTTTCTTTCGCCGGTTTTTGCGGTAGTATTTCTTTATATTACTTTTATCCGCCCTTAGCTCAGCTGGTTAGAGCAACGAGCTTATACCTCGTAGGTCCTTGGTTCGAGTCCAAGAGGGCGGACTAGAAATTCATACAGGTTTTTGTTACCCTATTTAATATGATTTTTACTAAGGAGAGAAGATAAAGATTTTAGGCGCAATAGTTGTGCCGCTTTATCTTGCCTTCGTAAGCTAATGGATAAACTACCTCGATTCTACCGAGGACTTGCGGGTTCGAATCCTGCCGAGTTATAAAAAACATCGGGATGATAGAAACAGGTTATTCAATTGCACAGTGGGAATTGAAAATCTGGAATAGCAGAGAGTGATTTACTCAAAATAACCCTTTTACTCTTGACGGCGGGGTAGTGTTTGCTATACTGTTGTAATATAAATTATTACACTAACCTATAAAGTTTATGCGTAACATTGTGAATATTTCATTGCCGAAAGAAATGGTAGCGGACATTAAGCGCGAGGTGAAGGCGGGGAAGTTTGCTTCCACGAGTGAGTTCATGCGGTATTTGATTCGGGTGTGGAACACTAAAAAACTCGCTGAAGAATTAAAAAAGGAACGCGAACAATTTCGAAAGGGGAATTATAAAGTTCTTAGATCTTTTAAGAATTTGCGCTAAAATATATAAATGGAAATTCGTTATCGTCCCAGATTCTTCCGTGAATATAAAAAATTGCCGTTGGAAGTTCGGCGGTTAGCCGAGAAACGAACAGCATTATTCAGGAAGAATCCCTATGATTTTCGACTCAAGACCCACAAATTACACGGAGACCTTGCAGGATTTCATGCCTTTTGGGTTGATTATCATAATCGGATCATGTTCGCTTTTGTAGATGAGCAAACTGTTGAATTTTATTCAATTGGAGACCACGACATTTACGAATAGTATGGTTATATCTATTCTTAAATTCTCAAGAATTCCAGAATAGATTTTTTACCTCGCAGCTTGCTGCGAGCGAATCATGAGATACTATACTCTGTATGGCAGACCACCTCTTCAGGTCTCACAGTAAAACTCTGTTAGTATTCCACTTAGTCTGTCCAGTCAAATACCGCAGAAAGATTTTCACTTCGGAAACCGAACAAACCCTGAAATCAATATGTTGGAACTAGCTCCACGATACAACTGCCAATTTCCGTTAGTTCAATGTTTATCTACAAACAGTTCGTATTTTTCATTCAAAATGAATTCCGCCGCCACGGATTTTGATATGTTCCGCTAAAAGGGGATAGCGGGAGAGGGTTTCGTCTTCTTCAATTAGCCGCGCGGCTTCTAGCCGCGCGGCCTCAACCATCTTCAAATTTTGCAACGCTTCCATCGCAATATCAGAAACACCCCACTGTTTGCCGCCTCCGAGCTCGCCCGAACCACGGAATTTCAAATCATATTCGGCAAGTTCAAAACCGTTTTTGGCGGTTTGCAGAGCTTTGAGCCGTTCCAAGGTTTTGGCGGTTTTTGTTTCCGCGAACACATAACAATAAGCTTGATCCGTACTGCGAAGCACTCTGCCGCGCAGTTGATGGAGTTGGGCGAGGCCAAAACGTTCGGCACCTTCAATGACAATGACGGTGGCGTTTGGCACATTGACGCCAACTTCTACCACGGATGTCGACACCAGAATTTTTATTTTCCCGTCCTTAAATCGTTCCATTACCGCTTCTTTATCGCTGTTTTTCAATTTGCCGTGCATCACACCGATTTCAAATTCAGGAAAAATTTTTTCCTTGAGCCGTTGCGCCTCCGCCTTCGCGGATTTTGCTTGCATGGCGAATTCTTTGTCCGGGTCCGGTTCATCTATTCGCGGAGTGATAACGTAACATTGTCGTCCCAAATTAAGCTCGGCGCGGATTTTTTCGTAGGTCGCGTTTCGTTCGTGCGGGGCGACAACCTCCGTCCGTACCGGTTTTCTTCCCGGAGGAAGTTCGTCTAAAATCGTCAAATCTAAATCTCCGTAGATGGTGAGCGCCAATGTCCGCGGAATTGGCGTCGCGGTCATGCTTAAAAGGTGTGGAACGATTTTTTCTTTATGCACCAATGCCTTGCGTTGGTTTACCCCAAAACGGTGCTGTTCGTCTATGATGACATACGCCAGGTGTTTGAATTTGACTGACTTTTGAATGAGGGCATGCGTACCCACGATTGCGGCGATTTCGCCGTTCGCCACCCACTTCAAGAGTTGCGCGCGTGAAATGTCGGTTGTACCTTGCGGATTTATTTTCGACGGGAATTTTTTACAGCCGGAAGAAGTAATAAGTCCGATGCTTAGCGGAAGATGGGAAAAAAATGAAATAAAATTTTCGAATTGCTGGCGGACGAGAATTTCCGTTGGGCACATATAGGCAACCTGCAAACTGCCGAACGACTGTCCCCGAGGGCGGGAGGTAATTGCCGCATAAGCGGTAGCGGCGGCAACCGCCGTTTTACCGCTTCCTACATCGCCTTCAAGAAGCCGCGCCATTGGCACTCCTCGTCTGAAGTCGGCCGAGACGGCAGCTACCGCGCGTTTTTGCGCGGCGGTGAGTTCAAATAAAAGACGTTTGGTAAAATGGGAAATCTGTTCTTCGGTTTTTTCAATCACGAACGATTGTTCTTTTTGCCAGAGCCGCTTTTCTTTTTGTTTTTCCAGTTGTATTAAAAACACCTCTTCAAAAGCGAAGCGCTTGCGGGCGGCGAGAGCGTCCGTTCTTTTTTGGGGCGCATGGATCCAGACTATGGCAGTTTTGAAGCTCGGCAAGTGGTATTTGGCAATAATCTCCGGCGGAATCGAATCTTCCATCGCATCAAGCGCGCCCGTTTTAATTATTTTTTGAACGGCATGATAAAGCCAATTTGAAGTGACACCGCGCGACTCTGGATAGATTGGATAAAGGTGATGTGCCTCGCCTTCTTTGCCAAAAAGCGAATCGCCGACGGTTGCGGGCATTTTGTTTACGGTTTCAATTTTAGGGTTGCTAAAATAAAGCTCACTGTTCTTTTTGCGTTTTGAAACCTTTCCCTCAATTCGCACCAACGCCCCCTCGGGAATCATTTTGGCAAGATAAGGTTGGTTGAAACACACCGTTTTGATTTTTCCGGTATTGTCTTCTATCCAACCTTCCGCCATGGCAATTTTCGTCCGAAAACCTTTGCTCATTTTGAGGCCGGAAATTTTTCCGAATACCACCGCTTTATCGCCGCCGACCAAACTTGAGATAGAACGGATCTCGGAAGTATCGCCATATCGTACCGGGAAGTGATAGAACAAATCTAAAATCGTTTTAATACCCAGTTTTTTTAAGGCTTTGTTTTGAAACTCGTTCAAGCGGAAACATTTTTCAACTAAGGTTTCTGGATTCATGCGCCTATTTTATAGGAGAATCGAGGGTACGGCTATTGACTTAGATATATTATTTAGTATTGTTGCGATTAGTAAATTTAGAATTACGCCTATGAAAGCAAAGAGATTCGAGACCATCGGGGTGCTCGTTGAAGTTATCAAGGAGGATTTCAATTTTCAGAAGAATTTGCTGCTTGAGGAAGTATGCAAATTCCAGTTTCGAGCAGAGCCAGTTTGCCATGATTGGCCTGTAAATGCCGAGACTATTTTGACCCTGATTAACGCTGTGCTTCTGCGAGCATCAGAACGGGCTAAAACCAGTTCGGATCTCGGTTTCGGCACTCCGAAGTGTTGGGATACGGCAGGCTCGGAAGTGGTTGCCGATATCAGGCGGTTGACACAAGTTTCATGATTGTCATATTGCCACGGCGGAGGATGAATCCCCCGCCTTTTTATTTGTAGGCGGGGCATTTTTGATCGCAAGTGCGATTGAGGCAGAGAGAATTGTGACATCGCGGAAGACGACATCCATAACGGCGAAGTTTGTAACGATTAGTCCCGCAAGTGAAATGGAAGCAAGGATGCTGGGGGTAAAAATTTTTTTGCCGTATAGAATCCATAATCCTAAAATAACCTGGTATCCACCCCAGAGCGTCAAAAGCGCGGTGTCAGGCAACAGGCTTCGCGTGAAATTGGGGAAATAGCCAATCCACGAGTTTGGGTCGATGAATCCGGCAATAGCCGCGTAGATGAACGCAAAGGCGAGACCAAAACGTAACACCAGTGATGAGATTTTTTCCCGTTCTAAACCCATTTAGTTTGCGGTAACATTTACTTTGCCAAACATTCGCGCGTTTAAGTGATTGTGATATCCCCATGAGCCGGTTTTGGTAAAAGTGAAAGAGTATTCAGCGCCTTTCTCGCATTGGTCAAACGTGGTACCGGCTGTGTCTGGACAGTGCTCATTGAGAGTCGTGCCACTGTATACCACATGAGAAGGGTGCATAGCGGAAGCAACCCACATTGCACCAGAATTTTTATCTACAAATTTAACCGTATCGCCGACTTTAATGGAAACATTGTTTGGGGTAAAACCCTTGGTGTTCGTGTAAATAACCTCAACTGTGGAATTTTTGGTTGTTTCCACAAGTTGCGCGTTGTCAGTTGCTTCTTTTGTTTCTTTCCCGGTGTTCGCACTCGTCGTAGCCGTTTCCAACGCGGAGTCGGACACTTCATTTTTAGCCTCGTTTTGCTTGAGGGAATCGTTGTTTTTATCAGATGGGTCGCGCTTGCCGCCCGCAAAGCTTACCCCGATGATAATAAGAGCGACGATGATAAGACCGACAATATATTTTGCTGACCCATTCGCTGGTTCTTGTGGTTCCATATTTTATTTATTTAATTTGTAATCTTTTCCTTATTATATCAAAAAATTGTTTTTGTACATAGAAAAAGTAAAAATGATGTGGTAAAGTGTGGCGAGAGACACTGGAGGAGTGCCGGAGCGGTCTAACGGAACGGTTTGCTAAACCGTCGGGGTCTAAAACATCCCGCATGGGTTCAAATCCCATCTCCTCCGCCAAAATTCGGAATCAGAAGAAACGGACA
>Ga0209211_10008076_pt1 | contig 14535 bp, 15 predicted proteins | sample RifGroA2_FD_183992 | JGI IMG/M metagenome (GOLD analysis project Ga0209211, IMG submission 183992) | Groundwater microbial communities from Rifle, Colorado, USA - Groundwater A2 (SPAdes) (version 2) | ecosystem: Environmental > Aquatic > Deep subsurface > Groundwater | place: Rifle, Colorado...
TTCAACGGTTTCATAGAGTCGCTGCCTTGCTTCCAGTATTTCCGCATTAATCCTGTCTGTAATATCCTTTGCAATGGAGCTATCATGAGCTGAAGTTACGTCTCTTAGCTTGCTCTTTAAGTATTGTAAAAGCCCCTTTTTATTATCTTTCAGGCTGACCAGCCTTCCAAGAAGCTTTATTATCCTAAATCTGGAAATCGTATAACCCAGATTTGATGTTGCTACAGATTCCAGATGATGTGCTTCGTCAATGATGATTTTCTTAAAGGGAGGTAAGATTGCTACTGTATCGTGTCCCTTCATTTCCTTGCGTACTATTAAATCAATCATCAGGAGATAGTGGTTTACTACTAGCACATCGGCGCTTGCGGCGTTTCTCCGCGCAGTATAAAAAAAGCACTTGTTATAAAAACTGCATTTTAATCGTGTGCATTGATCAGCCTCTGATTGTATTGCTTCCCATGCATCTTCCTGAGGCACAAAATTCAGGTCTGATTTGCTCCCATCCCGCGTCTTTACAACCCACGCCAGCAAGTCGTTCAGTTGCTGCCTGTCCTTTTCCTCAATCAACGCGCCGCCTTCGGAGTGCAGATTGGAAACCTTCCTGAGGCATATATAATTATTTCTGCCTTTGACCAGTACGCTTTTGAAATCCATGCCGCAGCATTTCTTAAGCGTGGGAATGTCTTTCTCAATTAACTGCTCCTGAAGGTTTATCGTATGGGTGGAAATTACTACCCGTTCCTGATTTTTTACACTCCAGAACATGGCTGGAACAAGATACGCCAGTGATTTCCCTGTCCCTGTCCCTGCCTCAATTATGGCAATTTTGTCTTCGTTGAAGGCATCCACTACTGACTTTAGCATCTCGACCTGCGGCTTACGATACTCATACTGATACAGGTGCTTTGCAAAGTTTCCACCGGGCAAAAATTGTCCAGAAAGTTCTTCATAGTTAAGTTCCTCGCTCGTTCGCTCCTTCTGCACCTTCACAACGGGATATAAATACTTTACATTGTTATCTACAATATAGAATCCCACCCCCAGCGCGCCCATATATGAAGCAATTTCAATGTCTGCGTCAGATGGGTCGAGGATGCCGTCCGGGTGATTGTGAATAATCACGTCCCCGTATTTTGCCTCTTTGATGATAGCGGGCACGGCGTCTTTATTTCCCATGGCATAAACGTCAATATCCATTACCAGATACTCATCATTGAGTCTTCCAATCATGAACACCTCGTTTCCGCCTGTCTTTTCAATGGCATCATGGATAGATGAGATGGTGTCGGGTATAATAAAATCTTTAGCCAGCCATTTTGTAGTTTTCATAATTTAAGTATAAAATAAAATATGCGTTTTATACAATTAAAAACAGGTTTAGCCACAATGAATAAAATGTATGAATCTGTAAAGTTGGGAAGATAAGCGTTACGTATTCACAATATCATATATTCCTATATTTAGTTCAAAATTTAGGCTTTGTGTTTGGGTGTCTTTGTGGCTAAATAATCCACTTCTGTTTTATCCCTTGACTCTTTATCTCATTTTCATATAATAAATTTTTCTTTAAATTCGTAGAAAGGCAAACCACAGAGGGCACAGAGAAAAATAGAAGACAGATAAACAAAAATCTGGACGTAGGTGTTTGTAATCCGCGAACTTTTACCTGTTTCTACTTTCAGCGTTTACAAAAGTTTTTTCTCTGTGGTTTCGAGTGTTTTTATAGGTCTGGGACTTCGCCTCTCTAGTCTCTGAAAGGAATGTACAAACATGAAAAAAAATTATCTGTATACACCGGGACCGACAATGGTGCCGCCAGAGGTTGCATTGGCTGAGGCACAACCAATGATCCATCACAGGACACCGCAGTTTTCCCAAATCTTTTATGAGATGAGTGAAGATTTAAAATACCTGTTTCAGACAAAGACCGGAGAGGTTTTTACACTCATGTCCTCTGGAACAGGGGCTATGGAGGCATGCGTTGCGAATGTTTTGTCCAGGGGAAATAAGGCGCTTGTAGTCGTTAGTGGAAAATTTGGCGAACGCTGGGCAGAGTTGTGCGAATGCTTTGGTATTGAAACCATTACGCTTGATGTTGAGAACGGCAAGGCTGTGAATCCACCAGATATTGAAGCTGCTCTAAAAAAGACGCTCGGAATAAATGTTGTATTTACAACTCAATGCGAGACCTCTACGGGTGTAGTCCATGATATAAAGTCCATCTCCTCCATTGCAAAGAAATATGGGGCGCTTATGGTCGTTGATGCCATCACTGGTATCGGTGTCCATCCATTATTAATGGACGAGTGGAATATTGACGTTGCAATCACAGGATCCCAAAAGGGGTGCATGATGCCACCGGGTCTTGCCTTTGTATGCGTTAACAGCAGCGCCTGGGGTGTTGTTGACAAGACTGATTTACCAAGATACTACTGGGATTTCAGAAAAATGCGCAAGGAGTTAAAGGACAAAACAACTCCTTTTACCCCAGCAGTTTCACTGGTTATGGCTATGAAGGTAGCTCTGGATATGATCAAGAAAGAGGGGATTGAGAGTGTATGGAAAAGACATGCCCGCCTTGCCCATGCCACAAGGGAAGCTGTAAAGGCGCTCGGATTGGAACTCTTTGCCGGGGAATATTCAAGCAACGTACTGACGGCGATTAAAGCACCCAAAGGAATAGATGTCGATAAGATTATCAAAAAATTAAGAGATGAAACAGGCGTGACTTTTACTGGCGGACAGGATGAATTGAAAGGAAAGATTATCAGGATCGGTCACATGGGTTACATGAACGATTTTGACATCATTGTTGCCATTGCCGCCCTTGAGAAAGGACTATACGAGGCAGGATACTCCGTAGAATTAGGCAAAGGTCTAGCCAAAGCACAGGCGTTGCTGGTAGGTAAAAAATAACCAGATTATGGTAAACGCCATGCTACATATAAGATTTTACTAATACAAAAATCTTCCTTAATCCCCCTTTACAAAAGGGGGATTTTTGTTTTACTTAGAAAGGACACTCTTTGCCTAAAATAATCGTAAAAGACTTCAACCTTGAGTATACACTCCTATGTGGTCAATTGTTTCGAGTAAAAAGAATAAAAGACTGGTATTATGTTGTTGTAAGAGACCACATCTTTAGAGTCCGTCAATTATCTGCCAGTCAGTTAGAGTTTTACGGCGTTGACAAAGAATTTCTGGCATACTATTTTGCTCTTGACGAACCATATCGGAATATTTTGGCTCAAATCGCCAAAGATCAACACATTCGCCGTGCAATCAAAAAATATCATGGCTTGCGTATCGTAAGGCAAGACCCATGGGAATGTTTGATATCTTTTATATGTTCATCGGCGGCAAATATCCCAAAGATAAAGTTAAATCTGGATTTACTGGCACGATTTTTTGGGAAAAAGATTGAGTTTAATGGGTTTGAATGGTTCTCATTTCCTGAACCTGGTGGTTTAAGTGACTACGAAAAAATTTCGCTGTCAAAGACAGGTTTTAGGGCAAAATACATTAAGGACGCCAACGATCTTGTTAGCGAATCTTTTTTAAAGTCTTTAAAGAAACTGCCTTATTTAGAGGCAAAGAAGTCGTTGAAACAAATACCAGGAGTGGGGGATAAGGTTGCAGATTGTGTTCTTTTGTTTTCCTTAGACTTTACTGAGGCATTTCCTGTTGACACATGGATCAAAAAAGTTTTACAGAAAATTTATTTCAAAAATCAGAGGGTATCGAGCAAACAACTGCAGGATTTTGCCGTAAATTATTTTGGTAGGTATGCTGGATATGCCCAACAATTTCTGTATATGATGGCAAGAGAGATCTAAATTAGGTAAGGACAACCCCCTAGATCCCCCTTTGTTAAGGGGGAATAAAGTTATATTGATTGGTCTTTTGCGCTTGACCAATATTATTATGCTAATATTTTAAATTTCTTAGCATTTATTTGAGGAATTTCTCAATTGCCTCTCTCACCTCATCCAGGTACACATCAGTATCCTTGCAATATCCATGAGGTCTCAGGTTGGGCACTGCAAATATAGCCTTGGACATGGCAGCCATAAGGCCTGTTCTGAGTTCCTTCTCACAGGCAATAGCAATAACTCCAAGTATGTCTTCAGCCATTACTCGTTGAAGCGCAACGCGTCCCCCTGTAGCGAGTGAGATATTAACGCCGTATTTTTCGGAAAATTCCAATAAATCTTTGATTTTACACTTGCCACAACGTTTGCATTCATTCAAATCGTTTTTCACATTTTGCTTGCATTGTGAATTCTGGATGCAATGTGGAAACATAATCAACAAGTTTTTTGGAGAACACTTCTTTTTGCGAAACTTCAACATAAGGTTATTAATAGAAACAACTTTTTTATCTATAAATTCCATAGTATCTACCTTTGAATAAATGGTAAAAGTATTATGATGTAAATATATCTTGAGTCGTTATCTTATGACCATGCATATATTCCTGTACATCCATTGTACGCTTGCCCTCAAGTTGTAATCGTGTGATGCAAATAGAGCCGTCCAGGGTAGCTACATGGATTCCACAGGGAGCAGTTTCGACTACAGTGCCTGGATTAAATGCCGTTTTAGTTTTTGTTCCAGTATGAATATGTGTCTTTAGTATTATAATTCTTTTTTTTTCTTTAGAGCCATTTTTTGTGTAATATGTATAAGCGCCGGGTGACGGGGTCAACCCGCGTATCAGGTTGTGAATCTTTTGAGTTTCTTGCATCCACGGAATTAATCCATCTTCCTTTTTTAATTTGGGAGCAAAGGATACTTCTTTTTCGTCTTGTTTTGTGTAAGTGGCATTTCCTGTTTCTATACAGTCTAGTGTTTCAGTCAATAAAGCCGCACCCATAGAAGCAAGTCTTTTTTCAAGATCTCCCGCAGTTTCTTCTAAAGATATTGGTGTCGTTTTTTGAGCAACAATATCACCGGCATCCATTTTGACACTCATAACCACGGCAGTAACACCTGTAATAGTTTCTCCCCGTATAATCGCCAAATTAATTGGGGCTGCCCCGCGAAATTTAGGTAACAAAGAGGCATGAATATTAATACATTTAAATTTAGGAAGATTGATTATTGGACTTGACAAGAACTGTCCAAAAGCAACAACAACAATACAATCAGGTGAAAGATGCTGGAGTTGCCTCACGACCGCTTCATCGTTGATATTGATTGGTTGTATAATTTCCAATCCCAATTTCTGAGCAACCTCCTTGACAGGAGAAGGACACGATATTTTGCCTCTACCCCTAGGTCTGTCCGGTTGTGTAATAACAGTGACAATTTTATGTGTGGATGTTACCAATGAGCTTAAACTGGGAACTGCAAACTCAGGAGTTCCCATAAAGACTACATTCATTATTTAATAAACCATCCTGTGTTTATAATTTTTTTTTGACATCGTAAAATTAATTACACAGGAATCTGGATACCTTTATAGGATCGTTCGAATTCTTTTAATTGATGTGATATGGATACACGATTGGCCGGGTTCATTCTATCAATGAAAAGACTTCCATTTAAATGGTCTAGCTCGTGCTGCCAGGCACGTGCGACCAGACCTTCTGCCTCTATTTCTAATTTTTGTCCTTTAAGATTGTAAGCATGTGCCCTGATCCGTTGTGCCCGGATGACTTTGCTCATAATACCAGGAAAACTTAAACAACCTTCTTCTTTATTTACTTCTCCTGTTTCTTCAATAATTGTTGGGTTAATAAATACCTTTTCCTCGTTCTTATCCCCATCAGCATCAATAATAAACAGGCGGACAGACCATCCCACCTGTGGCGCTGCCAGTCCTATACCATTTGCTTCGTACATCAATTCTATCATTTCTTCCACTTTTTGATGCACTTCTTTATTAATCTCGGTCAGAGGTTTTGCCTTTTGACGGAGTAAAGGGTCAGGGTAAATGCGAATATTCATAATTTAATTTCTCTAATGCAAGTTCTATTTGAATAATTTCAATAAATAATAATAAAAAAAGACAAAAAATGCAAGCCTCTTTAGTTTTGCTATTGACTTTAGGTTGTAAATTGCATAAATTATACTTTCTTAATTTTTAAGTTTATAATTAATAATTGTATTATTTTCAATTAAAGGAGTGTTATTCAATGCCAATAATGAAATCGGCAAAAAAAAGGCTCAGGCAGAACATAAAGCATAATTTAATAAATAGATCTCATAAAACTGCTTTAAGAACTCAAATTAAAAAGTTTTTGAGTATAGTAAAAGAGGGAAATGTGCAGGCGGCACAAGAAGAACTCAGACTAGCTATGAAAAAATTGGATCAAGGTGCCACAAAAGGAATTTTACACAAAAATACTGCTAGCAGGAGAAAGTCACGACTAACAAAAAAGTTTAATCAAATAAAAGCGACAGCACAATAAGAAAGTTAATTATACCTGAAGCAATGCCTTGAGGTGGGCTTCTATACATAACGGCAGGTCCGATAGATTGTAACCACCTTCAAGGCACGATACAATCCTACCGTTAGAATATCTCTCAGTAGATTTCATAACAATTTCTGTTAATACTCCAAAATCTTCTATATTTAGGTTTAACCCGCCAATATGGTCTTTTTTGTAAGTATCGAAGCCTGCTGAGATGATGATAAATTCTGGAATAAACTGACTTACCCTGTGTTCCATAACATCCGTAAATAGTTCAATATATTTTTTAGGCATTATATCTGCCGAAAGAGGTATATTAATATTAAATCCCTTGCCTTTGTCATGCCCGTCTTCCTCTTTTCTGCCGGAACCAGGATAAAACGGGAATCGGTGCATTGAAAAATATAAGACAGTTGGGTCATTGTAAAAAGCATCCTGTGTACCATTTCCATGATGGACATCCCAATCTATTATCAGGATTCTTTCCATACTATACTTTAATTGTACATATTTTGCTGCAATGGCTGCATTGTTAAACAGACAAAATCCCATACCTCTTGTGGGTGTGGCATGGTGACCAGGTGGCCGAATAAGACAGAATGCATTTTTTCCACCGTCCTTCATAATTAAATCTATAGCCGTTAATGGTGCCCCTGCGGCGTAAATGGCTGCATTATAAGATTTACTAGAAACTACAGTATCGCCATCCAGCCAACCCCCGCCGGTATCGGCTATTTGTTTGACAGCTTTGATATAGGTTTGTGGGTGAACCAATCCTATCTCTTCCATAGACGCAGCACGCGGTTTCATCACCTGTAATTTTTCCCATAATCCGCTCTCTTTGAGATACTTTATGGTGTTTTCAAGTCTTTCTGAATTCTCCGGATGTCCGTATCCAGTATCGTGCTTTAAGAATATGTCATCATAAATAAGCGCTGTCATAAAATTTATTTGAGGAGTAATATGCCTCCTAAGATAAGTAATATACCTACCAACTTAGATGGAGTAATCTGCTCACCGAGAAAAATCCAACCCAAAACAAATGTAAATAAAGGATAACAGCTTGTAACAGGAATGATCCTCGATATCTCACCGGTCTTGAGTGCCCTGTAAAATACCAACTGCGCTACAAATCCTGCTAAGATACCAGCAAGGACAAGAAAGAAAATAGGTTTAAAACCCATCTTCCCGATAGATGGAAGCGGGTTGTAAAGGCAAATGGTGATTATTGCTCCCAGCACGACGCCTGTACATCTAACAACGTATGCGGTTGAAGGCTCAACGGAAGAGAGACCTAGCTTTTCCAAGAATGGCACAAATCCCCAAATAAATGCAGTAAGCAATGCAAGAAAGAATGCCTCCATAAGAAATTACCTCGAGAAACAAATTAGAAAATAAATTACCTTTTTCTCTTCATGATTTTTGGCGAGTAAAGAAATACAAAGATACTTGTCTTTTTACAAATCTATAACCATTTTTGGACTAATATTATAAAAAGCTGCGAAAGAAGGCAAGTTTTACTTGAAATCCACTTGTAAATTTGCTATTTTGATACACCTAATATCTACTTAACCTAATGGCAAATATCTACTTAATATTTAGTAAGATTGTGATAAATTTACAGTATAAATATGGTTGAGGATTTCTAACAATATGAGAAATTTCTTGTTTAATTTTTTCGAACGCTTAGAAACAAATATTTATAAACCTAATAGGAATGGGAATGGGAAACACCCATCTCCTGTACTTCCCAAACATGGACTAAGATATGAAAGTGTACCCGTTACAACTGGTTTATATGCTTCTTCACCAGCAGGAAACCCATTGGATATAACAATAAAGAAGGCACAACAATATATTCTTAGTAGCCAAAACCAATCTGATGGACATTGGGTGGGGATTTTGGAGGCAGATACGACCGTAACGTCAGACTATATAATGTTGATGCATTTTCTTGGAAAGGTAGATTACGAAAAACAAAGAAAGGCGGTGAATCTGCTCCTTGAGCATCAACTGCCTGATGGTGGGTGGAATATTTATCATGGGGGGCCTAGTGAAATTAGCGCCTCGGTAAAGGCTTATTTTGCCTTAAAGTTGGCTGGATATTCTGCCGATGAACCCTTTATACAGAAAGCCAGGCAATGCATTCTGGATATGGGTGGCATAATGAAAGTCAACTGTTTTACCAAGATTTATCTTGCAATGTTTGGACAGGTTGATTGGCAAGCTGTACCTGCTGTTCCCGCGGAAATGATACTTTTTCCACCGGGCTTTTATTTTAGTATTTATGAGATGTCGTACTGGTCGAGGTGCATCGTTGTTCCTCTTTCCATTGCTATTGATAAAAAGCCGCATATTCCAGTGGGGGATGATTTACTTAAAGAGTTATACTTAGTGCCACGCAATAAGGTGGTTTACCGTATTAAAAGAGACCAATCTGGTTGGTGCTGGCATAATTTCTTTATTGATGCTGATAGTATTTTCAGGCGATATGAACAGCATCCTATTAAATTTATTAGAAAAATTGCTCTCAAGAAGGCAGAAAAATGGATGCTGGAGCATATTGAAAAATCAGGTGGTTTAGGGGCTATATGGCCAGGAATCATTAATTCAGTCTTTGCAATGAAATGCCTTGGCTACCCAGATACTCATCCTGCTCTGGTGAGCCAGTTAAAAGAAGTAGAGAAACTTATTGTTTATGAAGCTGACAAACTTTATATGCAGCCATGCGTATCGCCTGTTTGGGATACCGCATGGACTGTTATTGCACTTCACGAATCAGGAGTACCAAGCACCGACCCGGCATTACAAAAGGCGGGAGAATGGCTGTTGAGCAAAGAGGTGAGAAATTTTGGGGATTGGGCTCTGAAATGTAAAGTAGAAGAACCGAGCGGCTGGTACTTCCAATATGCGAATGAGTTTTATCCTGATACGGACGATAGCGCTGCAGTGCTTATGGCATTACAGCGAGTTTCATTACCAGAAGGCGCACACAAAGAAAAGACATTTCTACGCGGTTTAAGATGGATTCAAGCCATGCAATGTGATGATGGGGGATGGGGTGCATTTGACCGCAATAATAATAAGGCTATTTTAAATTACATACCTTTTGCAGATTTTAATGCATTATTAGATCCAAGCACCAGTGATGTTACAGGCAGATGTTTGGAATTTTTAGGTCGCATTGGATTTACGAAGACATATACTAATATTCGAACGGCGGTAGAATTTCTCCAGAAAGAACAAGAAAGAGACGGTTCATGGTTTGGGCGTTGGGGCGCAAACTATATTTATGGCACATGGGCAGTACTTTCAGGACTCTTGGTGGTTGGAGAGGACATGAATAAACCGTACATTAAAAAGGCTGCTGAGTGGTTGAAAAGTGTCCAGAATTCTGATGGGGGATGGGGCGAAACTATAAAGTCGTATGATGATCCATCACTTAAGGCAATTGGTAAAAGTACACCTTCACAGACGGCATGGGCGATACTGGGATTATTACACGCGGGTGAAATAAAATCTGATGCTGTAGAAAGGGGTATAAAATTTTTATTAAATGGACAAAAAGAGGACGGAAGCTGGGATGAAATAGAATTCACAGCAACAGGCTTTCCAAAAGTTTTCTACATTAAATACCATATGTATCGTAACTATTTCCCGTTGTTTGCACTGGGTAGATATCGCAATCTTTTTCAGAAGTACGAGGTATGAAGTAGGAAGTAAACAATTTATACAATTATTACCTCATACATCATACCTCGTACTTCTGAAAAAGTTATTTTTACAAAAAATCTTTACAACCTTTTGCATTCTGTACGGCAAACTGAACTTTGATACTTTTTCTAGCTGAAGCTCCATTTAGCCATCTCTATGATATCAGATAGTCGCTTTCCACCTCCCAATACTACCGTAGGCTCAAAACCGCAGTGCATCATGCAATTACTACAGCGTGGGTCGGTTCCTTCCTGATACTTTTCCCAATTAGTACATGCCATATACTCATCGAAAGTTTTGTAATGAGTATCCGTAATGAGATAACAAGGGCTTTTCCATCCTAAATAATTTCGTGTTGGATTTCCCCAGGGTGTACACTTCAGATGCCTTTCTCCCTTCAAAAATTTTAGATACAAGGGGGAATTTAATATCTTATATCTCTTTGAAACCCCATAAATAAATCCAAACCTGTCTTGTATTTCTTTTCTGCAAAGAAATATCTCATTTTCGTTATGTTCAAAACCAAAACCCGGGGAGACCAACATACCATCAACGCCCAACCCTTCCAGAAAAGAGAATAGTTCTTTGATTTCGTCTTCAGTGGTGTTTTTATATATAGTAGTGTTTGTACAGACCCTGAATCCTGCCTGTTTTGCCTCTCGAATAGCGTTAGTTGCACGTTCAAAGACTCCATTACCAGCAATAGCATCATGTGTCTTGGCAAGTCCGTCAACATGAACGTTAATATTAAAATATTTGCTGGGTTTTAATTTTTTTATTGCACCAGATAATAAGATTCCATTGGTACATAAATAGATATGGCGCTTTTTATTCAGGATACCGCTGATAATCTTGTCAATATCTGGATGCATCAGAGGCTCACCGCCTGTAACAGAAACGACAGGGGTGGGACATTCTTCTACTGCCTGAAGACATTCTTCCGTGGTTAACATTTGTCGCATAGTTTCGCTGTATTCTCGTATTCTGCCACAACCTTCACAAGCGAGATTGCACAGATGGGTAACCTCCAGCATTAGTACCAGTGGAAACCTTCCCCTAGATAAAAACCTTTTCTTAAGCAAATATTTTGTCAAAGAAGAACCCAGTGATAGTGAAACTCTCATAGTAGATAAGACTCCAATTTTATATTTTAAATGTAAAAATCAATATCAATTCAATCTAAATGAATTACAAGCAAAAATGCTATATCAATTAGACGGCACAGTCAAGTATTATTTAAAGATAGAAATATTATTATACGATTTAATAATAATTTAATTATTTTACTTGCTTTAACATATGTTGTTTGATAATATAATGACATGTTGTTCGGTTGTATTGTAAAGTCATATTATTTATTAATGTAATATCAAGGCTACAAGGTTTACAACCTCGTAGCCTTTTTTTATTGGTTTTTAATTTTTTTTAAAGTGAGAGGGGGTGATTTTAGAATGGCAACAGGGACTGTGAAGTGGTTTAACGATAAGAAAGGATTTGGTTTTATTTCCCAGGATAACGGAGAAGATGTTTTTGTGCATCAAACCTCGATCGAAAGCGAGGGGTTTCGAACCCTTGCTGAAGGAGATAAGGTCGAGTTTGAGGTAATAAAGGACCAAAAGGGTTATAAAGCCACAAAAGTCCGCAAATTATAAATATAAAAAGCACACTCTTATATTGTTATATATAGCATAATCGATTATTAGTCGACTGGCGTGTAAAAATATGGAGTTGTCACTTAATTATAATTGCGACATTAGAGCCCCAATATCTGTAAAGGATGTTGGGGCTTTTTTGTTTCATGGCTTTAAACGTTAAAATCACAAATTATGAAAAGGTTATACACTTTTAGCAACTATAGGAATTTATAGCAGCTTTTGATTAGTTTAGCGGTAGAGTCTAAAAGGTCTTTTTGTTTAATGACGATAAAATCTTTTCATATTTTTTCTGCAGTTTCTTTTCATGTTTTGTAGCGTCTTTAACAATTCTGTTGAAGAATGCCTTTACAAATGGGTCTGTTTCTTCATCTGCCAGTTTCAAATATTTTTCTTGCAGTGACCGTTCGTCTTTTACCACCGTATCAATCGCCTCTGATAGATTCATGCTATACCTCCCTTCATGGATTTATGGCTAAAAATGTTATTATAGTCTCGCTAATTTACCACATACAATAACAAATATCAATATTGTTTTAATGGAATTGGTATTCAAAAAGTTTTTGGATTTCAAGTAACTTCTTTAATCTTGCCAAATTTAACAAAATACAACAGGTAATGTTTTTATTATACAACAACTCTTAAATACAGTTACAACGTGTCAAACGGATGTTTTGTAAACCATCTCTTATCATAAATATACTGGAAATTTCTTGCTTTATACTTTCACTTAGTGTTATCTTTTTACTCAACTTGCAGTTTTTTACATATTAACCGTAGTATTACAAATAAAGAATAATATTTTGTGGAAACCACTTCATTTAAGTTTAAGTATCATGGTTGGGCAGGTCTTGGATTAATCTGTCTTGTGGAGTTCTGCTTGCTCACCCAGCACCGTATTCACTTTGCCTATAAAATAAACGTTTGGGCGACACCGCTATGCTGGCTGGGTTACGTGATGTTTCTGGATGCGGTCATTTTCAAGCTCAAAGGAAATTCGCTCCTCTGTAACCGAAGGCGGGAATTTTATATCCAGATGCCTTTGTCAGTCGCCTTCTGGCTCTTATTTGAATTTTACAATCTCCACCTCGTAAACTGGGAGTATCACGGCCTGCCTGAAAACAATATCGAACTCTGCATCGGAATGGGGCTTGCCTTCGCCATGATTATGCCGGGCATGTTTCAGACAGCCGAACTCCTGGAAACCCTCCACTTTTTTGATAGGTTCCGAATTGCCAACCTCCGGGTTTCGAACAGGATTATTTACAGCAGTATTGTGCTTGGATTCTTCTTCATCATGGCGCCATTACTGATTAATAGAGATTATGCCCGATACCTCTTTGGGCTTGTCTGGACAGGTTACGTAATGATATTCGATCCCATCGTATATTCAAGTAAAGGTGATTCGCTGCTAAAAGATTTAGAAGAAGGCAGGCTTTCACGAATACTGAGCTTATTTATGGGTGGTTACATCTGTGGTTTCCTGTGGGAATTCTGGAATTACTGGGCTGCATCAAAATGGGTTTATACAGCGCCATTTATGAAGGATATAAAAATTTTTGAGATGCCTGTGGCAGGATTCCTAGGATTCGGGCCTTTTGCATGGGAGTATTTCTGCTTTTACCATTTCTGCAGACTAATAGGGCGAAAGCCTCAAATTAACCAACAATGAAGATCGAATATAGCAAAGAAGCTGATGCGATCTATGTATATTTCAAAGAAGATTTTGTTGAAAAATCAAAGGAAATAGAAAATGGAATTGTGATTGATTTTGACACGGTTATTTCTTCAGCTTCGCCTTGAATTGTTTGCGGAATTTGGTTATTTTGGGTGATATTACTGCCTGACAATATGCTTGCCAGGGATTGCGCTTGTAGTACTCCTGATGGTATTCCTCCGTCCGATAGAATGCCGTGAACGGCGTGACTTCCGTTACTATGAGTTTACTCCATACCTTCGCAGTAGTGAGTTCTGTAATAACTAACTCTGCAATTCTTTTCTGATCATGGGTATGATAAAGAATCACTGAGCGATATTGCGTACCTACATCAGCACCCTGACGGTTCAAGGTTGTAGGATCGTGTATGGCAAAGAAGACCTCAAGGAGTTCTCTGAAAGATATGGCTTTTGGATCAAACGTGATTTGAACCGCCTCGGCATGGCCGGTAGTCCCTGTACAAACCTGTTCATACGAAGGGTCGGGAATGCTTCCACCGGAGTAACCAGACTCAACCTTCTCTACACCTTGTAATTCAGAAAACATTGCCTCCATGCACCAAAAGCAGCCTCCAGCCAGCGTTGCAATTTCCTTAACAGTATTCGAAGGAAGATTAGACTCCATGCGGTCGTTGTTTTCAGCCTGGGAATCGATTGTAAAGAAAGCGCAAATACCTAGAATGAAAAAACCATAGATAATGTATTTCATTTGGTCTTCATTTAGCGTATGATGCTTAATAGTCCTGACAATTTTGGTGGATTAGCTTGAGGAACAAAACCTAACCTTATGTGAAATGCAAACCGGCTTTTTCCTTTGTATCTAATTTTCTCTGCGTTCGCAGAGACCTTTGTGGTAAACCGTTACTTTTTACGCAACCTTCCGTTCAATGTCTTCGAACTTAACAGCAACCCTCTTGGACACGCCGGGTTCTTGCATGGTAATCCCATAAAGTACATTGGCGACACCCATGGTGACCTTGCTGTGGGTAATAACAAGGAATTGCGTGTCGCTGGTGAATTCCTTTAAGATG
>Ga0209211_10008077_pt1 | contig 14534 bp, 8 predicted proteins | sample RifGroA2_FD_183992 | JGI IMG/M metagenome (GOLD analysis project Ga0209211, IMG submission 183992) | Groundwater microbial communities from Rifle, Colorado, USA - Groundwater A2 (SPAdes) (version 2) | ecosystem: Environmental > Aquatic > Deep subsurface > Groundwater | place: Rifle, Colorado...
CAAAGAGGTTCGTCATCCCAGGCGCCGCAATGCCCTTCTCCAGCAGCTTAATCGCATCGTCGAGCCGGTTGGCCTTGACCATCATTTCAGCGCATGACTGGTAGAGCGAGGAAAGACTCGTCATCCTAGGCGCCGCAATGCCCTTCTCCAGCAGCTTAATCGCATCGTCGAGCCGGTTGGCCTTGACCATCATTTCAGCTACGCGCTGATAAAGGGGTGCCGCGCCCTCTTCAGCTGTTACATGCCTGAGCGCCTCGTCCAATACTTGCTCTGCTTGGAAAATTCCATGTAGGTCATATTCCAGATTGACACGGGTGAGCCAAACAGAGGCATCCATGCGAGGACCAGTCGCCTCACGTATGTGCTTTAGCGCCTGCTCGTCATCGCCAGGCGATCTCCGCTTCAAAAGACAGCGGGCAAGGTGGTAGTTGAGCACTTTAGGTCTTCGATCGTCAGGAATTGCACAAAGTAGAGCGATTCTCGCCTCCAGGTCTTCTACGACTTTTGGAACTGGTGTTACGATATTGATTTGTGAGAGAGTAAACTGAGTGAGCCGCTCACTTGCCTCAATCAGTTCTTTGATTCGACCTGCTTCATAAAGATGATGGCGGAGTTCTACATAAGAATAGGCCAAAGTAGATTCGCCGGTCATCTGACGTGCCTTGAAATAACGAAAATGGTAGTTCGCTGCAAGGCTGTGTGCTTGAATCCATTCTCCTTGCGCGGCACGAAGGCGAGTAACGCTGATTTCCCGTGCGAGCGGATGCGGAACATCGCCACCAATGGCTTGATCAAGCAGGAAGCGTTCAAAAAGCTGCTTACGAAGCGACTCAGGGGATTCACGTCCACCAGTAAATTGCGCCAGCGCCTCTTTTCGGAATGGTCTCCGATGAACAGACAACCACCGCATAAACCTTAGCAGGCCAGCTTCCATTTTCGGAAGCGCACGTTCGAGCAACTCGCGTTCAAAGTCCTCGACAAGTTGTGGGTCAAGCATAACATCACCTGGTTTTAGGAGATCAGGTGCTGCCGACAGAAGGTTGTCTATTGAGTCAGTGCGGAGACAGCCGACGAGTGTTTTAAGCGCCCGAGGATTGCCACCAAGCCTATGAGCTATTTCACGCCGTCTTTCAACAGGGACATTCTCCGATAAACCGGCACTCTCAAGAAGTTCGGTAAATAGCGCTTCGGCATCAGTATCAGCTAATTGTTTTACTTCCTGAAAATGACAGTTTTCACACCATCGCTCAAGCTTGACAGCTCGATTACTGATGAGAAGGAGGCGTCCTTGAGTATTCGGTAAATTACCGAGTTGTTCTACTAATCTCTGCCACTGTACTGGCGGGGTCGTTATTTCCTTAGGTAATAATCGTTGAAATTCGTCAACAATTACCAAAACTTTCTCGTATCGCAACGTATCAAGTAAGGCTTTGCCGAAATTTGCCTTTTCACCCCTATCAATTTCCTGCACAAGCCGAAGCAATCCATTTTGTTCAAGTGCTATTGCCAAATCGAGAAAGAGATCTTCCACAGGATGGGATGAATCTAATTGCGGTTCAACTATGGCAAGAGGTCGTTCTGTTCTTTCAGCAACTTCCCTTGCGACTTGGCTCTTTCCGCAGCCCGGAAAGCCTTGTAAAATAGCCACTGGCATGTTGCCACTCAACCATTTATCTACCAATTTTTGTAGAATTTTCTTTCGTTCATTGCCGTAAAATTTGATGGACATCAATCAAGCCCTTCCTATCACATGTTGTGGATGACTATTAAGCAAGATACTGTATTAGACATCGCTCTCAAATTCTCCTGATATAACCAGTTATTATCTAGTTACAGTACAATAGCAGAAAGATATTATCCGGTCAATAGCTATAAAAGGTAAAAATCCTGATATATCTGATAGATATCATTATGCTTTTTAAATGACTAATATGCTTTTGTGGTGTTAGTGCGAAGGTTAATTTCGATATTGAGGCCCTTAAAGATTAGCTGACAAGGTAGCCGAACCTTTTTTTGAATTCTTCGGGTTTCATTTTGACTGTATTTGCGAGGAGGCGGAGGTTGGCGCCTACAAAGTCATCTTTCTCAAGCCTTATCATATATTTTCTTCCGACTTCGTAAACTTCCGACTCCACATCAACAGTCCTCACATTTACCCGTCCCGTTTCATAATCAAACAACTCGGTAAAAGGTATTGGTCTGAGGCGTCCTTCATAAAGGGTAATCATTGAACCGCTGCCGCCTTTTAGCAGGTAGCGCACTGCGCCATAACCAAGGTCTCTTGTGTATTCAACATCAAAAGGTATGGGGTCCGCGGCCCTTAATTCATAGCCGATGTTCTTGTCTACGATTGTGACGTTAAGGCCAATTGATTTAAGGGCGTCCATCACAAGATTTTTCAGTATCCTGCCAAGCTGTATCTCTGAAAGTCTTATCCTGCCTGTCTCATCATTTTCAAGCTGTTCATGCTGCTTCAGGTCTTCAATATCAAACTTTTCAGATATACCCTCTGCAAGTATCGCTACTCCGTTGTCTTTACCCATTGCCATTCTTTTAATAATTGAGCCGGCAAGGATGTCCGAGACTTTTTTCAACGGGATTTTATCCTCTTTGAATTCCTCTTGTATAAGTGTTATCGTGGCGCCTGCAGCCTTGCCCATACCTAAGGCAAGATGGCCGGCATGTCTGCCCATGGTTGATACAAAATACCACCTTCCTGTGGCCCTCGCGTCCTCTATCAGGTTTTCAACAATTTCGACTCCCCAGTGGCGGGCTGTCTGATAACCGAAGGTAGAGACACCTCCCGGAAGCGGGATATCATTGTCTATGGTCTTGGGCACATGGACCACGCTTATGGAGCCTCGTGCTTCTTTTTCGATCCAGTTTGCCATGAAAAGAGTGCCCTCGCCTCCAATGGTCACAAGGTTATTAATGCCGATGCGCTTGAGTGCGGACATCAGCACTTTAAACTTCTCTTTTACCTTATCAGGATATTCACGGGAGGTGCGGAGGATAGAGCCGCCTTTTGCATGTATCTGAGAAACATCATCAATGGAAAGCGGGATGGCACAATCTGTATTGCCCTCAAACAGGCTCTTAAACCCGCCAATAATGCCCGCAACACTCTTACCTTGATTGATCGCCTCAATGGTGACAGCGCTGATCACGCCATTTATACCCGGAGCAGGCCCTCCGCCGACTATTATGCCAAGAATGTTTTTGTCTTTCTTGTTCATCTGCCCCCTATTTGTCCGGGGACAGTCCCTATTCTACGCCTGCCCTGTATAATGGGACACGCTTCGCTTCGTCCGTAAATAGGGACAGTCCCTCTTACCAATCCTGTACAGTAATATCTTTTTTGACTATTACCGGCTTCACATTTTTCTTAACAATATCAACCGTGTTGCCGACCTTCAGTTTATTAAAGAGCAGTTCAAATTTGGACTCAAGTTCTTTCATTATAGGGTCTTTTACTGAAGCCGGCAGGTCCCACCACTTCTTCTTCGTGGTACCAAAACCCTTCTTTCTTGTGCTGTACATAAACTGCTCTTCGGTCTGACTTTCCTTCTTTTCTTTCGCGAATTCGGTCTTTATGTAACTGTATATTCCCTCTCTGAAATCAGCAGGCAGGTGCTTGCTGTCAAAGATTATGTTCTGGAAACCGGTTGCAAGATGCACCTCGGATGTCCCGGTCTCGGGGAACATATGAAACGCATCCTCAGGAAGAGTTGACGCGCCATGCTGAACACAGCCTGACATCCCGTACTCCTTCCTGGCAAGATCGGACAATATCCTCAAGGTCTCAAAATCTATCTTCACCTGCGCCAGACTGCCGTCCGGAAGGACAACTCCGCCGTGGCTGGTACCTGTCTGGACACTCAGCTTACTCAGGCCCTTTGTTCCTTTGAAAGTTTCCTTAAAGCCATCAAGGTACGCCTTGAGTTCATCGGCGTTGCTGTTCTTTGTGCCTATCTCCCCGATCTCTCCGCCAACAGATACATCTACTCCTGCAGGCTGCAACTGTCTTACGTGTTCAGCCAATTCAGCGGTACTTTCAAAATTTGGCCTCTGCTGTTCCTTTACCGTCGGTTTTTCAAGGTCTACAAGTGTGGATGAATCAATGTCTATGTTGTAAAATTCCGCCTCTATCGCCTCTGCTATCAGACCCTTAACGTAATTAGTCTCAAGTTCAGGTCCGCTCAGATAGTTTTTTCTTACAAGCTGGAAATGATCCCCCTGGATGAATACAGGCCCTTCATATCCCTCCCTTACTGCTGCCGCAAGGATTACGGTTGTATATTCCAGAGGTCTCTGTTTTGTGTATCCTATCTCAGACCTCGCTATCTCAAATATCATTGCTCCGACTTTCATCTGCAAAGCCTTCCTGAATACGGCCTTTGCAGTGTCATAGGTCAGTCCCCTGATATTCATGGCAGGCACCGTGAACCCGGGATAGTTCTTCCCCATTTCGTCATAAAGACCCTGGATTGACGCAGGAACTGCCCCGCATGCCTTTGCAACTTCCTTCAGGAGGATGAGTAACGCCTTTTTCTTTTCATCATCAGCATCAAATACAGCCTCGTATATGAGCCTGTCCATCATAGCCCTTACTGCTTTTTTGTCTTTTACAGTAACTGAACCGTCCCTGATCTCTATTAAAGACTTTAATTCTGATATGGCCATAAAAACCTCCTCTTAAAAATAATTTATTAGTTATGAGTCATGAGTTGCAAGTTATTGAAACTCATAGCTTGTAACTTGAGACTGCTTTACAAGTGCCTTTCCACTGTGCCGCTTACCTGTTTGAATTCGGGTTCAAACTTTTGGGGCTTTCTGCCGAAGCATGTGCCGAGGGCCTCATAAAGCGCTACTTCACTTACATCCACTTCCCTGCGCTTTATGGCCTCTGCTGTCGGCATATAATAGACATTCCGTCCGTCAACATTGACTACAGTATTACCGGTTTTGCCGTCAAGGAGCAGGAGTACAGCAGCCGCGCCTGCCCTGTGTCCAAAATTAACGTCAAAAGCAGAGGAAGAGCCGCAACGCACAAGATGTCCGGGGGTGACCTCTCTTACTTCTGGTATGAGATATACGCCGGGAGCATACATGCCGACTTTTTTCATAAAGGCCTCTATCTCAGGGTCATCCTTTAACCTCTTTTCGAGTTGTTGCCTTATATATTTTCCTGCTCCTGCGAGCTTTTTATGACCAAAGGCGTCAATCCCTGCTGATTCGTCATAGAGCATCTCACCGTTTGCGTTCTTTAGTCCTTCTGCAACTACTATTATGTATGTGCCTGCCTTTACATCGCTTCTCTCGACCCTCGCACAGTAAGTCGTCTTCATATGATCGTAAATAATGTCAAAGTCAGCCGGGATCTCCGGTATAAGTATGCAATCAGCCTCGGCACCGACTCCGCCACGAAGGGCAGTGTGGCCAACGTACCTTCCGAATACTTCAATTATAATGATGCGGTTATGGCTTAGACCAGTGGTCTTCATGTCCCTCGTAAAGGTTGAGATCCTGTTTATTGCGGAATCGCCGCCAACACTGTAGGGCTGGAGGTCAAGGTCCATGGTCTTTGGGACGTGGATACACGGGATGCCTCTGGATGAAAGGTCTACTACAACGCTTCCGGTATCATCACCGCCGCTAATGATAAGAGCGTCAATGCCGAATTTTTTGAGCCCTTCCTTGATCCTCTCATACTTGTTAGGATCTGCTATCTTGCTTATCTTGACGCGTGAATGACCTGCTTCCGAGCCTGCAAGTGAAGCCTCGATCTTGCTGACCCTTTCAGCATTAAGTGAAACAACTTCCTTGAGTTCCACAAGGTTATAAAGTCCGGCATAACCGTTAGGGATAACAACCGACTCGATCCCATATGAATACGCATTCCTTGCCACACCCTTGATTACTGCATTAAGACCGCCGCAGTCCCCACCGCTGGTGATAATGCCGATTTTTTTGATTGATGCCATATATTCCTCCTCCTTTTCAAAAAAAAGTTATGAATTATGAGTTACGAGTCATGAGTTAAGGAATATTTACTTCAAAAATTCATGACTCGTAATTCTTAACTCATAATTGTCTTCCAGAGTTTTCCATCAGCGCCTGGACCGGTTTGAGCCCGTATGGGCTTCCTTCTTCTATTGCTGTAAGGACAGTCCCGCCGCCTGTGAAAAAATAGTATTTTGCATTATCGAGCACTGAAAGGTAAAGCCCCGGACACAGGTCTTTGAATTCCTGGAGCGTGTCCCCGCCGCCATACATTTTTACCGCACTGCTGTTTTTGTCTATGGTCTCATCAAGGGCCTGGGACCCTCCTGAAAAGTGGGGAGTAAAACCCATGACTGCATTTACGAATATTGTCCTTGCATCGAGTATGCTGTGAAGGACCTTACTGTCCGCAAAGGATTCCCTGTCTATATCAAGGATATAGCCATAACTGTTGCCTTTCTTGAAATCGTTTACTGATATGGTCCTGTATTTTCCCTCTATCCTGCCCTCAAGGATGTCCGACTCGACAACATATGGGAGTTCCACTATCTTCTTTTCTTTATCATCCATTGCAACAAGCTCTTTTGCCGCTTCCACATCTTTTTCTGTGACGCCTTTAATGCTGATCCCGTACTTGGCGCATAAAAAGGCATTGTATATCACGCCCCCCAGGAGTAAATAATCGGCCTTTTTATATATGGCATAAAGCGGCCCTATCTTGGTGTCATATTTTGAACCCGCAACCACAGCGGAAAAGGGCCTCTCAGGGTCGAGTACATAATCAAGGTTCATTATCTCTTCTTGCATGAGGAAACCTGCAAATGAGGGGAGTAATTTTGTTATATCATAGGTTGAAGCATGTGGCTGCCATGATCCGAAGGCATCGTTTATGTATATATCGGCAAGGCCTGCAAGCTGGAGCGCAAATTTTTCTATTCCGCCCCCCTTATTTTCTTCTGCCTGGAACCAGCGGGTATTGGGAAGGTATATGCCTCCTATCTTTCTTTCTTTTAATGCCCTGATCGCGAGGTTGATAGATGTGTCAATGCCTGTAATTCCCTTGCCTGCCTCGATATTGAATTCGGGGATATGGAACTTTATATGAAGTTTGCGTTCGAGATACTCAACGATGGGCCTGACGGATTCCCCTTCCCTGCATGTGATTTCTCCGGTCTTTTTATCTTTGGGCCTGCCGATATGTGTCATGAGAATAGGCCTGCCGCCTCTCTCGACTATGTTGTAAAGAGTGCCAAGTGTCCGGTCAATCCTGTAAGGGTCTCTTATCTGGCCGTTCTTGACGACATTATGGTCAAACCTCACAAGCACGACCTTCCCTTCAATAGGGGCATTTTGAATTAGCGGAAGACTAGAATCAATGGACCTCATAACAATGCCTCCGAAGCAAGTATTTAACTGTATTTACAGATAAAAGAATAGCATACGATGCAGGCTATTGCAATGAGCCGGTCATGAAACAGAAAGGCAGTTGCGGAGAGGAAGTAATCTCTCCGCAACTGCCGTATCAGGTCTAAACCGGTTAAGCTGCTGCTTCGATATCCGGACAGCAGTCTTGTCCAAGGATGGCGCGCAGGTCTTCCTCCGGAGTTGCAGCAATCGGCCTGATGCCAAAGTTTTTGACAAGCAGGTCAAGGACATTCGGTGTGATGAACGCAGGTAAAGAAGGACCGAGCCTGATGTCCTTGATCCCGAGGTGGAGCAGTGTCAACAGTATTGCAACCGCCTTTTGTTCATACCATGAAAGTATCATCGAAAGCGGCAGTTCATTGACCCCAACGTTAAATGCCTTTGAGAGCGCGAGGGCAATCTGGATGGCCGAGTAAGCATCATTGCACTGGCCGATATCGAGCAGGCGGGGGATGCCTCCTATGCTCCCGAGGTCTTTATCAAAGAACCTGAACTTTCCGCAGGCGAGTGTGAGCACAACGGTATCTTTCGGAGTTTTTTCGACGAACTTCGTGTAATAATTTCTTCCTGTCTTAGCCCCGTCGCAACCTCCTACGAGGAAAAAGTGGCGTATCTGCCCGTTCTTGACAGCCTCTACCACCTTGTCCGCAACTCCGAGTACAGCGTTCCTTGCAAAGCCTGTCATTACCTCAACACCAGCAATATCCTCCCTGAATCCGGACATCTCAAGCGCTTTTTCTATCACCGGCGTAAAGTCCTTACTGGCAATGTGCTTTACCCCCGGCCAGCCGACGAGGCCGGTTGTGAATATATTGCCAGAGTAGGATTCTACAGGCTTCTGGATGCAGTTTGTTGTCATAATGATAGAGCCCGGAAACTCTGCGAACTCTTTCTGCTGGTTCTGCCATGCAGTGCCGAAGTGTCCGTACAGGTGAGGATACTTTTGCTTCAGGCCGGGATAACCGTGGGCCGGTAACATCTCGCCATGCGTATAGATGCTGATGCCCTTGCCCTCTGTCTGTTTGAGAAGTTCTTCAAGGTCTTTCAGGTCGTGGCCTGAAACGAGTATGGCCTTGCCTTTTCTCGCGCCCAGCGGTACTTTTGTCGGCACCGGATGACCATAAGTCCCCGTGTTGCCGGCGTCAAGTATTTCCATGACCTTAAAATTAATCTCCCCGCATTTCATGGCAAGACCGACCCAGGAATTAAGATCAAGATCAATTTTTGTCATGGCCGCAAGCGCTTCGTGCATAAACGAATACACAGTGTCGTCTTCTTTCCCCAGTATCTGCGCATGGTCGGCATATGCTGCAACTCCCTTGAGGCCGTAAAGGACTATGTCCTGCAATGACTGGATGTCAGGGTTGATTGCCTTGTCAGGCACATGTTCTACAACTGTCCTGCCCTGCATCATCAGGCCTTCGAGTTTAGTATCAGGTGTGAATGCGGCGCTCCTGTGTTTAAATGCAGCGACACCGCCTGCAGTCTTGATCTTCTCCTTCAGAGATTCCCTAAGCTGGACTGACTTCCTGATAAGCTCATCGAACCTCGCCGGATCAAAATCAACATTAGTAAGCGTTGAAAACAAAGCCTTTGATGTAAAGACATTCACCTCGCGGTCATTAATGCCAACTTTCCGGGCCTCTTCTGCATAAAGCGAAAGCCCCTTCAGAGAATGGATCAAGAGGTCCTGAAGGGCCGAAACCTCATCTGTCTTCCCGCAGACACCTACCTTCTTTGAGCACCCCTTTCCTCCTGCTGCCTGTTCACACTGATAACAAAACATACAAAACCTCCTGAAATAGTATTAAATAGATTTGCCATGAATCCATAGCTTGTTTCTACTATATAATTAAAACTTCATGGGCCGGTATGACGCTTGTCATATAGAAGAAAAAAACAGGAGGAGTTGAAAAAAAAGGTTGATGTATAGAGAAACCGTATATAAGGCAGCTTATCTGATTAGGTGTTATATATTTATCAGGTGAGTCGAGATCGTTTGACAGTCAATATACACTAACTCAGTCTAAAAGTTGACCATACCACTACTGAATCAAATGCAAGAATGCCGTGGGCCGACCTCGCCACTCAGCCCATGTGAATACCGATCAGCGTTGTCGTTACCCGCGCGCGTCTTTGACGGTCGGGAATCCACTCCAGGATTACGCTCTTTTTAAATTCTTCAATACGTGTCTGGAGTCCTTTTATATCGAGCTGTTGATTAGCGGGAACGGCCGGTTCCCGGCCGTTCCCGGCCCATTCCATGCGCTCAGCAACTTTGATGTCACCTTCCGGACTCGCGCACAGTGTAAGAATTCGAGGGATAGGTTGCCCGCGCTCATCTTCGCACTGGACCAGGTATCGCGCCCACACCTTCCCCTCGTTGCCCACGCTTGATACCTCCCCGGCAAAGCCAGGGTCTTTCGCTTCTTTAAGCAAGGCATCAACCAATGGATGACCTATGCCCCCTAATTCACTGCCACGGCTCCTAAGAGATAATGCACGATCAAAGCAGACCTTATCGTAAAGGGGTGCAAGGTGATAATGCCTTTGGAGCATTTCAGGCGCATGAAATGTCCAGAACTCGCCATTGGGAATCGCAGTCCCCCCAAGCCGTAGAATAGTTGCACGTACCCATTGTCCCAGTTCTTCCAATGTATGACGTCCCTCAATATGCCGGTAGTTCTCCAAATTGAAGCCTGACAAATCCTGCGCTAGTGCGCTTAATGCTTCGCGCGAACGGTTTGCCTCGCTGACCATTTTGGCAATGTCCTGTTCAGTGCGACCGTAATCCCTGTCTATCAAAGCGCGCTTGAACAATTCCTGATAGTCCGGACGGCTTCCCATCAAGCCGAGGATATCGCTGCGGAAGTCTTCCCTCGTATGCCCCTGTTCATCAACCTTGCCAATGGACAGCGCAATTTCCTGCAATTTATGGTCGAGCAGGTCGTATATACGTTCTTCCACCGTGTCTTCTGCAAAGAGATTGTACACCTGCACTGTATCCTGTTGTCCGTACCTATGAATACGGCCGATGCGCTGTTCAACCGCCATGGGGTTCCACGGCAGATCATAATTGAACAGGATACGGCCAATCTGCAAGTTAATGCCTTCACCGCCTGCGGATGTGCAAACAAGAAAACGAGCGCCGTCATCTTTCCAGAAAGACTCCATTGCTGCAATCTTGTCGTCCAGCGGCCCTCCCTTGATAGTCGCTATAAAGCGTTGACCGAAAATACGCCCAAGTTCTTCTGCAAGAAACTCAAGAGTGTCCCGGTATTGAGTAAAAATCACGAACCGCTCAGCAGGATTTCCCCTTGTCAGGTCACTGATAGCCCGGACCAATGTCTCAAAGCGGCGGTCAGACCCATCAGGGACGGCTGCAATCAAATCCCGTACTTTCCGTATTTCGTCCGGTATGTCAGACTCGGCCAGAACACCCTCTTCCGCCTCTTCATCTGCATCCAGAGACCACTCAGTCATCTCGCCCTCTTCTTCACGCTTTTGCAGACGCCGACGGACACGCGCCACATAGGCCTCAGCATCACTGTTAGTGGCCGAACCTTCTCCAAGAATGGCCCTCGCTACCGCTAGCATTTCATCCTGTATACGCATGATGTCGTCAGCCAATGAGGCGGCTTTAGCAGAAGCTTGTGAATTGCGACGCTTGAGTTCAAGCTCCAACTGCTTCCGCATAAGCAATACCAGCAGTCTCCTCCGTAATGCCTGCCGGATGGCCCTCGGACTGGACGACATGATCTTCTGGAAAGTCGCCATGACAAATCCTATCGCTCTTTGCAGGTTGGTCGTCCTCTTTTGTCCTATCCCTGCAGCGTTATATCCTTCACGCAGATACTCGCTCAACTGTTCGTAAAAATGGCGCTCACGAGGAGCGAGAGAGAAACGCTCGGTATGTACCTGTCGCCTGAGGAAGATAGGGTTTCCGACAACATCGGTCACCTCCCTCTTCGTGCGACGGACCATCACCCTGTTTAACAAACCACGCCGATTGATAACAGCCTCCGGATCCGCAAATAACTGATCATCGAGTATCTGTATCAAAGACCAGAACTGGAATGCATTACCCTGATGTGGCGTTGCAGAGAGGAAGATCAGATCGCGCGCATGGTTCCGCAAGGACTCAGCGAGCTTGTAATTCTGAGTAGTCACCGTTTTTTTGCCGCTGCGTGTGCGCGATACATGATGGGCCTCATCAATAATCACAATGTCCCACGGTGGCGCTGCCGTCAACCGCTGAAGCCTGCGCTGTTGTTTAAGAGTATCAATGGATACGATGACCTGATTGTGTCTCTCCCATGCCGCAGAGCCGTGGTCATGGAAATCCCGTCCGAGGACATCAAAGTGCAGGCGAAAACACTCTTCCAGTTCCTTGCGCCAGTTCTCCACCAGACCGGCAGGGGTCACGATCAGAACACGCTCTGCATCGCCGCGCGCCATCAGCTCACGAATCAGCATACCTGTTTCAATAGTCTTGCCGAGACCCACCTCATCGGCGATGAGTACGCGCCGTATAGACCGGCCCACCATATCGTGGACAAGCAATATCTGGTGAGGGAGCAAATCCACGCGGCTTGCGCTCAACTCACCTCCGGTATTTGCGTAGCTCATATCAAAGGCCATCTGCTTTATGCGGTAATCGCTAGGGGCATCGAAATCGCCGGAGGCCAGTCGCTCCCAAAGGTCTGCGGCCTTTTCTAACCACTCGACCGGCAGGTTCTCGATTCGATCTCCAGCCGGTGATGCAAAAAGGACTTTGGCCTGATAGACCCCAAACTCCGACGACACGCGAAGTACTTCACCCACTCCCCACTCGGGACGGTTCTTTACACGTACCTTGTCATTTTCATTAACTGTGTATGCCGCAATAGTTTCCGTCATGTCAGATTAAACCCCACAAAGTAGTATTCGTTTCCGGCCCCATCATCCTGCTTTTTAGGAGATCCGAAGATGCGGCGCAATGAGACGCGCTCATCCCCTACATCGAACCAAAAGTCTGAAGCCTGCTTCAAGTTGCGTTTGAAAACAATCTGGACAATACCGCCCATACGCTCAAGCTCATTAGCACGCGACGCCAGCAAGTCGTGAATATATGAGGACAGATCATCACGATTGGCTCCAGCAGCGTTCAGCACATCCTCGACTCCCTCAATAAGTATTTTATGTCCGCGCGGGAAATGAAAAGGTTCGTCCCGCAACTCGCGCAGATAATCCAGGAAGCCCATACGCACAGCGTTCGGCTGAACGCCATTCTCCCTATTCGGTAGCATGAAGCGTTCTTCAATGAGCAGGTAACCGGCCATCAGATATTTCCTCCCGTGCGCAGCAGAGGTGCGCCTTCCATGACTGCAATAACCCTATCAATAGCAGCAGCCCAGTCAGAGCGCAGGTTCCTGACAAAGCGCAGGCCCGCCAAGATTTCTGCCCTCCGGGCATCAAATCGCTCAACCCATGACAGAACAGATTCACCTGCATCAGCAAGCGCAATCAACAAATGCAGCAAGTCAACCAGCGGCGTCCCATCGTTATTCAGAGTAGAGCCGGTATCAAATAAAGCAGCTTGGGCTGTAGGAGAAACAGTCTCACGCATCTTTTCCAAAAGCGTCTCCAACCGTTCCCTCGGCTGTTTGACCTCGTAGGTCCGTCCACGTCCTGTACGGCCACGGATTATAAGACCTGCCTTTTTCATATCTTCCGTGCTCACTTGCAAAGCGCGGGCGCCTTTGCTGATCTCATCCGCATTCACTTCCCTGCGATATGGGGCCAGCAGACGAAGCCAGGCGTAAGTGAGCCCTTCCACATTTTCAAGCTCAGGAGGCAGGGGCTGTTCACGCGTAACGAGTTGGTCTACGATACTGCTTATGTCCTGCAATGCCTTGTGAAGTGGATAAGTCTTTCCTTCGTGGTCTAATACACGGTCATAGTGCGCGCTGTACAGTTCAAGGCATTTGCCAATACAAATCAATCTCACATCAGGCTCAGGCAGAGGCTTATTCCCGTAACGTCCGCCTCGATTGCTGAAAGTTCAGCGCGAGCGCGACGACGCACCTCCTGCCGTATGCCTGCCCATGAGCGAGGAGTAGGGTCTTCCCGCCGCTTGCGGCAGACATGAATGAGATCATAGGAGATGTTTTCCTTATCCATCAAGTGCAGGGATGATTCCGCCTCACTGTGAACTGGGTATACTGCGGTAATTTCAAAGCCAGTGTCGCACAAAGACTGGAGCAAACCTTCCCACACAGTTCCTTTCTGGTCTGTGTGATGGAATGTGAAGATCAGTAATCCGTCGTCCGGCAGTTGATCATGGACCCGCTGAAATACCGCAGAGAGACCTTTATAGAAATCTTCCCGGCTTTTTCCTCTTGTGCGGTTCTCGACAACCTCTTCCATTTTGGGAGTGTACTCAGGAGAGAACCATGCATAGCTGTCTTTTAAGGCAAGACGTAACCAGACGTAGAAAAAGTCCGCAAGCTCAGAGTAGTTTACATTTCCAACGTAAGGTGGGTCTGTAACGTATGCAGCTACATTGCTAGCTTCGACAGATGCACTGTTCTGACATTTCAGTTCAGCAGACTCTCTTGGCAGCGGGTCGGCATATGCTTTCTCACGAGTCCCATCGTTTGGTTTATATTTCCAATCCCACGAATTATTCCTGTACTCCTCTGCTTCGATCAAACCCCAGAAGCGTGTCCAAAATGTACCCATCGCAATATTTTCAATTCCCCAGACGTTGTTCTCGGCAGGCGTATTTTTAGGCTGAAAATCATGTCGAGCAAAAACGCCTTGAATCGTCTGACTCCCGACAGTATTCCTCTTGACCATATAGCGACAGTAGAGATTGCTGAGTTCAATTGTTCCTGAAAATGCACACAACAACATCTCCCTGAGTTTCTCATCCTGTTCCGCCATGATTCCCTGAAGTAACGTCGAGAGCGCGAGAAGTTGACGTGGCGCGAACATCTCATGCCAATAGTTGTAGTGATGTGAGAGCAACCCTGACTTTGTCTTTTCTCCTACAGGAACCGTGCTCTTTGGATAAGGGAGGCTTGCTTTATTCTGTTCCCAAAGCATCTCGGCGCGTTGGAGCC
>Ga0209211_10008079_pt1 | contig 14533 bp, 11 predicted proteins | sample RifGroA2_FD_183992 | JGI IMG/M metagenome (GOLD analysis project Ga0209211, IMG submission 183992) | Groundwater microbial communities from Rifle, Colorado, USA - Groundwater A2 (SPAdes) (version 2) | ecosystem: Environmental > Aquatic > Deep subsurface > Groundwater | place: Rifle, Colorado...
CCTGGCGGGGCAGACCTTCATCAATATGAGCCGCATAACTCAAAGACACGACACCGGGATGCACGTCTTCTTCCTTTGTAGCCCGTTCTATCATGCGAACATAACGCCCATCCCGTTCGTTGCGCCGAGCGCGCATACCACACGAGGAATGCATGGATTACAGGGCACTGTCGATTATGGCCGCAACCACGTATTCGCCATCGGACTTCCGTTCCCTCACGCCGCGAACGGTTCGCTTATCGCCCATGAACTATTCCATCTGCTCGTGGATGATCCGGCTCATAATTACGAGAACGGACGACAAGTCGCCCACTGTGACACGATAACACAGGGCGCGCGATGCATCATGAATCCTCCGGCACAAGTAGCATACAATTCGGCCGGAAAATCCCGCGATCCACTCGGCCTTGAGTTCTGCACCTCCTGTAAATATGCATTAAGCACCGCGGTCCACAGATAGTCTCGCTAGACCCAACCCTGCGCAGCGCAATCAATCACAGCGGCCTTCGCGAGTTTTCAGACACTGATACGACGATTGTTGCTCAAGAACGATAGTCTGCTGTAGACATGACACACCATAATGTTTATTATACAACGCGCGAACAACAAACCTATGGAGTACTCAACGCAGTTCATCGGCCAAGATGTGATCGTCACCATCGACAGGCCTATCGGCAGCAGGCATCCGAAACACGGGCATATGTACCCGCTCAACTATGGTTACATCAAGGGCATGCAGGCACCAGATGGCGAGGACCTGGGCGCATATCTCCTCGGAGTGTATGAGCCCGTCGGAGAATTCAAAGGACGATGCATCGCAGTCATCCACCGCACGGACGATGACGACGACAAGCTCATTGTCGTTCCGGAGGAGAAGTCCTACTCAGACGACCAGATACGCGCGCTGACAGAATTCCAAGAGCAATTCTTCACATCCGAGATTGTGCGCCATAGGACCCTTAGGCAATAAGAACGATTGTTGTGACCTTGGCGCAATGCCAGACTACCGTCATGGCCGCAGCCGACGGCAGTCGCATAAGGACTGCGTCACAAAAGCGCCGCCACAACAGGCAAGAATAGGCGATATGCATAAGAGCCACCCCATAGATGAGCTGAATATTCCGGTCTGCAACGCGGCATCGACAGTCAACTGCTGAATCCGGTAATTGAGCACAGCAATGGATCACCAGGCTTCTTTGCGCATCCGCTCCGGAGAGACACCTAGTTCGGCGAGCGCCACGAACACCGCATCGATGAACGCCGCAGGACCGCAAGCATAGAATGTCCGTTCGGCGAAATCAGGCACCTGCGCGCGTATGAACGCAGCATCAATCCGTCCATGATGCAACAGGGGATCATGCTCTTGTGTGAGCGTGAAGACTACCCGTAACGGTGACCGCAACGCAAGGAACTCATCAGCCCACAGGAACTGCCTACGATGCTTTGCGCTCGCGAGCAGCACTGCATCGGTCGCACCGCTAGTATCGCGCAAGGTACGCAGCATGCTTGCGAAAGGAGTGATGCCAACGCCGCCTGAGAGAAAGCAAACCTTCTTCTCATCCCCGAGAGTGAAACGGCCAAAGGGACCGCGCAGCACTACCTTCGTACCGACAGGAGTGTCGCGTAGAGCGGTGGTCACGGTACCGTGCACCCCGATACCTAGCTCGATATCCCCGGTCTCTGCGCTGCTCGCTATCGAAAACGGCGCGGGACGCATGCCATCAAGGACAACGCTCACATACTGACCGGGTATGAAACGCACGGAATCGTGAGGACGGAACATGATGGTGAAGTGCGAATCATCTATGATATTCTTCGCGACTACCACCGCTTCATGGTCGAATCGTCCTAAGGTATGTTCTGCCATATAATCCCGAAGAGCGTCTTGCTATTCATATAGTTTTTGCCAGTGTGAACACGATGCGAAGTCATGCGTCAGACTGTGCTAAGGCAGAGCCCTGAGCACGTCTTCACTATGGCCGTTCGGCGACACATTGGGGAAGACGCGTGAAATACGCCCGGTTGGGTCTATGATGAAAGTCGCACGAGCGATACCCATGTACTTTCGCCCGTACATCGATTTTTCCACCCAGCAACCATATCGCGCCACCACCTCTCCCGTGACGTCAGAGAGGAAAATGCTGCGCAGCCCATGTTTCTGCATGAATGCCCGATGGCTCTCGCAAGTATCCTTGCTCACACCCATCACCACGGCATTTTTTGCGATGAACAAATCGTGGTCGTCGCGGAACCCCTGCGCTTCGATGGTACACCCAGGAGTATCGTCTTTCGGGTAGAAGTAGAGAACCACATAACGTCCACGATACTCGGCGAGCCCTCGCAACGAACCATTCGCGTCGGGAAGCGAGAAATCGGGCGCGCTATCCCCGACACGAGGCATCATGTATTTCTTGCGCGTATCATCGTTGGCCCGATTCGCTCGATTCGTCGCTACTCGAGAAGAAGGCTTCGATGCAGGGACGGAAATACGTAGGGATGAGCGGGACGCTTTCTTCAATCCCGAGGCAGGTCTTGGTCGCGCGGTCGTTCGCGCGGTCACCGCACGCTTCGAGAGTGTCATGCCGGATTTTTTCTTTGACGCAGTTCCACGCTTGGCACGTTTAGCAGCAGCATCCCGACGGTCGATCCGTCCTTTTGATCTCTTGACACCATTCACCATACATCACCCCTGCAAGCGCATAGACGCCCGCAAATAAATATCTAGCGATATTCTTCGAACCACGCGAGTACTGGCCAGCCCACTAGCACGGCCAGCATCCTCGCCACAGGAATCGGTCTGCGAACGTCAGCCCGAACCTCACGAGCGACCTGAAACTCACACACGACCATCATCGGTGCGAGGGTTGTCTATCTTGAAACCTGCAGCATCGAACGTCTCGACATAGTCAATACTCGATCCTTGTAGGAGCGCATAGCTCGCCGGATCGACAACGACGATAAGGCCGTCGAAGTCGAAACGCATATCGGTCTCGGACGCAAGCCCGAAATCCATCTCGTATTGGAATGCGGACGATGGATGCACCGATACATCGGCATCCGAACGCACGGTGATGCGTAGCGGCCAATCCTCTTTGCCACGCTCGTTGGCACGTAACTCCCGTATCTTCGCTACGGCGCCCGGAGTGATATCGATAGTTTCGATACGCCGATTAATCGCCGCGTTTATCTCGTCGATTATGGATGATATCTCGACATCATCCATTCCGTGGCCTCGTGCGCCGCCTTCAATAGTGTCGAAGATATTCGCATGGCACCCCACGCAGTGCAGACCGTGCGACAGCATTATTCCCGCGGCCTTGGGGAATCCGGCGATGACATCTCCGATGAGCATATCGCCAGTTATGAGGTACGACCCGTCATGCTGACGTGCGAACTCACGCAGATCATCGTCATGGTGCGGAGACATGTTCGATGAGGCTATCTGATTGTATAAAAAGCTATTCCTGAGTCGTGGCGGCGCACCTCTCTCAAAGACCTATTCGGACGATATCCGGCGACTGAGTGCGGTACTATTGAGTATTATTGAGTATTATTGCGTATGATACTTCCAACCCACACCCGGATGCTGCACATCAAGAAAACCTATGAAGAGCACTTATGAAAAACACCTAAGAAGAGCATCTATACTGCCCGTTGTGGGTGACATGCGAGAGTTGTGGAGCCCGCAAACATTACTGTTCGAGGATCCGGGACACAGCAGGGCTCTCGGGATTACTGCGCAAGGATTCGGTACAAATATTTCCCGTTCATCCTCAAGATGAAGACGGAATCTCGAAGAAAACACGGATTCCGAATGGTTATTCTTCCCGACGGTATTCTTCGCGTTTCAACCCTTCAATGCGAGTGCGGATGCGTTCACGTGCAAGCTCCAAAGGCGATCGCTTCCGGGACGATCCATCATTGCCAGGAATCGAGGCATCTGATGATGAGCCTGATGATGATTCTGACACGCGTTCTGACGCACCACGTGACGCGTCCTTTTCGACGGTATCTTTGCGCCGTTGCGAAGCGAGGCGGTGCCACGCAGACACCGAGTGTTCCTTGACGTTCTTCGCCTGATTACGCCACTCCGTCGCCCAATCGTAGAACACGAGATGGGGCCGCAGGACGCAGTTGCCGAATTCGTTGAAGAACACGACACTTTCAAGCGCTTTCGTCCCTTTCGGCTCCGGCTCTTCAGCAGCATACCCGAAGAGAATGATCGCTTGGGGGCGATGACGATGATTGGGGATATTGAACATCAGCGATACCTTGTCCTCATCGAACGCGCCGATCCAGCACGCGCCGAGACCCACTGCCTGCGCGGCCAGGAGCATGTTCTGTATCGCCGCAGCGCAATTCTGGACGGTGTACAAGCGCTTACCGCGCATACCATACATGCTATGCGCATACTCCACATCGCCGCAGACAATGACTGCCGCCATAGCAGAGAGGAACGGATCCTGATCGAGAGTATGATGGTAGAGCGCACGTATCTTCCCCACATCCGTGATGACCACAAAACTCCAATTCTGTATATTGCCCGATGAAGGAGCCAGCGTTCCCGCTTGGATGATCTGGAGCACCTTATCGAGCTCTACCGGATGCGGCGAGAACCGTTTTGTGCTACGCCGTCCAGCCATCACACCGAAGATATCATGTGAGCGTCCTGCGTTTTCCGAGCCGACCGCCCGAGCAGGACCATTCGCATCATGATGCGCCAAGTTCTCCGCAGGAGGAGGACTGTTCGCTTCAGCACGCAATCCACCTCGCTCCGTTGAAAGAGAACTATTCACGCGGGTACCTTGTCCTCCGGAGGAGACCCCGCCTTCCCGCACAGCGCTATGATGAGCCTTCATTGCATCATCACCAGTATGCATTTCCTGTGCCATCGTTCGCCCACGATTGATGTGTAATTGCCAAAGGCCGCTGATTATCCCTACCTACCGCAATCCCATCCCGATATCCTACTCCAACACCGTACTTATAAATCTTGTTTTATAAACATTGGTTTTCGGACGGGTCTCTGCGCCAAGACCACAACAACGACAACAGCATAACAAAGACGACCATATAACAGAACATTCAAGCTATAGCACAACAAAGCACACAGCACATATAAACACCACACCACCCCGCGCAGACGAGAATCATGCAGACCACACTCTTCCCCCACGAATCGGTACGCGAGGAGCAGGACAAGCTCATTGACGCGACATTACGCGCCATCGACCGTAAAGGACGGCTTGTCGTCCACGCGCCGACAGGGTTGGGCAAGACGGCGGCCACGCTCGCGCCAGCAATAGAACGTGCCATAGCGCTCGAGAAGACGGTCATTTTCATGACCAGTCGCCTCACGCAACATCAACTCGCGCTCGAGACAGTACGACGTATCCGCGCGAAGCACAAGATCCATATCCCGGTCGTCGATCTTATCGGCAAGAAACACCTCTGCCTGCAACCGGGAGTCGAACGGCTAGGCAGCAAGGAATTCGCGGAATACTGCAAAGCGATGCGGGAGGACGGCATCTGCGAATTCTTCACGCGGCTCAAGCAAGGCGAGCAACAATCTCCCATCGCCAAAGCGCTCATAACACGGCTAGGCACACAGGCGCTCCATACACCAGATGAGGTACGCAGCGCTTGCGAAGACGAACACACGAAGCTCTGTCCATACGAGATAACGATGCTGCTTGCAAAAGAGGCGCGCGTCATCATATGCGACTATAGCTACATATTCAACGCCACGATCCGCGACAATTTCTTCAACAGGATAAACAAGGAACTCAACGATTGCATACTCATCGTTGATGAAGGACATAATCTCCCGAACCGTGTCAAAGATCTCGCGAGCGAACGTATCAGCACGCTCACCATACGACGAGCGATCGGCGAACTGGAACGCCACGGCGAAGAGGACCGCAAACACCACCTCCGTCAGCTCGGCGAGCTCATCGAACGTATGGCAACCAACACCGAAGAGGAACGGCACGTGACGCGCGGCGAATTCATCGACGGAGTGGATCACATCACGCAGTACGAGGATCTCTCCGCCACGCTCGAGCGCGTCGCCACCGCAGTACGGGAAGAGCAGAAGTCCTCGAGCTGCGGCGTCATAGCGGATTTCCTCGCAGCATGGACTGGAGGTGAAGATGGATACACACGCATCCTCAATGTGCAGCGAGGACGGAAAGACGATGGCGAAACGAAGACTCGACAGGAGGATGAACCGACAGATGAGACCGAGCGCGATACCACGCAAAACACCACATCCGGAGCCCAAGTGCAACGATCACTCCTGGGCGAGACCATCATCATCCCGACCGCGGCATCACGACCAGGCGCAGTCGTCCAGTTATCATACCGATGCCTTGATGCAGGAGTCATAACCAAATCAGTATTCGAAGCGGCCCATGCGGCGGTGCTCATGAGCGGAACGCTCACCCCCCCGGAGATGTACGCGAAAGTCCTAGGTATGGACGATGCAGAACTCCTCACGCTCGCATCCCCATTCCCGAAAGAGAACCGCCTCAACATTATCATACCGCGGACAACGACCAAATTCACCGCGAGAAGCGAGAATATGTACCGCGACATATCCACCGTGTGCGCCCAGTGCGTGGGGGCCGTGCCAGGCAACATCGCCATTTTTTTCCCGAGTTACCATATCATGGAGGAGGTCCGAACGACATTCGATACGCTCACCGATCGCACAGTGTTCGCTGAACACCCTTCATTCACCGCGGAAGAACGGGAGTCGTTCCTCATGCGATTCCGGGAGCGTAAACAGACGGGAGCAGTGCTGTTAGGCGTAATGGGAGGGAGCTTCAGCGAAGGCATAGACCTCCCCGGCGACGAGCTGAGGGCGGTAATCGTGGTCGGCCTCCCGCTCTCCCGCCCGGATCTCGAGACGAAAGCGCTCATCGACCACTACCAAGAGAAATTCAAGAAAGGATGGGAGTACGGATACACATATCCCGCATTCAACAAGACCCTCCAGTCGGCAGGACGGTGCATCCGCACAGAGACTGACAGAGGGACGATTGTATTCATCGACGAGAGATACGCATGGCAGAACTACTACTCGTGCTTCCCGAAGGATTGGAACATCAAGATAACGCTGCTCTACGAACGCATCATCAGGGAATTCTTCACCGATGAATGGAACACGTTCGGCGCAACAGAAGGATCCAGCAGAGAAGATGTTATGCGCAATGATTATCGCCGAAGGGAAGGGAAGAACGCAGAAGAGCGTGTCGAGTAGACACGCATCGCGTGCATTGACAGGATGCATCATGGACATAGACGATAAATTCAAACTCATCGAACACCATTTCACATCCAGAGACAACCAACGCCGAAAGGAGGGGAAACCTCTCCACCACGACACGGCGCACGGGATCTGGGGGCCGAGCAGCATGCTTGACGCGTACGAGCTCTTCACCCGCATGCGCCTCGACGAAAGGGACGGCTTCGCCGATCTCGGCTCGGGTGACGGCCGCATAGCGCTCATCGCATCGCTATTCACGCACAGCACAGGAATCGAAGGGGATGCAGCGTTGCACGACATCGCCGTACACGCGAAGAAAGAACTACTGCCGCAGATACCGGAGCTCGCCAGATGCGCCTTCACGCACGGCGATTACACGCGCGAAGACCTCGGCAAGTATGCCGTGCTCTTCACATTCGCGGACCACACGTGGGACGCGGAGTTCGAACGGAAGATGCTGCGTGAATGCAAAGGGATGCTCCTATCCTACAACAAGATATTCCTCCCCTCAATCCTCAAAAAAGGCCGCACGTATTGGATACAACAGCTCCCCATAGTGAGCTATCCACTCAACATTCCCGACGAAGATATCTTCATAAGAAGAGGGCATTAAACACCGTATCGAAGACCATCAACACGAGACGTGCAATGCTCACATCGACGATTTCCTCGCTACCTGTGCTGTCCCAACGCACGTTTCTTCCGCTTGATGAGTATGAGCATCGTGAGTATCACTATGACAATGACGATGAGGACTATCAAGAAGGGGAAACTGGAATCATCATCTATCGGTGCGCCGTTCACATTGATGAGCGCCGAACGCTCAACGGTGAGCTTGTTATTGTAGAATACCTTGCCGTTGACGACATATTGTCCGCCGACTTGTGGATTGAAATAAGTCAGTATCTCAGCAGTGGTACCCGGGGCAACGATATACTCATCGGAGTCTATCACCTTGACGATCTGACGATCATCGGCCCTGACGATCGTGCCCTTGAATACCGCACGAACACCCCGTTCGCCCTTATTACGGAATATCGCTTTCACCGGAATGATATCACCGGTGTTAGCCCAAGATTGCACATCGATACGTAGAAAATCCCCATCGTCCTTGATTCCGCCTGGCGCGAGCACATCGAACGTTTGCAGATCGGCGTAATCGCATAACGGAACTTTCACCATGGCCCAGTATTGAGAAGCATCGAGATCGAACGCGACAGATTTCAATGTAGTCTCTGAGCGTGTCGGCTGTATACGGCGGCCGAAATCTACTGTGAGATTCTCGATCAACTGTGAACGCAACTTGTCATACACCTCTATTGTGATATTGGGGTTTATCTGCACATTACCGCGATTGATTATGCCCACCTCGAATTCAAGCGGCCTCCCTTCTTCGGTATCGAGGACAGTCAGGCCACCGCCGATGCACGCCAGCCGTTCGGTGCCGGTCATACTTACCAAGATAGGGACTCGAAAACTAGCCCGCGTCGAAGTTCCCATAAGACCGCTACCGGTACGGCCAAGCCCGCTCGTGATGATAGTCAGGTTCGCGTAATAGTCGAGCACTTGAGTGTCGACGGGCGGTTGTACCATCACGTGCAATTGATACTGGTTGTCGCGACTGAAATTGAACACGCGATCAGAGAATGATAGCCACTGCGCGGCCTCTCCCTCTAAGAGGAGCTCCCCCTGCACAGGATCCTCTGAATCGGTCGTGATGGTGATCACATCTTCGGCGTAACCTCCACGGAGCACATCGGTGAATGCGAGCGACGCACGATTCACGCCCAAGGCCACGGCGCCAACGTCTGAAGACACGACGCAAAAGGCGACCATGGTGAAAGCGAACAGGATCAACGCGTTCAAGCATGCAGACGTGCGCTTCAATGCGCATCGCTCCGGAGCATCTCGCCCTCCCCCGCAGATAACCATCAGACCCATAAACGTATCACCGACATTTAATACCTCTCAACATCGTTCAATACCGCAAACACCGTTCAATACCGCTCATTCTTCGCTATCTCCATACGATTAAGCTCACGCACGAACCCGGCATAAGCGTCTTTGGCGTCGGTGATTAGCGTCGTCCTCGCGTCACCGACCCTCTCCGCACAGAAACGCGTCTCATCCAACGCAGCACGGAGCGCAAGCGCATCGTTCGCATCAACCGCCGCACGAGCGTCATCCATACGTTTGAACAGCAAAAGCTTGTCGTACACGCGCAAGATATGCTCATGCAACTCTTGAGACAGACCCTCATCAGCAGATAACGCATGGAGCACCTTCTTGTAAGCGCTCAACGAAAGCTCGTAATTTTTATGATCTATCATCCGTTCCGCCGTGGAGAGCAACTCCCGCACATCGCTTGATGAGATTGGGATTGCCAGGCATGAGGAAGAATCGGGCGACAGGATCGCTGAGATGGAGGACCCGACGGGGCCATCTACCGATGCCACGGTCGACGCTGCGACGCGGATAGATGCGCCAGAGTTAGTGATCGCCACACCAGCAGAATATCCGGGCGAGTATCCGGATGGATACCCTGACGAGCGCTTCGAGGGATATTCTGCAGTAAGCGGAGTACTGACAGACGCACCGTTTGACGTTGTAGACGGCATAGCGGGTCTCGCACGACCCGACGTGCCCGCAATCGTCGAGTCGTTGGATGGACGATATTTTCGCGAGAGTATAGAGAGGCCGTTCGTCAGCGAACTACCGAGATGAGACGGCACGCCGCGAGTGCGCCGTGATACGCCAGGCACACCCTTGAACGGGGCAGAAGAGAGCGAGACATAATACGCGCCGAGAGCGATGATGATGGTGATGCCAAGCACCACAAGGAGCATATCCGATGACGAAGAAGGAAGATGGGGAATGCCCAAGCGAGTCGCGAAACCGGTCGCCAACACATCAGTCTCGGAGTCTCCACCTGGAACAGACACCACGCCCGGTTGCGGCTTCGGATAGAGCAGCGTACGCGACGTCTTCACAACCTCCATCGGCACTTGTTCGCGGACATAATAAGCGAACTCTTTCTCCTGCGCCACTTGATAGGAGAACTGCAGCACAAGACCGTCCTCCAGCACCACAGGGTCACCGATGACAGTAATATCCGCCTCAGAAGATATGAATTCGCGCGGCACCAATTCCAGTACCACAACATCATTGACAGGAGAATCCAACCGTATGCGCTTCCGAACAAACGTGTACGCATAGTCGTTCCCCGCTGCGTCATAGAGCCGGAATGCCGACGAGAGCACGTCCACAGTCAATTTCTCGTTAAGAACGAGCGAATCCTCGAGGAGTGATGCCTTGGCAGACGCATCCATTCCCGCATTAGCCACCACATAGGGCAGGCCGTTTCTCAGCGCAACCTCATCAAACGGTTGCTTGAGATCGACGGATTGGACGGGAAGAATTTTTCTGATGAGCATTGTCCGAGCCGTTGCGATCTCGTCCTGCGCATCGCGCACTGCCGCATCCACATCATCCTTCGACGGCGAAGCGTCGCGCAGCGAACGTAGGCGATCGGCGGAACGCCCCATGGAAAGACGCGCTTCGCGCGCACGATCCAGCAAGTCAAGATCATTGATTATCCGCAGCTCTGCGTCATTCGTGTTCTCTTCAAGGCTCTTGATCGTGCGATCCGCGTCGAGCATCGCGGATTCTATCAATGAAAGCTCTTGGTCTATCAACGCACCAAGAACAGGATCTATCGCGACAGCCTCTTGTACCAAAGCCGGATCGACCATGCTACCATAGACCTCTGGAGAGAGAGGACCGACATTCCCGGCATCATCCACAGCGGCGACGCGATAGTAAACATATCGTTCAGTCCTGGCAGAAGCGTCGGTGAACGCAGTTCCGCCGACAACGGCGTACATATCGCCAACGCTCACTCCTTCCATAGATCGACGGTATATCTGGTATGACGCTACGTCATCATCGGGTGCGGACCAACGTAGCAGTATCCCGCCAGCAGCGTTAGTTACCGATACAGCAGAGACTTGTTCGGGGGGTACTGCATCGACTGAGAACACAGCACCATCGCTGATCCCTGCCCCAGTCACTCCGCGGACGCTTTTTCCGGAGAAAGAGAATGAAAGGACTGTATCCGATGCACCGTCAGGTATCACCAGATAACCATACCACTCATCATCTTCACCTTCGAGCACAATAGCCGTGCTTTTTGTCGCGTCGGAGAGCGTGTACGAGAGCGACGGTGCGTTCGCGAGCGGCACCGCCGTCTTCAAAGAGACACGATACGTGCCGGCGCGCAGCGGAGTCTCACCGTCGATAGAGATATCAGCACTCGGAGGGATGCGATTGATGAACGATAGAATGGATGATGTCTGCATGGTGTTGCCGTAGAGATCACGGCAGCGCACGAAGTACGTCACCGGACCTTCGTTCTCGACGACAATAAGCGCGGTGTTCCGCATGGCATACGTAGTCCCCATGGTGTTCGGGAGCGAATCATACGGCGCATCATCAGGACCGTACCTGCACTGCGCGACCTCACTAGTATCGACCGCCAAGGTGATGTGCGGACCGTTCGTGTCCGCAGAGGGAGCGGTGGAGAGCACTGTCGGCGCGACAGTATCGACCCGGACCGTTTTTTGCGTTGACGCTATCTCCGCGCCGAGCTTGCATTTGTAATCGATCGTGTGGACGCCATCCTGGAGCGTGAACACGCCGCTGTGGACAGTGGACGTACCGTCATCAGCGGAGAGCGTGTGACCTTCGCCGTCGATAAGCGCGTAGCAGAATTCTACCGGCCAATTGGCGACGGCACGGATGGTCACATCGCTCGATGAGATATCGCTCGTGGACGGCGACACCGGCGTCACAACCAGAGGGACGTCCAGGACCTCGACCGTGCGGGATTGCGACGCGACACCGGGCGCATCCGACGTTATGAGATACTGGTACAGCCCAGCATCCGAGACCGAAGTTGTGCGTGAATGAGAAACGCTCCCCAAGCCGGTCGCAACGATGACATTGTTAAGCGCAATAGTGATTGTCCCCGGACCGGTAGCACTCACAACGACAGAGTTTCCTTCGGAGACCGCTGATGGCGCAGTGACCGTGATCGAGGCGCCGTCTGCTACGACGCTGAGCAAAGTTACTGTGAGGAAAAAAAGCGCTATGACGGAAAGCGCTATCGCACGCGCCACATTCCGCGGCCGTGATCGACGGCCCGCAGCCTGATGACTCATCGTCCGCCCATCCGGTCCGGTGAGGGCACTTCCTTCGCGATCGCTGACATCCTCCATGCACAGCACCTACTTGCGTTGGAGATGCTGGAGGACACTCTTGTCCCTCTCGATGGCCTCGGTCACCGCGGCCGCGAGATAGTCGTTGAGCGTCATTCCTTTGATGACAGCGATTACTTTCGCCCGAGTATGAGTCTCATCGGGCAATTCTATGTTTACGCGTTTCACGCAAGGTATCTCCCAGCGCGCAGGCGGGGCAACGCCCTCAAGAACAATGTCGAGAGTGACATCTTGAGGGAGAAAGAAAAGAAGGAGTGTTCCACCGTTGTTGCCTGTCGTCGCTGCATTGTCGTTGCTGTGGTCTTGTGTGGACCACCGTACATTTTTTTGAGATTAATGATTTATATATCTTCCGCAAAAATATCATTATTATGATTAAAATATTTGACTTAATTAACTATGGAAAATAAGTATTGAAAATAAATGTACACACGATACATATCGACGATAAAAAACACCGCCGACAATCAATCGGCCCACCAATCTCCGAACTGCCCGCACAACGTGGAAAGAAAAACAAAAATAATTACTATATAGAAATTATGTACTGACTACCCACCATGTACAAGTAACACCGCCGCAATGAACGCAGCACAAGACCACAAAAGACCACAACCAACATCGCACCGCACTGTAACAACAACAAAAAATTCAACGACAATGAATCACCGCGGCCTAAAGGCCGCGGTACGGAGAAGTCCACAGAATTCTCGTACAAGGAAAGCTCTGCTTTCCTTCGTATCCTGCGCTAAAGCTCGAGAGTCGCGGAGCATCTATGCTGTGCGCAAGATTACGTCGCCGTGGCTGATGCACAAGGGAGATGTTCTCCCTGTGCACGAATTCGCTGCGAATTCGTCGCACCGCGGCTCCTGCACAAACTCCAAGGCGCGAGGAATTCAAGGAATTCCTGCGCAAGGATTTTCCGAATCCTTCGCGACTCTCCTCGAGCCAAAGCACGAGGTATCACTCGGATAATGACAAAGCACTACGGCACCCATACTCCAACAGCAAGCACACACAATCGTTGTGGCCTTACCACAGTACGCAGACTGCCGTCACATACGCGCCGCCACAACAAGACGAATCGAAAATATGGATGTGGAGCAATGACATCAGCCACGAATTCCCATCCTGAAACGATTACTGCGGCGGTCATTTCGGAACGTCGGGTTTTGCAGGGCCGTCGCGTACAATACCATCATCCTCTTTCTCAGAACCGTCAACTCCGATCCCAGGCACCGTTGCGGGTGGCGCATCACGGTTTGTACGCAACTTTTCGAGTTCATCGTAGATCTGCTGTTTCTGCTCATAGTGCTTGTACAGGAGACGTAACCGCTGGTAGATGACCGTTATCTCAGGGTAATCCTGTGCGAGACGCTTGAAGCCCTCATTCGTCTCTATCGCATACGTGCGATCGCAAAGATCCTTCTCTATGCCAGTCGGCGTCTTACTCTTATGGTACTCGTAGTACAAAGCGATAATGTCCTCGTAGATGCGTTTGAGGTCGGGGAAAGCGTTGAAACGCTCCACGAGCTCGCGATTCGTAGCGACATTCTCGATACGCTTGGCCAAATCCTGCTCTATCTGCAACAGTTGCGCATTCTCGAACGCAAGCAGATCAGCGAGCATCTCTTCGTGCGTTTTCGTCCGAGAGCTCAATACTGCGAGCTTACGCCCATCACTATACGTCAAGACACGCAGTGCCGCGTAGATGACGAACGGCACGAGAACAAGAGCCAAGAGATACAGCCACAGATACTGATACCCTACTTCGCACAGCAAGAATTCATAGTAATAACCGTAGGAGAGCAAGCAGACAGCAAGCGTCACCATCGCAAAGAGCGCCATCTCGCGTCGCTTCTCATAATACGCCTGTGCACGCTTGAATTCATCGAGCAGTTGATCTTCCCTGATACGACGCATCTCTATTTGGTATACCGCGATGCGAAGCCCTGCGAGCGCAAGCACGACGATGAAGAACCATCTC
>Ga0209211_10008080_pt1 | contig 14532 bp, 13 predicted proteins | sample RifGroA2_FD_183992 | JGI IMG/M metagenome (GOLD analysis project Ga0209211, IMG submission 183992) | Groundwater microbial communities from Rifle, Colorado, USA - Groundwater A2 (SPAdes) (version 2) | ecosystem: Environmental > Aquatic > Deep subsurface > Groundwater | place: Rifle, Colorado...
CCCGCCTGCTATCGCTTTGCGAAGCATTTCGGGCAGGCCACCCGCCGCGCTTCCGTTATTTTTTTCGCGCGCGATTTTTCTCTCGCTTCGCTCGAGCAAGGAAAGGATTTATAGTGTCCTTGCCCCCGCCCGCCCGTGCGCGGACACATAATCTCCCTAGAGAAATTACAAATTCTTATCCAGTTTCTCTAAAAAATAATTATACAACAATTTTAATGGAACTCTCTCTTGTTTCATTGAATCGCGATCCCTAACTGTCACTGTATCATCCTTTAGAGTCTGGTAATCAACCGTAACACACCAAGGGGTCCCAATTTCATCTTGCCTTCTATATCTTTTCCCGACATTTCCAATATCATCCCAAGCGGTCATAATATTGGGTTTTAGTGTTCTGTAGATTGATTTTGCCTTTTCGACGATATCTTCTTTGTTGGAAACCAGTGGGAAGACAGCGACTTTATACGGAGCTAAATCTGGTCGTAGATGTAATACTACTCTTGTTTTTCCGGCAACAGTTTCTTCGTCGTAAGCATCAATAAGCAGGAAAAGGAAGGTACGATCAACTCCTCCCGACGTTTCTACAATCCAAGGAATAAATTTGTCACCTGTTTTCTGATCGGTGTAAGTAAAATCGTTCCCACTGTATTGTCCGTGACGGGATAGGTCCCAATCTCCACGCCAATGAATTCCTTCCCATTCTTTCCATCCAAATGGGGTCTCATACTCGATATCGAATGCCTTTTTGGCATAATGAGCCAGTTCGTTTTGGTCATGTTGTCTAAAGCGCAAACGATCCTTGTGGTTTACCAGGCTTTGGTACCACTGCATTCTTTCTGCTTTCCAATACTCATACCATTTATCCATTTCTTTGGGGTTGGTAAACCACTGCAAGTCCCACTGTTCAAATTCGCGTTGGCGGAATAGGAAATGTCCTGGGGTAATTTCATTTCTGAAAGCCTTCCCGATTTGGCAGATTCCAAAAGGAATTTTAGCATTGGTTGAGTTAAGCACGTTCTGGTAATCCAAATAAATCGTTTGACAAGCCTCTCCTTTGAGATAAGCTGTCATTTTTTCTCCTTCGACAACCCCCAAGGAAGTTTCAACCATAAGATTGAACTTGCGGACTTCCGTAAATTCTCCTCCGCACTCTGGGCAAACAATATGTCTAGATTTAAGCTCTGCTGCGATTTGATCTAAGCGGTTTTGACTGGCAGTTCCAGCATCTTCTGTGAGAAATTCTTCAACAAGATGGTCAGCTCGGAAGCGTTTATGGCATTTCTTACAGTCAACAAGAGGATCTGTAAAGTTTTGAACATGTCCTGATGCTTCCCAAACTTTCGGATGGGTAATGATTGATCCATTAATTGGGAAAACATCATCATGTAACTGGTTCATCCACTTCCACCATACTCGCTTGATGTTATTTTGTAGTTCAGTTCCCAATGGTCCGTAATCATAGAATCCCTGAATTCCTCCGTAAATTTCAGAATTTGGATATACAAATCCCTTTCTTTTACATAAGCTGACAATTTTTTGCATTGTTGTGTCCATATTTATTTCCTTTCAGGTAAACTTTTATTAATGTGTTCAAGAGTTCTTATTGTTAAGTCTACTACTTCGGCAAAATTAGAATCCATAACTTCATAAAATGGAATCCTCCCTGGTAATGGTGCGGTCCACAAGATTACTTTTGTTTGCACTGCGCTATTTGATCCAGCAGGAAGGTCAACACTCATGATGTCGACATTTATTCCTGTTTCTGGCTGCTTCCCTGACAGTCGAACTTCCATGGCTGACATCTCATTTCTTTCAGATGGCGCCAAGATTCTGACTCTAGGAGTTACTAGTCCTCCAGCGGCAGCTCTGGTGACGATTGCTAATCGTGGATCATCGGCCGAATCGAATTCTGTATAATACTCAGGTTTCATTCCCAGAAGGGGATATACGATTTTTTCCCACCTCTTAAGTGGTTGAGCTTTGTGAACCGTTCCGGCTCGATTTAACACCTCATGAGCCTGCGAACGCATTCGTTTAAGTGTATCGACACAGCGATGTTCGAATTCTTGTGTTGATTCTGACTGTTCTTGTTTTGCCATATAATTTACCTCCTTCAGCTACTTATTTGAGCTGGATTAAAACAATAATTAACTGTCTGATAAGACAATCTAAGGTCTTGCGCCTTCTTTTTAATATCGGCTATCGATTGCTTTTTTAATAAGACAGCTGCTATTAAGTCGGCGATAATGCGCATCTCTGACTCTTTCATATCAAGCCTGGTTAGTTCGTTTGTTCCTATCCTAATTCCACTTTCGAATCCATCTTCGTTCCAAGGAAGTCGAAACGAATTTGTCATGATATTTGCCTCTGCTAACATCTGCATAGCTTCTTTTGAAGAGGTCCCCGTATCAATTAGAACCGTGTGGCTTTCCGTAAAGTCTTTTTCGGAACATAAGACCTTTACTCCCTGGTTGTAAAGAGCGCGTGCCAAAGCTTTTGCATTGGTAATAATCTGAGTTGCGTAATCGTGTCCGAAAACCTCAAATTCAGCTAAAGTTATAGCCAAGGCAGCAACATGATGTGCATGATGATTTGACGTTAAAAGCGGGGTGATTGCGTGCTCAAAGTTAGCCTGATATTCCATCGTGTCATTGCAGGCGACAACTCCGTGACTAGGTGCTGCTAATGTCTTATTGGTACTCATGGTAAGAATATCTGCCCCCTCAGCCATGGGGTTTTGAAAGGTCTGTCCAGCCACAAGTCCAGAAACATGAGAAGCGTCATAGAGGATCTTGGTATTTGTCTCGTTGCAAACCTGTCTTAACTGTCTAACTGGTGCTGGGAACAAAAACTCCGAAGTTCCGAGAATAATCATCTGTGGTTTCTTTACCCTGATGAGATCAATGGCCTGTTCAACGTCTACGGAATATGACCGCTCATCAAAAGGTAGGTCTTCAACACGAATGTTGAAGCTTTTAAATATATTCTCGGCAACATGGCTATAATGTCCTCCGTGCTTTACACGGAGAGCCAAGACTAAATCATTGGGTTTAAGTACTGCCAAATATGCGGCCATATTGGCCACCATTCCAGTAGGGGCTTGAACGTTGGCATATTGAACGTGGAAGAGTTTTTGTGCTAATTTCTCAGCAATTTCCTCAACCTGATCATAGTGTTGTAGTCCTGGGTACCATCTTGTCTTTGGACGTCCTACAGAATAACGATTGGCTAAATCTGAAGATAGGATCTTGGCCACAGCAGGACTGCAGACGTTTTCCGATGCAATAAGATTAAGGCACTCCTGCCTATAAGCAGTATGCTTGTCAATCTGTTCAATTATACTTTTGTAGTATGGTTGTGTATCCATATATGCCTCCATAAGCTTTCGCTTAGGGACGGCCATATATGGTCGCGGTTCCACCCTAATTGGTAAGTCATGATTTCCAGTAAACTTACCCTCTTTAACTGTTGGTGTAGCTCCAGGTTGCCATGCCTTTCATCGCTACTATTAAATTGTCGTTATATGAAGTAACAAAAAAACTCGTCACTTCATATAATTTCTTATACAAAGGGACGAGTTTTCTATAACCCGTGGTTCCACCCTAATTGTCTGCACTATCGATAATCGCTTAAGTTCAGACCGCTTTTAGAATGCTCAGCTCCAGCTTGCCAAAGACCTTCACAGCCAAGTACTAAGTGTAATATACAAAAAAATACACTAAATGTCAATAGACAATTTTTGTACCCATTCACGAGTTGGCAAAAAATAAAATTCTTAGGCACAAATTCTCCAATTCATCATAAAATCGTCATGCCTGTTTTGCTAACTCCTGAACGCTTACAACAATTTTTCCAGAACATGTTTTTGAGTAAATCTAGTATTGCTTATCTTTTGAACAATTAGTATAGTTAAATTGTAGTCAACTATCCGAACCGCTTTTTTAGTGGCCGCATTGGGCAATCTGAAGCGATTCGGGTTGACTACAACCAGTGCGGCCATTTAAGTTATAAAAAGTTCTTTAAAATTTTTGCGTTTTTCTTTGAGACAAAATCATTTCCGATTTTGTTTTGTTCGAGCCGACTTTTTCGGAAGCGCGGCGGGTGGGGGCGCCGCGCGACAGTTGCGAGCCCCGCCAGAGGCGAGGCGAGCTAACACTTTAACAATTTTGTTTGAAATGCGTTCGAATTTTTCCAAAAACGAGCACCAAAAAGGAAATCGAGTCGGAAGTGGGGGCAGCGCTGGCTGCGCCCGCCCTCGCAGACAGCGCTGCAAAGGGCAAATTCAAGTCTGCCGAGAGCCGCCGTATAAAAAGAATAAAGAAAAACGCAAAAATTTTATAAAAAACAAAAACCATGATCAAATATATTGCTTACTGTCGTAAATCCACAGACGAAAAGGATAAACAAGTTTTATCCATTGAAGCGCAAATTGCTGAACTCAAGGAATTTGCCAAAAGAGATAATTTATTTATCACGGAATTTATCACCGAAGCCAAAACCGCCAAAGTCCCCGGAAGGGAGCAATTTGCGGAGGTGTTAAAGAAAATCGAGAAAGGAATGGCTAACGCCATTCTTTCATGGCACCCCGACAGACTTGCCAGAAATTCGATAGATGGCGGAAAAATTATTTATCTTTTGGATACCGGCAAACTCCTTGATCTGAAATTCCCCTCGTTTTGGTTTGAAAGCACGCCTCAAGGGAAATTTATGCTTTCAATTGCTTTTGGCCAGTCAAAATATTACGTGGATAATCTTTCCGAAAATGTAAAACGAGGCAATCGCCAAAAACTCCGAAACGGTGTTTGGCCCAGTAAAGCTCCTTACGGTTATCTTAACAATCCCAAAACGAGGGGAATAGATATTGATGAAGAAAAATCAAAAGTCGTAAAGAAAGCCTTTCAGCTTTTTGCTGAAGGTGGAAGATCTTTTGTCGAGATTTCCCACTTCTTGCACAAATTCGGTATAAAAAAGCTAGATGGCAAACCGGTAAAAGTAGATCAAGTTAAAAACATGCTTACGAATAAATTTTACCTCGGCATTATGAATTATGCAGGAGAATATTATCAAGGCACACACAAAACTTTTATCAGCAAAAAGCTGTTTGACGAAGTCCAAAAACAAATCGAAAAAATCGAAAGGCCAAGAAACAAAGGACATAATTTTGCTTTTTCCGGTTTAGCAACTTGCGGCGAATGCGGCGCCGCAATCACGGCGGAAACTCATACCAAAGTTTATCCAAAAACTAGAGGCGAAGTTCAATATATTTACTATCGCTGTACGAAAAAGTTAAAGCCTTGTAATCAAAAGTACGTCAACGAACCGCAACTTGAAGGACAATTAAGGCAAGTTGTCCGTGATTGCGGCTTGCATGAAGACTGGAAACCATATTTTGAAAAATGGATTGTTAAAGCCGAAGAAAAAGATAAACTCGAAAGCAAAACAGAAACTCAAAGATTCAATTCAGAAATTCAAGAAACCGAAGTAAAACTCAATCGCCTTCTTGATGGATACTTGAATCAAGTCATCGAACCGGAAATCTACAAACAGAAGAAGAACGAATTATTTGATGAAAAACTAAAGTTGGAAGAGAGAAAATCACAAATTGAGAAAAATGGAACTGTTTGGCTCGAACCAGTCAGAGAATTCGTAAATTGCGCCTTAAAGGCGCAAAAAATCGCGCGCGAAAAAAATAATTGCCATGATTTATCAATCATGGCAAAAAAAGTCGGCTCGAACTATTCTTTATTGAATCGGCGACTCTCGGCGGACTTGAATTTTCCCTTTGCAGCGCTGTCTGCGAGGGCGGGCGCAGCCAGCGCTGCCCCCACTTCCGACTCGATTTCCTTTTTGGTGCTCCCAGATAGAATCGAACTATCATCATGTCCTTAGAAGGGACGCGTTCTATCCATTGAACTATGGGAGCTACTGGCTAATTTTACTACAGAAGGCTATGGAAGAGGACAGGAAGTGGCTTGGGAGAGCTGGTCTAGGGTTAATACACCATTGTATCGTTTGCCGTTGGCGTCGATCCAGGTGGGATAGCTGTTTATGCCCAGATCCTGGCATTTTTTGATTTCCACTGTGCATTCGACATAAGGAATATATTGGGAATCCCCTAACAGTTTTTTCTGGGCCTGACAATGAGAGCACCAATATGCTCCGTACATAATAATTTTTTTCTCGGTTAAACACTGGGAAAATTTATCTAGTTTGGGATCGCTTTTGGCTGGTTTTGAAGACAAAAAAATACCTCCTATAATTAAGCCTAATGTTAACAAACCTCCTATGATAAAAACTTTGTTATTCATTACAACAATCGACCAGCTTTGTAATTAAATCCTGATACGTCCAAGGCTTGGAAGAATCGATTTGCTTTATGCCTTTGGTATTAACTATTTTAAACTTAATTGCCCAAAATAACGAGTACACTTCGTAAGCTTTGGCAAACATATCATTAGCCTCTTTGGTTTTTTTATCTTGTAGTAGTTTGGTACCCACTTCTGTAAGACGCATAGTAGTTGCCAACAAGTGTTTGCTGATACACCAAGTTTCTCCCTCATTTTCCGGCATAAGCCGGGCCAGGAGTGATTTTCTAATTTGACGGACTTGATTTAACAGTTCTAAATAATTATCTTTGCCGGTTTTGGATGCCGTAAAAAAGAAATGCTCTTCCAGACTAATGAGATTCATGACTGCGATACTGAGGTCTTCGTCGGTCGATAAATCCGCGCCTTTTTGAGTTTTAAATTTTTCAATTTTGGCTATCAAGTCATCCATATGATTAGTCCTAATCCTATCATAATTAAACTATCAACAAAGCGGTATTTGGCAAATTTCTTGCTTTTAAATGCCTGGAAGCGGTCAAACAGGTCTTTACGGCTGGAGATTATTAAAATTATCACTAATGGTAATACAAAAATCAAATTGTAGTAAATCAAATAGAAAAAACCTTGTATAAAACTAGCTTTGTCGTGCAACAGTCCCAAAATTGTCAGATACGGACCACCGGTACATGGAAACTCATACAAACCAACTAAGACTCCCATAATAGCTGCTGCCGGAATAGTTCCTTTGGACATAAACATGGCTATTTTGGAGTGAGAACTCTCCGGCATCTTCAACTTGATGGGAAACTTGGGAAAATAAGTGTTGATAAGATTGATAACTCCTGCCAAGATAATAAAACTAGCCCCAAATTTACCCAAGAAACGGGGAATACCAAAAAAAGTCAGAGCCCGTAAAATTCCCATGCCTATGCTAACATACGTGACGTAAATACCAGCAATATACGTTAAGCCTATTATAATAATTTCGTGGCCCTTTTTTTGAATACTAAATAAAAATCCAATCGTCAAAACCAAGACCGAAATCGCACACGGGTTAATACTGTCGGCCAGAGCTGCTATGGATATTACAGGAAGCATGATAGGTATTTTAAATTATTTTTTGGATAAATTGTAGGTGGTAGGATGAAATAGAAATATTACTGGAACATCTTCTCCCAAAAATCTCTGGAAATCCAGATAGATACTTTTACGCGACTCAAAATCAGAAATTTTACGGCCGTCTTCCAAAAGTTTATCGATACGGGGGTTGTGATAATGTGTAATGTTGGTGGCTTGAGTAGAATGCCAGAGATTATATTGATCCGGATCTTGAGGAATAGCTTGGGCGATAACCAGTACTTGAAAATTGTCGCTTATTTCCGGTTGAGTGGTGATATTTATTTTGAGTCCCAAAGCTTGCCAATCTTTTTGAATGCTTTCGGCGATAGATAAATAGGCTGGAACAGTACTGATATTTATTTCCGGAGGCAGTTTGCCGGCCTTGCCCAACATATCTTTGGCTTTTTGAGTGGAATACTCATATTTTTTGACGTCGGTATTGTATGCCCAGGAATTGGGAGATATTGGACCAAATGCCCGATTTGCAAAACGGGATTTATCGATACCATAAGCCAAAGCCTGACGGATATTTTTTCCATTAGATCCGCCAAAAAATTGATCATTATTATTAAAAAATACTCCTATAAAACGGTCGGTATGCACTGTTGAATCTATTTTTACACTTGGCCAGGAAGACAAATCACTGATATCGGTTAGATCTACTATCGTATTCACTTGACCCAACTTAAAAGCTGTTCTGGCAATACTGGAACTGGGATAAAAATGATACACCAGTTTGGGAGAATCAATGTTTTTATTAATTGGGACCAGCGTCAAACCGGTAATAAAATTGCCGTTTTTTTCCACAGAGGTGACTTTGTACGACCCCAGTCCCAGTAGTCCTGATTTAAAAATTGGTTTGGCTACCACAGTAGTAAGCGGAGAAAAAGGGTCTTTGAGCTTGATTATTAAATGTCCATCGTCGGGATATAAGATTTGTGCGTCACTAAATTGATAATTTACGTCTTTGGATTTTATTTTACTGCCGTCTTGCCAAAAAATAGATTCGTTGATTTTAAAATTATATGTTTTTCCTTCGTCGGTAATTTCCCAAGAAGAAGCCAAAGCCGGTACGGCATTTCCGGAGGAATCTACAAAAGTCAAACCAAAACTTATTTGCTGTTGAATCTGTAGGGGAATATTTGTTTGGGTAAATCTACCCACCACGGCAATAGAATAGATAGATCGGTTTTTGGGGAAAAAACGAGCCAACTTTGGACCCAACATAAAACTGATGCTGCCAAATAACCCCCCTAAGATAATAAGGATGAAGTACTTGGAAATAAAGGCGGTAAAAAAGCGCCAGTAAAAGCGCAATCGCTTCATACAAACAATCGGATAACTGAGATTGTGACAAAAATTACAGACACAATAATAGTACCTTTAAAAATAAAAGTTTCCAGCCCCCGGCGGGAATGATAAGAGGCTCCAGATAATGAACGGCCTAGCCCGGTACCCTTGGCCTGCAATAATATAAGAGTAGATAAAATTATTCCAAAGATAATTTGCAAAATAGATATTGTCTGCTGCATGTTTGGTATTATAGCGTTTTAATCCTGTAACAGCCAGTAAATCAAGTGAAAAACGACCGTAAGGATGAGGGTGGAAACCACAAAAGCCCCGAAAGCAGAAAAATGCATCTGGGGAACAACCAGATATTTAAAATTAAAACCAGGAAAAACAAAGGCATGAATCTGTAAATTGGGTACGATCAGAGTAACGATGTAGAGAGTGGCGACATTGGCTATCCAGCGGAAAACTCCCAAAGTTACCAAGTGGATAGGCAATAATAATAGATTGATGATGGGTCTAACTACCAAATTAACGGCGGCGATCACTACAGAGGCCAGTAATAAAGTCTGATAACCACCAACGTAAGTAATGACACCAGAGAGAATTTGGGAAGCAAGATAAATACTGGCTAGATTGATAGCAATGGTTCTAAGTAAGAGCCTAAGCATTACTTTATTATGATACGTCGGTGCTTGTGATGCAAACGGCGGCTAAAACGATGGGCTTCGTCACGCAGCTGCATCAGCAGTTTTAGTCCCGGATGATCTTTGGGAAGTTTGATTTGCTGATTAGTAGTGGTGTAAATAATTTCATCTTTTTTAGCTAGGGCGATGGTGGGGATAGACCAGTTGACAATTGAGAGCTGGGGTTTGCCTCCGTCCAGAACTATCAAATCTGGAAGAGGCCAATCCTTTCTTTTTAACCGTCTTAGTAGAACTTCTGACATCATGTCAACATCATTGCTGGTGTGTAACGTGAAGTGACGATAATGTTTAGAATCGAGCTCACCGTCCATTGCTACCGTCATGGCGGAAGTGGGAGAAGTTCCGGATAAATGAGCGTTGTCAAACATTTCAATTCTGTGAAAGGGGTCCCCTTTCAAAAAGGGGACCCCTTTCAAGCTATTGATAGCAGCTTGTCTTTGATCCTCTACCAAATTTGGATTGACGATGTATTCGTCAGCAGATACCGGTTTGGAGAGCAAATATTCTAAGTTTTTAATTTGATCTCGAATCAAGGCGGCATTTTCAAAATCGTGAGATTTGGAAAAGACGGCCATAGTTGATTTGAGCTCATTTAACACTGGTTTAAAATATCCCGACAATAGCTTTTTGAGACGAGAAATATTTTTCCGATACTCCCCTATTTTTTCCGGATATTGAATGGGACAGGGATTGCATAATCCTAGATGACTATAGAAACAAGGGGTTTCGGTGTGATAAGGAGTGATGCGGCGAAATGATTTGAGAATTTGTCTGGCAGTAAATCTACTTAAAAATGGTCCAGAGATGGCCTTTTTGGGTTCATGATTAATAATAGGTTTGGGGAATTTTTCAATAGTAATGTGGATATAAAAAGGAGATTTATCGTCTTTGGAGGCTATATTGTAATGAGGTTGAAATTTTTTGATCAGTTTACTTTCCAAAAGCAAGGCTTCTATTTCAGAGTTTACCTCAATATATTCAATGGTGTGAATTCTGGATACCAATTGGGCAGTTTTGGGAGACAGCCGGATATCCGATTGAAAATAAGATTTGACCCGATTTTTGAGATTTTTGGCTTTACCTACGTACAATATTTTACCTTGTTGATCTTTAAAGACGTAAACTCCAGGCTTTGTGGGCAACAAACCCCAGGAAGATGATGGTAGTAGATATGGTTGCAACTAAAATGGTGTACCAAAAAATAAACTTTGTTTCGGGAATATTATATACAACTTGAGAAGCCCCTGTGGTGACAGTGATATTTTTTGACGCAAAGACCGGATTAAGATTGATATCAAATACCAACGGTAAATCTCTTTTGCCATATGGAGGTAAAACATCCAGAGAATGCAAGTATGGGGATGAGACGAGCAAATTTTGGGAAGAAATTTGAATAGGAACATTATAAATTGCTTGGCCCTGGGGATTAGAAATTGTAAGCGAAGTTGAAGTGGGGATAAGCGACCAAATTTGCCATGGTTTTGTCCAGCTGATTTTAGCTGGGTTGGCTGAGTATTCTTTATAAGGTGCGGATCCGACTTGGTACGATTTCGGCAAAACAAGAGAGTTGTTGGTTTCATTTTGAATCGCAAATGTGAAACGTGGAATTTTGGTGAGATCAGTGTTTTCCCAGACTTTATCCGAAGTGTTCCAATATTCGGACCATGTTTGTATGGAGTCCGAAACATATCCGATATTTTTCCGAGTACTACCTTTCATAGTCGTGGAAATTAGACCTGGAACTGAAGGTTCTATTAAAACATGGGCCTGTCCGATAGCAATTATCTCTAGTTCGTGATTTGCTTCAATTAGGTATGAAGCGATCCAATTTCCATCTGAGTCCACCTTTACATTTTGGGGAACAGGTTCAAGGTCATCGTAATATACTCTTTGATAATTGGTATCCGGTGGTAGGACAATGGTTTTTATGCTTGGAAAGTTACTGACGTTTGATAAATGATATTTTAAACTAAAGCCAAATGTCTGAAAATTACCAAAATCAGCCACTACTCCAACTCGGGAGATTTGATCTTTCGTAAACGAATAAGTGCGGTTTACACTCCTTATGGGAGATGGGGAAATGAATGCAGGTTGTCCAAATTCCTGCGGAATAGTGAGATTTAATTGATAATCATCTATTTGAGACTTTTCTCCTAATCTGGGTAATGTTACTTCCCAAACTTGACCCCGTTTTTTTGCAGGCAACCCTTCGTAACTTACCACAAAGTTTAACGAGTTATTTAATCCCACCACTACGTCGTTAAAGTCGATGTCGATTGTGGTAGTATTGGGCGAAATTTCTAACGATTCAATTTTAAGTGGACCGGATGAATCGTGACCTGTAATATTTTTAGGTGATTCCCCTTGCAGAATAATTTGATAATGCGAAGTGTAGAATTTTGAAGTTTTGTTGGTGAGAGAAATATTCTGATCAACATGCGAGTTTCCATTGGCGTCAAAAGTATAATTAATTAAATACTTAATCGAAATCGTATCATTGGCATAAACCAAAGGGACAGATAATCCAAAATAAACAAAAATCGAAGCAACAATAGTTATTAATACATTCCGCACTATCTAGATTGTACTAGAAAATTTTATGGAGTGGTGTTTGGAAAGATGTTCAGAGTAAGAATCATCAAATTTCCCAACAATTTCTTCAACGTCTTCTCTGGTCGCAAATTTTTCTAAGTCTTTGTTTAAAGCTAACCGGAAATCGGCAAAATTTTCGTCAATCATATTATTGACATCCATTTTTGTAGGTAAGTTTTTTACGGCATCACTAATTTTTTTATCAAGGTCTTTTCTTGTACCATCAAGATCCCTTTTTGTAGCTAGACCGGAAAGTGCTTTCTGCAAATCGGATTTTGTGAGCGAGGTTGGCATAAGTTATTTATATAACCTTGGCAAGAAATTGTCCAGTATAACTGGCTTTGACTTTGGAGATGTGTTCCGGAGTTCCAGCGGCTACCAAATATCCTCCTTTGTCCCCACCTTCTGGACCAAGATCAATAATCCAATCGGAATTTTTGATGACATCCAGATTGTGCTCGATAACCAAAACTGTGTTTCCGGCAGATACCAATTTCTTTAAGACATGTAAAAGTTTTTCCAAATCTGCAAAATGCAATCCCGTGGTGGGTTCATCCAGAATGTAAAAAGTTTTTCCTGTAGCACGTTTGCTAAGTTCTGCTGAAAGCTTAACTCTTTGAGCTTCACCGCCAGACAATGTCGGGGCTGGTTGACCCAGATGAATATAGTTTAAACCGACTTCTTTGAGAGTTGATAACTTATCATATGCATTGGGAATGGCTTTAAAAAATTCCAGAGCTTCTTCGACGGTGAGATTCAAAACTTCGGCAATATTCTTGTCTTTAAAAGTTACTTCCAAGGTTTCCGAATTGTATCTTTTCCCCTGGCACACTTCACAATTTACGTATACATCAGATAAGAATTGCATTTCAATTTTAATTTGACCCTCACCTTCGCAAGCTTCACACCGACCGCCTTTGACATTGAAACTAAACCGGCCTGGACGGTATCCACGAACCCGTGCTTCGGGGGTGGAGGCAAAAATATCACGGACAATAGTAAATAATCCGGTATAAGTGGCGGGATTTGAGCGCGGGGTGCGACCTATGGGAGATTGATCAACAAAAATACAGCGGTTGATATTTTCTATTCCGGAAATTTCCTTGTGTGCCCCCGGTTTTTCTTTGTGATCTGGGATTAGCTTTTTTGATAAACCGTGATACAAAATATCTCCAACCAGCGTCGATTTACCAGAACCTGATACTCCAGTGACACATATAAGTTTTCCCAGAGGAAACTCTATATCGATGTTTTTGAGGTTATGATGAGAAGCACCACGAACTACCAATACCTCACCCCTTGCGTTCCCCTCTCCTAAATTATGAGAGGGGGTTGGAGGAGAGGTATTAAGTTTAATTTTTTTCTCACCCGATAAATATTGACCGGTTAAGGATTTGGAATTAGCCATAATTTCTGACGGGGTACCGGCGGCAATCACATGGCCACCGTGTTCACCAGCTCCGGGTCCAAAATCGACAATGTAATCTGATTGACGCATCATATCGGCGTCGTGCTCGACCACTATCACAGAATTGCCTAAATTCTTTAGATGTTTGAGCGTGTCGATCAAACGTTGGTTGTCTCTCTGATGCAGACCGATAGAAGGTTCGTCCAGGACGTACAACACTCCCGAAAGGCCGGAACCGATCTGGGAAGCCAATCTGATACGTTGAGCTTCTCCTCCGGCCAAAGAATTGGCACCTCTGTCTAAAGTGAGATAATCCAGTCCGACCGAGATTAAAAAATTTAAGCGGTTGGTGATTTCTTTGAGAATGGGAGTGCTGACAATATGTTCACGCTCACTCAATACCGCCCCCTGAGCAAATTCCAAAGTTTGAGAAATTGATAGATTCGTAATATTAGCAATTGATTTATCATTAATAGTGATTGCCAGAGCTTCGGGTTTTAGGCGTTGACCTTTACAAGTTGGACAAATTTCTTTGCGCATGTATTTTTCAATTTCTGTCCTGACAAAATCGGAATGGGTTTCTTTGTAACGCCTTGTTAAGTTTGGAAGGATTCCTTCAAAACTACGAATATCACCCTCTCCCTTCGGGTATCCCCCTCTTAAATTAAGAGGGGGAATGGGGGTGATATTCCCAAAAAGCAGAAAGTTTAAATCTTTTTTACTGAGATCACTAATGGGAGTTCTTAGGGGAATACCTATGGAAGCCACTTTTTTGGCAAACCAGGAATCGTACATGAAAGTTCGGGCGTACGGTAAAATTCCCCCTTCGGAAATGGTTAATCTGGGATTTAGTACCAAAGTCGGATCGATTTTGTGCTGTGTTCCCAAACCGGTACAAGTAGGACAAGCGCCTTGGGGAGAATTGAAAGAAAAGATCCGGGGTTCTATTTCGGGCAAAGAGACATTGTCGACAGGACAAGCAAATCTTTCGGAAAAGAGATGATCCTCAATACTTTTTGGTTTGTCGGGAAAATCAAAGCTTTTATCTTTGACAAGACCAATGATGCACAACCCTTCGGAAAGTTTGAGTGGG
>Ga0209211_10008082_pt1 | contig 14531 bp, 7 predicted proteins | sample RifGroA2_FD_183992 | JGI IMG/M metagenome (GOLD analysis project Ga0209211, IMG submission 183992) | Groundwater microbial communities from Rifle, Colorado, USA - Groundwater A2 (SPAdes) (version 2) | ecosystem: Environmental > Aquatic > Deep subsurface > Groundwater | place: Rifle, Colorado...
GACAATCAAAATTTGCTTAACACTCTTCGTAGTAGACATAAAAATACAAAAATTATCCCCTTTTATCCAGTGGATATTATATCATATATATGGTAAGCCCACCAGACGCCAAACTCACATTTCACTAATATCTTGCTCATACTTTTTCGCCGTCGCTAAAACATTGTCTCCATAAAAACGATATTTCAAATTCACCGAACCCGCAAAATAACGCATTGCCGCATTAAATTCGCCAGTTTCAGTGCCATTGGCGCCATCAGCTTTCAATTTGATACCGGCCGCCAAAAAAGCATCGCGAATATCCCATGGATTGGCCGTGCTTTTACCACTAAGCTTCTTCACTTTATCTCGATATCCCATCCAGGTGGATGGGATAAATTGGGCCGGCCCCATTGCCCCACCCCACCCAATTTGTTTACCATTTTTATCACGCATCGGACACGATACCGGCGTGGTATCAATATCAAAACCCAATTCACCGGTAATAGTTTTAAACGGCTCCTGATCACGCTCCGGCTTCATGATCGTCTGCCAACCTTTTTCCGGCGGATCACCACTTCGATTGCAGGTGCCGACATTTTTACCTAGATTTGACTCTTGGGTCAAAATTGCCAACAGAAAAGCCGGACGCACACCGGTCAACGTGGATGCTAATTTAGCCATATCTACCGCCTGACCAAAATTGATCTGACTGCCGGTATTAAACAATTCGTAAATACGACTACGCAAGGCCGCCGCGCGCTTCTTACTATCGTTGAGCATTGATTGATAGTTACTTTCTTTGCCTTTAGTGACTGTAAACAGTTGATTTTGTTCGCCCAAAGAACCGAGCAGACCCTGACGTTGGATAGATTGAATTTGCAATAAATTAGACACATCGGATTTTTGCTCCTCCAACTGCGCCTTGTCATCTACCAGCGCCAATTTTACTTTTTTATTTTCCTGCACAAAATCATTGAGCGCCCCCGCCAACTGCCCCCAATCTTGAATTTGATTATAAATATCAGACCACCCGCTGACCGACATAATTGCAAGTAGCGCACCCTCATCCACCGCATTCATTTGTCGCAAAATTATACCGATATCCGCCACCAAACGCTGCGATTTGATAATATTGTCGTTAATTTTTTTGTCTGATATCGTGATCTTGCCAGCCAGACCATCCAACTTCAAACTGGTCGCCTTGATTTGCAAAGTCAATGATTTCTGCCGCGCCTGCAATTGCGCGATTTTACCGGCCAAAGTGGCTTTTTCACTCTTAGTTTTGGTTAGTTGATTTTCGTATTCGGATATTTGTTGTTCGATATCCCTTAACTCTTGTTCCAGTTGGGCCTGAGTTTCATTTGCGGCCAATACCAAATGCGCGGGTTGAAACATACACCCGACGACAAATATGACCACAATTAATTTATATATAAATTTGACCACAATAGTGAGCTATTACATCATTTACGATACCATATTTTTACCCCTTCCACAATCATCTTGCCACTATGAAAAAAATAGTATATACTATCCACACTAAATAATTTTTTTATGCAAGATTTACAAGAAATTTTCAATCGCATCCAAGAAACCAAAAAAAAACAAAAAGATATTCGCAGCGCTTATAAAGAAGCACTCGCCGCTTCCCAAGAATATATCGAATTGTGCGCCAAAGCAAAAACTCTGCGCGAACGCAAAAAACAAATCGAAGGATCGACTAAACAAGATTTTTCATCGGAATTCACCAAACTCGATGATTATGATATCGATTTGGAATCCGATCAAACACTACTCAGTGACGCCGCTCTTACTAAGCTCATGAAGGGCGAAACTGTTGAAGTCAAAGACGAATACGATAATACCTACGAACCGCAATTTTCAGTAAAATTCAAGAAAACCTAAACTTATAAATAAAATAGTCACGAATAATTCGTGACTATTTTATTTATTTTGAAATCATTGGATCAACATCAGTAATAATTTCTTCGCTTCAGTCTGAGCTTCGGCTTCGGTCTGGCTATTGGTAAACTTACTCCACCTCTCCAAAATCGCCGGACTGTTGAATGCGCGTACGCGATTTTCCAAATCCAATCTGGTCTCAAAATCAATCTCTTTGTCCGGCTGGATCACTTTGTCCACGAACAATCGCGCAAATTCCAATTCTTTTTCTCTACCTTTGTATTGATTTAACACGGCGGCGGCGCCGGTATTTTTCTGCTGAAACGTCCAACAGCGCCATCCCAACACACCCGATACTATCAACAGCAATATCACCAATATTACATAAAGAATTTTTAGCCGCATAAAAGCAATTTTAGATTAAAAAAATGTAAAATTAAGAGACTTTTCTAGACTTGTGTCTAGTATAAGTATATATCAAAACAACTAAAATGCCAACCGGAATTATCCCCAGCCAACCATATCTCTTCCAAAATGACCATTCCGGAAATAGCTCAATATTCGCATGTATCCCCGCTCCCACTTGTACCAAAAATGGTTGGCCGGTATAATCGTGATATCCTTTGGCCGATACCCGCAAACGATAGGTGCCTTCCGGCACTAAAAATGAGTATCTGCCGGTGCGATCCGTAATTTGCGGATTGATTTGTTGAAAATTTTTGGCTGGCCAAAATTCAAACACATCATTAGTCGGATTTTGCCACCACATTTCCACGGTGGCATTTTTAATATGCAAATCTTGGCCATTAACATTTTCATAAACATAACCCTCCGGGTCGACTACTGTCACCAAACGAATTTCTTTCTTACCTAAAGCAGGGTCGAGATAATCCATCACCGTAATAATGTCATATTTTCCGTCTACACGCGGAGAAGCCACAAGAGCCGTATAAATACCGTCACCATCCGGATCGGTGTACTCAAATTCTTGCAACACCATTCTCTCCTCGATCACTCGGGCTGGTTCGGCCAAAGCCGGTTCGGCAAATAACGCGGAAGATATCAATTTACTAAGTGACACATCAATATCGGCCTGCACTACCGGGGCATTTTTTTCTCTAAATACCACATAACCCTTAACCGAACGAACTGCGCTGACTGGCTTGACGGCTAAATTCAAAGTCTGTCCAACCATAGTACTCATTGACTGTTGCCACTCACCTTGAGCGTCCAAACTTAATTGAATATTCAAATCCACAGTTTCGCCCGCTGACTTAGCAAACACAATCTCTGATGGCACAATCTTTTTCTCTGCCACGGTCATATTGGCAAAAGACAAGTGGCCTAAAGTCGGCAACTGCCCAATCGCCATCGGCGGTAGTATACCCACAGCAAAAGAAATATCAGGTATTACTGATGCAGTGGTTCCCCCCAACACCGCCAATGAAGTAGACGGCAGAATCAACTCACCGGTTTTGCTTACCGCCAAAGAAGTTGGTGGTGTAGTGAGTAAAATTTCAGTCTTGCCAGTAGCCAACTTGGTAGAAGTATTAATAGCCAATACGCCAACAGTGGTGGATGGAGCAATTACTTGCAAATTCGCTCCCAACAATTCTCCCCCGCCCCTGACCACATCGCCCAAATTAGGAAGATACAGATTGACGCCATAAATCTTGGTCAAATCAGTAAAACGCGTGACACCGGTTTGAGCCAAAGTTCTTTTCAATACAGGAAATTTTTGCGCCATAATTATGATAGATGGTGGCAGTGGGGCAAAAACAAATTTACTCACTGACAACAAATTGAATTTCTGATTAAATGCGATCGGTGTCAGCTTCGGCACGGTCACCGGCTCTACTTTTGGTATAAAAATACTTTTAATTGTTTCAATCGCTTTTTTAATCGTTTCTACTACCACACCCTGCGGTACCGGCGCGATATTTTCTAATTTCGGCGGAGGGGCGATGGTTGGGGCTGGTAATACACCCAATTCTGCCACGGCAGTGCTAGTACTGACCGCACCGGATGTATCCAAAATAATCGAGGCCCTCACCGCTGGAGACGCGACACCATATTTAGTATAAAAATATACATACACCGTCTTTATCCCATCACCAGGAGACAGCGTCCAAAGCCCCGACGACTGGTAATCCACCTGCGCGGCGCCGACAAAATCCGGCGAGTTGGAGATAGCCATCTTGGCAGTATCTGAACCACCGATCAAGCTCAATTCGACTTGTTGCGCATGGGTCAAACTGTTGCCGCCGTTGATAATCACTTGGAAACCGCCATTCGGAGCAATCGGAGTCGCAAATGTTTCTACCAGAGCACCCCCACCGCCGCCAATAATTGGCAAATTTAATATCGGACAACTGGCTGATGATGCCGAAACCGTATCCGCCCAACCGGTATCAACATTATCACCATTACGCGCTTTCACTCGAAAACTATACGACGTACCACAAGTCAAGCCGTCGGACGCCCAAGTGGCGGCGATGTTCCAACCCGAATTGCTACCCAGCGTGATATTTTCTGCATAATATTCAGTACCGGCAGAATTACTATTTGTCCCCCAACTCACACCAATTTCGGTACGCGAATTCGCTGTTGCCGTGAGCGCATTCGGAATGTTGGCCAAAGTATAAATAGCTGAAGATGTGGCCGAAGCCGCGCTTTCACCGCGATCACTACGATAACTATGGATTTGCACAGCATATTGAACATTGGGAGAAAGACCAACTGTCTCGATACTAGATGAATTGATAGAGATATCATCGACATCAACACCGCTGCCAGTCACGAAATCCAATCGGTATGATTCAGCATAAGGACTGCTCGTAGTCCAATACCATATCAGCGATGTGGGGGTGCTAGTCGCCGGAGCGCCAATGGTGGGGGCAGACGGAGTAGTATAGATAATACTGGAGGTGGAATATCCGGAATTGCGTCCATCTTTTTGAGCATACAAATGATACTGATAATATTTATTCGCCGCGGTTGTAGAATCGCTCGTGCTGGTGGCATTTTGTCCCGGAGCCGGAGTGATTTCACTCCAAGGGCCGGTGCCGTTTTCCTGTCGCTCCAAAACAAACCCCGCTTCATGCGCGCTAGCATCCGTCCAACCCAAATTGATTTGCGCATCCGAAACGTAAGTGGCAGACAGGCCAGAAGGAGTAGTGGGGGTGGTATAAAGCGCTAGCGACTCGGTAGATGTAGCCAACAAATCATTGGGGGCATGGGCCACGACTTTGAATTGATAATAATGATCGGCTGTTGAACTGGAAAAACTAGAAGTGACGACCCCAACATTCACCGTGTTAACGCCGGGGGAAATTTCACTATACGCTCCTCCATCAATAGACACCCAAACTCTGAACCCGTCTTCATGCGCGCTAGCGTCCGTCCAACTCAAATCAATTTGGGAATCAGAAACATATGAAGCCGTGACACCGGTCGGCGCGGCTGGCGTGGTATAAACCACACTAGAAGTGGTGTATCCGGAATTGAGGCTACCTTTGTAAGCCCGGACGCGATATGTATACGAATTATTCTCCGTAGTCACATCAGAATAAGTAGTTAATGGTGTAGTAGTGACTTGAGTCCACGACCCACCATTGTTGGTGGAATACTCCACTCGGAAACCTTCCTCATACGCGCTATTATCCGTCCAACTCAAATCGATTTGGGAATCAGAAATACGAGTGGCTACCAAAGCCGACGGATCAGTGGGCACTGTATAAAACGGCACGGATTCGGAAGAGCTGGCGGATAAATCATTTGAAGTGTGAGCAAATACTTGGAAAGTGTAATAACTATTTGGCGATGAACTGGCATATATATAGCTGGCAACATCGGCAGCGACCGTATTAGAGCTCGGCGTCACTTCACTATAACCACCCCCATTTTGCGCTACCCAAACCCTGAATCCATCTTCAAAAACACTATTGTCAGTCCAATTTACTTGGGTTGATGAATCGGAGACAAAAGTAGAGGTGCCGATAGTCGGAGCAGTGGGAGCGGTATAAATAACACCCGACGTCGCGTACGCTGAACTTAAATTACCAAGATATGATTGCACTTCATACTGATACGAACTATTACCGGCAGTGGAAGTGGAATACGAAAGAGTAGAACTGGGGACAGACCCATTACTGACCCAGCCCCCTACTCCATTGAGCAAATGTTTGATATTAAATCCGGTCGCCCAATTACTAACATTGGTCCAGACAAAATTAATAACTTGCAAAACCGCATCAAATGTCAAAGTCGCGAGAGTGGGAGCCGCCGGAGTGGTATAACGAATTTCCGGATCATTGGAACAGGCGGAAAGCGCGTCATTTTGAGTAGTGGCGTCCACATACGCGCATACTCTAAAAGAATAACTATGATCCGCGGTGGAACTAACATAAACAGTCGAAGTAATTCCCGCTCCGACCGTATTGACTCCGGGGGTCAACTCAACATAACCGCCCGCATTATCCACTTGCACCCAAACTCTAAATCCATTTTCGTAAGCGCTATTATCTGTCCAACCGACAGACAAAATACTATCACTAACAACAGTAGTGGTGACACTGGAGGGAGCAGTCGGCGCGGTAAATTCATAATTGGAATAACTGGCAAATTCACTATAACCGGACACCAACCCATCAGTAGTACTGGCCGCCGCTCGCCAACGATAACGACCGTTCGCCGCAATGCCGGTCGCGTCACTTTGGGGAGATGACTCAAAAGGCGAACCAATAATCTCCGCATAAGTGGATTCACAGCTAGCATTATCGCAACGTTGAAGATTGTGCCAATTGGTGACAGCGGCATTGTCGGTATACGAGACAGAAAAAGCAGTGTCCGAAACATAATCACCAGCGACATTGGTCGGCATATCTGGAGTGGTATAATGCACAACAGTATCTTCTGACGCCGCCGCGCTATCCCCCACATCATTGTAAGCAAATACTCGATACTGATATTTCGCATCGGCCACAGTAGTGGTGTCATCGAAAGTTTGCGCGCCCGCCCCCACTGTACCCACCGAACCATAAGCCCCCAAACCACCACCAGTCGTATCGGCTCGGCGCTCAATACGATATCCACTCTCCACCGCCGATAAATCCTGCCAAGTAATAGTAAATCGATTGTCATTAATACGGCTCGCCGAGGCGCTGCCGGGATTATTGGGAATGCCTACAACAGAAGTAATAAATGCCGTACCGGTGGCCGCGCCATTGGTCAATGTCACTGTCACTGCGGATGATTCGGTGATTCCGGAAAGAGTGGCGAGAGTAGTCGTGATACCGTCATCAGAAAAATCACTGGCCACAATTGATGTCGGCGACACACTACCAGCACTCACCGTGACGCCGGTCGGATCAGTGACGAGTGTCGTGGTATTATTATAAGCGTCACGCACCAAAGCATATAGAGAAAAAGCCACACCCGAAGTCGCATTCGTGGGAGCGGTCACGGAGAAATTATTTAATGCGGCGGCCGTCACTGTAAAATCCAAATCATAGACAGTGGATGAGGCAGTAGAAATACTGTCATTAGCAACATCGATAGACGATGCTTCGACATTGTATAATTTGAGATCACAACTCCCAATACCACTAACAAAACTAATGGTGGTACTGGCGCCAAACACTACCGCATTATTACCACTATTGGTACAAGTCGGTTGCGTGCCACTGGGCGCATTATTTGCCCCCGAAAAAACAACGTCGTCCGTGCCGGTAAATGTCGAAGTGTTATTAGATTCATCTTTTAATACGATCTGAACGGTATTGGATGCGCCGGCAGTCGTCGACAACGTGGAGGTGCCATTATACAAAATGACCATATAAGAATCCGGCATCGAAAATGACCAATTGGTATTACCGCCACCATCGACACAACCGGTCGTACAATAGGCCGTGCTACCATTAACATTATTGATATCCTGCAAATACAAATACTCAAACATGCGGGTGCCTTGCGGATCGAACAAGGCGCTAGTGCTCGGGGTGGCGGATTTTAAATAAAGCAAGTTGCCGGATACGCCCTGCAAAGTGGCAATTCCGACAATAGTGGTGGTCACCGAGATCGGAAAAGTGGTAGTGGCCTGCGCCGCGGTCGTTTTCGTCAAATTATTAAAGGTGAAAGCGCCGGCGATAGTTTGGTCAGCGCCGGCAAAAATCGTAGTACCGGAATTATGAGTGAAAGTGCCGGAGTTGGACAAATTACCGGTAATGCTCAAATTGCCGGACGGCGCCGTGAAAGTGCCAGCAGTAATGGTGAAATTATTATTAATAGTGAGCGTTGAGGGAGCGTTGAAGATATCGCCACTATCGGTGGAAGATACGGACAAATTATAATATGTATAATCTTTGATTGTGAAAGTGTCGGCCCCGCCCCCATCACCGGCGCCCTTGTAATCTATGGTGCCGGAGCTAGAAACATCGGTGTTATCCGCAAACGAAATCGTCTCGCCCCCTTTGAGACGAAGGGTCGAACTATTAGCGAAAGTTCCCGCCACCGTCAAATTATATCCATTGATATCCAACAAGCCGGAAGTTAAAGTCAAATTATTTATACTCGTCTGGTTTGAGGGAAAACTGAAAACCGAATTAGCGCCACCGGCAATTTCCAAATTACGATAAGTCCAATCGACCATCGTGTAAGGTGTGGCCGAAGTGCCGTTATAAACTACTGTGGAACCGGCCGCGAGCGGATTGGCGGTGCGCGAAGTAATAGTTTCGCCACCTTGTAATTTGAGAGTGCCATTGGCCGCCACATCAAACACACTGCCCGAACTGGATACAGTTAAATTTTGCCCGGCTAAATCCAAAGTTCCACTGGTAATTTTGAGCCAGGTGTTGGTGGAATCCAATACCAACGCCGATAATAACGTGACTGCACCACCGGTTTTATCAATAGTAGTTGTCACATTTACATTTCCGGTGCCGCCAGTTAAATTAAAATCCTGATTCGCCGATCCGGAAAAAGTAAGTGGGGCAGTACAAATACCAGATGTAATTACAACATTGCCCTGCGCGACCAAATTACCGGTTCTGACAGTCCCCTGTGTCATGGTGGTAGTCCCAACCGCAACCAAAGTATCACCGCTAGTGATGGTGAGTGTGCCGGAACCGCCACTCAAAGTAATATTATTAAAAGTATCAGTCGAATTTAAATCCACGGTCGCCGAGCCAGACATTACAAAAGTAACTGTTCCATTGTTATGATTAAAAGTATTTCCCGAGCCGTGTTGCATAATATTCCCGGTAACAGCGGTCAGGCTCAAGTTACCGCTCGGGGCATTGAATGTACCTCCGGTTAAATATAAATTCGTGTTGGCAGTCAAAGTCATAGTGCCGGCTCCACCATTGAAAGTTCCGTCGGATTGTTGAAAAGTCTGGGCAGAAATATTACCAGCGCCCATGTTGATAGTACCGCCTTGCAAAACTAAATAACCATCAACAGTAAAATTGCCGGCACCCAAAGTCAAAGTGCCGGTGGGCATAGTCAATCGATCAATGGAAAATGTGCCGGTATCCGGCCCAACCAATTCAGTATTAGCAGACATAACAGTAGTTGACGGCATGATAGCGCCGGCAGTAAGAGTAATCGTCTGGGGATCAGTGCTATTAATCAATAAATTACTTGAATCACTGACCGAGCCATAGGTAGATGCGATAGAAATTGGACCTTGAGCATCAATGGAACCGGTTATCGCAAATGCCTCGGTAAGAGTAGTTGTCCCAACTACCACCAAAGTATCCCCGGATGAAATCGTAAAAGCGGCATTAGCGCTCGGACTAATATTGATATTATTAAATGTTTCAGTAGAATTGACATTAATCGTCTGACCAGAACCGCCATAACCAAAGGTTACCGTGCCATTATTGTGATTGAAAGTACCAGCGCCAGTATGAACAAAACCATTGGTAGTAGCGCCCGAAAGGGTTAAATTTCCGGTCGGGGCATTGAAGGTGCCACCGGTGATAGTAAGCGCTCCGGACAGATTCATCGCGCCAGAACTGCCAGTAAAGGTACCGCCGGAAAATGGGAATGCTACAGCGGTAAAAGTGCCAGCCCCTAAATTAATGATGCCGCCGGTTTGAGTAATATTATTGGTGACTGTGAGCGCGCCCGCGCCCAGCTGTATAGTACCGGTGGTCATTGTTAACCACTTAATCGTATGAGTGCCAGTATCGTCTCCAATCAAAGTAGAATTCGAAGAAATAACCGTAGTTGATGGCATGATCGCGCTGGCGGTTAGATTTATTGTTTGTGGGTTAGTGCTGGACACGATGAGATTACTCGAATCACTGGCAGAACCATAAGTGGAAGCAATTGATATTGGGCCTTCTGATCTAATAGATCCGGTTATTGCGTATCCCTCGGTAAATGTGGATGTGCCAACTACCACCAAAGTATCCCCGGATGAAATCGTAAAAGCGGCATTAGCGCTCGGACTAATATTGATATTATTAAATGTTTCAGTAGAATTGACATTAATCGTCTGACCAGAACCGCCATAACCAAAGGTTACCGTGCCATTATTGTGATTGAAAGTGCCGGCGCCGGTATGAACAAAACCATTGGTAGTCGCACCAGACAAAGTTAAATTTCCACTCGGAGCATTAAATGTCCCGCCCGTGATAGTAAGCGCTCCGGACAAATTCATCGCGCCAGTACTGCCATTGAATGTCCCGCCGGAAAATGGAAAGGCCACTCCTGTAAAAGTGCCAGCCCCTAAATTTATAATACCGCCAGTTTGGGTAAGAGTGCCAATAAGAGTAAAAGCGCCGGCGTTCTGTGTCAAAGTACCGGTGGTCATTGTGATAGCGCTAAACAAAACCGTGCCCGACTCCGGCCCAACCAATGTAGCGTTGGTGGAACTAACAACCACAGTGGCTGGCATGTAAATCGCCGGGAGATTGATCGTTTGGGGATCGGTGCTGATAATATTTAAAGTACCGGCGCCATTGCTGGTACCACCATAGGTGGAAGCGATGGAAACGGCCCCCTGCGAACTGATGGCTCCAGTGGTAAATCTACCTCTAGTGAGGGTAGTGGTGCCGACCGCCACCAGGGTATCTCCGGACGAAATTATCAACGCATTGGTAGCGCCACCCGGGGCAAGAGTGAGATTGTTAAAAATTTCGGTTACATCAACATTGACTGTCTGGCCAGAGCTACCCATAGTGAACTTTACTTCGCCATTGTTATGATTAAAGGTACCGCCGGCAGTATGAGTAAATACGGTAATGTTATTTCCTGTAAAGTTTAAAAGGCCGGTGGGGGCGTTGAACGTGCCACCAGACAGAGTAAATGCCCCATTCATATTCATCGTGCCCGAACCACCAGTAAATGTGCCACCGGTTTGCGTGAAACCAGCACCTGTAAAGGATGCGGCCGGATTGCTAAACGTACCAGAAGTCATGGTAAAAGTGCCAGACAATGAAATGCCAAAGGTGGAACTGACAGTTACCGTACCCGAATAGCCCGCATTCATATTAAACGCCACCAATGAAGTACTCGTATCAATCGTACAATTAAAAGTGGAACTAGCGGAAAAAATAACGCTATCGCCGGCGACCGGAACCGCTCCACCAGACCAATTCGCCGCTGTGTTCCAATCACCATCGGCCTCCGCCACCCAGGTACGTGTGGTGGCCGCATACGCGGGATGAAAAATCATGAGCGAAATATAGAACGCCAAAAAAGGCAGTACCAAAAAAATACCCCCATCGAATAGTGTCCTCTTAACTTTTTGTTTAATTATCTTTTTTTTCTCCTCCGACATAAAAAACTAATTAAACCCAAATAAACGGCTTAATTTCTCCGGTTTCGTATTATATTTTTCCATACTTCCTTTTTACTTAGATATTATATCACAAAATACCACATTGTTGTATTGTCAATTTTCGCTAACTGTGGATAAAGTTTCAGAAAAACAATTTTAAAAAATAATTACACAAAAAACGAACTAGGTGTTGACTTTGGCCGCAAAAAGGTGTATAGTGTGTTTACTTTGTCAGGGTAGCTCAGTTGGCTAGAGCATGGGATTCATAACCCCAAGGTCGGGAGTTCGACCCTCCCCCCTGACACATATGCGTATTTTAGGAATCGAATCTTCTTGCGACGATACTTCAGTCGCATTACTAGACTGCTCCCCGGCCGGTTGTTTTGTTATGCGCGAGTTCACTGCATCGCAAATTGAAATCCACCAAAAATATGGTGGTGTGGTACCGGAAATCGCCGGACGGATGCACGCGGAAAAAATCGTCCCGCTAATTGAAGAAATCCTGAAAAATCAACCCCACCCCGACGCGATCGCGGTCACCGCCGGCCCCGGACTAATCACCGGACTACTCGTCGGCGTCGAGGCCGCACGCGCACTTTCATACGCTTGGGATATCCCACTCGTCCGCATCAATCACATCGAAGGACATATTTTTGCCCCGGAAATAAATAAGGATGAAAAAGAAAATCGCGCAAAAATTATTTACCCGGCGCTCGCGCTCGTAGTATCGGGCGGACACACGGAAATCATTTATATAAAAAAACCCGGTCATCACCAAAAAATCGGCGCGACAGTGGATGACGCAGCCGGCGAATGTTTTGATAAAGTTGCCAAGCTCCTCGACCTCCCTTATCCGGGCGGACCGAAAATTTCCGAATTGGCGCGCGCCGGCAAAACCGACGCGATCGATTTCCCGCGTCCGATGCTCAAAGATAATTCCGCCAAATGCGGACCAGTTTACAACTGGAATTTTAGTTTTTCCGGACTGAAAACCGCCGCGCTGTATTGGTTGCAAAAAAATAAACTTTCCGAAGCGCCGACTGCGTCAGATTTTTGTGCCTCGTTCGAACAGGCCATCGTTGATGTTTTGATCGGCAAAACTATTCGCGCTGGCAAAGAATTTTCACCGAAAACCATCATCCTCGCCGGCGGTGTTTCCGCCAACCAAAAATTGCGCGCGGATTTGGCCGCGGCAATAAAAAATAATTTTTCTGAAACGCAATTTCTTGTTCCCGCTCCGGCGTACTGTATGGACAATGCCGCAATGATCGCGATGGCCGGATATTATCACGCAGTGGACAAAAATTTCACAAAATGGCAAAATATAAAGGCCGACCCCAATTGGGAATTGGCTTAAATAGTTTATCAAAAAATATATGGTAGAAAGAGGAATGGCTAGCCACCAGGAGCAATATCAACAACCAACTACTCGGGAGACCAGACACAATCAAGAACGCGCCGCTCTGGCGCGCAATGTAAAAGTGTGGTTGCAACAATGTTATGATTCAGTGGTACTGGCGGCACCAAGGGCAAAAATTGATACCACGAAAAAAATTTTGGTTGACTGGCTGAAAAAAACGGCGGGGGGCGGAGATCTCAAAACTGCTTATATAAATTTTGGCACAAAACTAACCGATGAATTACTTGAATTAATGGATGATTCTCCGGACAAAAATGAGCCACTTGTCATCACTGAAATTTTACTCCTGAACCTGACGAATATGATCATAGACAAGGAAAAACGCGACCTGGCATCATTCGAACAGGTCCAACCCAGATCAGATTGGCAGGCACTGAAAGTAGCGGAGGAAGAAAGCGAAAAACATTACGGATTAGCAAAAAGATTAGCGATTATTAAAGACGATATTAAGTTTGCAAACAATGAGATAATAAAGGCTGTCAAGGAAAAAGACGACGCCGGAGCGGAAAAATGGGAAGCAAAACATCGGGAACTAATAACACAATATGCCAAAGAAGAGAAGTCGGGCATGCTCAATTAATATAGACAAAAAGGACGCTACTAGCCGTCCTTTTTTAGACGGAAAAAGCGGGATATTTATCCACAGGCTAGCTTGGCCAGGATTAGCGAAAATCGATGTTTTGGGCCTACCCAAACTTGACAAAACCCCGATTTTGTGATATACTATGTTGTTATCGTGTCAACTTTTGGCTCCTCGTAAAAGGACGCTAATATAGCGAATTTTTATGAGGAGACAAGTGGTGCGATTTAACAATTTTTGCCAAGGAGGCAATAATGGGGTTCTTTCCACAAGGGAATTATCGGGAAACCCCGGCCAATTTGATCAAGCTGAAGATCAGATACGCCCTCAAGGTGGCCGCGCTGATGACAATCTTCGCGACAATCGTCGGAATCCCGACGTACATCTTCGAAGGCTTCGACGCCGGGTCAGACATGTTGGAGAGCGATACCACGCTCGCCGACAATTTCGACGCATTTCGTTCGACCCGTTGGTCGAAAAAATGCACATTAGTTCACGACGACGCCTCGGACAGTGATCTGTTCCGATGCGGAAAAGACGCTGACAACTTCGTCAACGTCAAACAAGTCCGGATGGAAGAAATAACGTCCGCCCAAGGCGGATGTCTAGTCTTTGCCAAATACCAGATCGACTTGGGTAACGGCGACAAGCCGATACCTTATCAGTCGATCCGCGGCTTCGACGCCTGCTGGCCCACCCGAATCTTCGGCTGGGCACCAGTCAACCCACCCACAAAAGTCACCGTCCCCACCACCGGATTATCCGCCAAATAATTCCGGTTTATACCAGTTCTTTCCCACCCCACAATCCTCATCGCCCCCTCAGATCATGCTCGCGTTTAATTCAAACAGAGCCGCGAG
>Ga0209211_10008083_pt1 | contig 14530 bp, 18 predicted proteins | sample RifGroA2_FD_183992 | JGI IMG/M metagenome (GOLD analysis project Ga0209211, IMG submission 183992) | Groundwater microbial communities from Rifle, Colorado, USA - Groundwater A2 (SPAdes) (version 2) | ecosystem: Environmental > Aquatic > Deep subsurface > Groundwater | place: Rifle, Colorado...
GGTCGTAGGGCTTGTCGAATTCTGACATATTCAAATTATGCCAGTTTAGGCTTATTTATTAAAGGAATTGCTATTGACAAAATATCCACTTTGGGTATATAATCAGACTTAAATTTGACCTTTAATTACTTGCGTTTGCCATGGCAAAAAGTCCTTAAATTTTTGAGGATTTCTCGCTGTGACAAAACCAATAGGTGGCATGTCCGGCGGCAAAAAATCAATGCATCGAAAAAGAAAGGATGACGCCATGACTAACAAAGTTGTGACCCCGTCTGCAGATATCATTACCGCAGGCCAGATCGGCAAGATCTGCGATCTCGTGAGCTCGCGCCTGCGCAAAAGCGGTCTTGCGTCGGAACCTACCCAAATGGTCCTCGAGACGCAAGGGAAAGAACTCACCGACGACGTGGTGGCCGCGATCCGCAAGCGCGTGGAAGCGGTCAGCAATATGATCGTCCGACACGTGAGTGTGAACCGCAATCTGACACCACAGGAAGTGCTCGACGCGACCGGTCGGAAGCAGTACACCGACAAGTCGGTCGTGAGAGCTATGCCCAAAGGCGAAGGTAAGAAAGTCGAGGTGATCTTTTTCAAGCCTCGTCCCGAAGCATACCAGAATGGCTGTTTGAGCGATGAGGCGCTCGATAAGGAATTCGGCTTCTTCTGTCTCAAGCCGGCTGATCCATACTCGCAGGCCGCCGTTAACGAGGACGACTCGGCGTTTGCCGACGAGCATCCCAACGGAACCCATTGGAAAGATGCCCAGGGTCGTTAGTGTTTCGCTGCCTTCGACCGCTGGCGCGACGGGCGCTACGTGGACGTCGACCGCCGCGACGTCGATTGGCACGCCCACTGGTGGTTCGCTGGCCTTCGCAAGTAGCCCTGAGGGCTAAGACCCTGGATCTTCTTTGATCCTTGAAACTTAGTCCTCGCAAAAAAACGCTTGCCCGAATAGCGTCGAACGGGAGCCCTACGCCACGATGGTGTATGGCTTTTTTATTTGTGATAAGATTTTAATGGCAGTAGGTGCATACGCAGGAGATCAAGGTTTCTTGCTACCGAACCCAGTATCCATACATCGAGAACGGCCACTAAAAAGAGAATGCTTAAAAAATTGCAAGTAAACTCAACATCCGAAACGCTCAACTCGTATAGCGGACTTTTGAAGCATGGAAATACATATAAAATCTTACGAAAGCTTTAAATTCCCGATTGCCTTAGGGTTGCGGTTGAATTTCTTTTTCAAAAATCTATAATATCCCGCGACTGCGATCATGACGGCGTTGTCGCCGTGGCCTTTTTCACATCACAACATTCATACGCTATCGCGCATAATTGTTGTATAGCTGCTTCTGATTAAATGCCAAAATGTTTTCGCAGATCTCGATCTGGTCGGATGGGCGCTTCGATATAATAAACGTATTCCGAGATATCGAAAAAATTGATGACAAAATTTATTTCATCTTCGGCGGGGTAGGGAAACACAAATACACTTTTCTGAAATTCCAGAAACCCCAGTTCCTTTAATTTTCGGCGCAGCGCATCGCGGATTTTCTTTTTTGGCTCCGGAATATCAAAGAGCACCATTCTCCACTTACCATCCCATTTTTTCTTGGGAGAGGTCTTCAGAGTCCTGAACGCATGCCGGAGCGATTGCGATTTCCCGCGAGGCGTTAGGCGAACTTTTTCTTTATTACCTTGTTTCGCGAATTCAATCAGTCCCCGTAGCTTAAGTCGCTCCAAGATGACATATAGCTGTTTGCGATCCAGGCTCATCCATATTTTATCGCTCTCCTCGAGCAGCTTGCGCCTTTCGTGTTTGTCACGGACGAAGCCCAGCATCATGCCAGAAGCAAGTAATCCTATAATCTGCCCTGTCATTTTTCTATGCGTCGCCATCGTGCTTTTAGTATACAACATGTATACGCTATCGCGCAAAATTGTTGTATCATTATGGTCAGGACAGTTTGAGATTCCCAGTGGCAATCGGATTCTTATTAAATTTCTTTTTCAAAAATCTATAATATCCCGCGACGGCGATCATGGCGGCGTTGTCGCCGGTGAAGATTTTTTCGGGCAGGAGGATATTGGTCTGGTAGCTCTCGGCGATGAGTTTATGGGGAAGCTCTTTCCGAAGCCGGTTGTTGGCGGCGACGCCGCCGCCGAGCGCCGCGGTTTTAGGCCGGTATTGTCTGAGGGCCTCAAGCGTTTTTTTGGTTAAAACGTCCACGACGGCTTCTTCAAAAGAAGCGGCGATGTCAGTTTTTGTTTTTGCGCTGATTTTGCCGAGTTCGCGGAGCTTATATAATACGGAAGTTTTCAGGCCGGAAAAGCTGAAATTCAAATCTTTGGAGTGGAGCATCGGGCGCGGGAAATTTATCGCGCGGGGATTCCCTTTTTGGGCGAGTTTCGCGAGCTTCGGTCCTCCGGGATATCCCAACCCAAGCATCCGCGCTACTTTGTCAAAGGCCTCGCCCGCCGCGTCATCCAAAGTTTCTCCGAGGATTTTGTAATCCAAATGTTTTTTTGAGAGCACCAATTCCGTGTGCCCGCCCGAGACGATAAGCGTCAAAAGTGGAAATAAATTTGAATCATGAATCGCAAAGTGCGTCTCATGCATGAACGCTGAATAAATATGGCCTTCCAGATGATTTACCGGAACGAGCGGCACTTTCCATTTTTTGGCGAGCTTTTTTGCGAATTCTATTCCTTCCCATAAAGCTGGTTCCAGCCCTGGGCCGTAGGTGACCGCAACGGCGTCCAACTTGGAAGTTGAGCTTCCATTTGGAAGCTCAACTTCTTTTAGGGTGCGCTTCAGTAAAATGGGAAGATTTTTCCTATGCTCTCTTTTCGCGAGATTGGGAACTACGCCGCCGAAGGGCGCGTGGACTTTTATCTGCGATGCGACGAGGTTTGAGAGAATCGAAAACCTCATTTCTTGTACCTCTAGAACCGCGATGGCGGTCTCGTCGCAGGAAGTTTCAATGGCCAGAATCTTCATGTAGTATAAATTATCATGCCTTTCAGGTTTTGGCACCAATGCATCGCTTGCGGGGAACGCTTGGAACCGGACAGATTTTATTACACCTGTTCCAAATGCTCCGGCCTTTTGCTCGTTGAGCGCGACGAGGATTACGTAAAAAACAAAATCGGGGCAGGCCATGCCGCCAGGAATTATTTTGACCATCTGCGTTTCGGCGAGGCGCGTAAGACCTATCCCAACGATTCGGGCGTCTGGCTTTGGCGTGATTTCATCCTGCCCGATTTTCCGGTGAAGTACGCCATCTCTTTGAAGGAAGGTCAGACGGATTTGTTTGAAATTCCGGACTGGCTCAAAAAAGAAGTCGGGCTCCAAAATTTATACGTAAAAATGGAAGGCCAGGCGCCTTCGGAAAGTTTTAAAGACCGGGGGATGCCGGTCGCGATTTCGGACGCCCTGCGCCTGCAACAGGATTACCCAGCGCTCGACATTACCGGAATTTCCTGCGCTTCCACTGGCGACACTTCCGCCGCGGCCGCCGTGTACTCCGCCTACGTTCGCGACAAACTGCGCTCGCTCGTTTTGGTTCCCTACCAAAAAATCTCCGACCCCCAGCTTTTTCAGGCAATGGCCCATGGGGCGGAGGTTAAGGCCATCAATCATCCGAAAGGTTTTGACGGCTGTATGCAGTTGATTCAGGAGTTTACCGCAAAGCACCCGGAGCTGGTTTTGGTGAACAGCAAGAACGACATGCGCGTCGTCGGGCAGGAAACGATTGCGCTTGAAATTTTGCAGGATTTGTCTTGGGAGGCGCCAGATTGGATTTCAATTCCCATTGGCAATGCCGGAAATATCTCCGCCCTCTTAAATTCGCTCTCGCGCGCGAAAGAATTCGGTCTGATTGATAAGCTTCCCGGAATAATCGGAGCACAGACGCTTTCAGCCGATACTCTTGTCCGTTGGGCGGAGTCGGAATTCATAAAGTACGAGCCGGGGGAATATAAGGACACGGTGGCAACGGCGATGAACATAAACGACCCCGTAAGTTTCCCAAGAGTGAAAAAACTTTATGATAAATTCAATTTGAAATTTTACCGTGCGGACGAGCCCGAGATTCTTAAAACTTGGGCGCGCTTTACGAGAGCGGGGGCGAACATCTGTCCGCAGTCGGCAGTCGCGCTGAATGCCGTTTTGCAGGCGAGGGAAGCCGGAGCGATTAAAGAAAAAGACGTGGTGGTTTCCATCTCCACCGCTTCTGCGATTAAATTCGCCGAGGCCGGAATAAAACATCACAAATCTGGCTCCAAGGAAAACTTCGCGAACCCCTACGAAGTGGTGGAAGGAAATCTGGAAGCTCTGGAAAAATCGCTGAATTCCAAGTAAAATAAGGAAGTTCTCGGCCCTATCGTCTAGCCTGGTTTAGGACACAAGCTTTTCAAGCTTGGTACCCGGGTTCAAATCCCGGTGGGGCCGCAAATTTCTTTTTATAAAAACAAAGGGCCCGGAATGGATACCAGGCCCTTATTGGATGCTAGAGAATCAACGAACTTGTCATCTATTCGGAAAGAAGAGATGCCACCCGCCTAAGCGCAGTAAACCAGTACGGGTTATTACTGCGTTTTGCGATGCTATCAAGCTGGTTGAGTACGACCTCATCATCAGTTGCGTTAAAGAACATTCCCCCTGTCGCCAACATGATGGCCTCGTCTCCAAGCTCTGGGAAGCCGGATATGGAGAAGATAAGAGTCTCAACAGCACTCACGCGTACCGCTCCTCCCCACTGATCAGCATCGGGATTTCTACTTTCCCAACTGCTCATGTGGTCTTGATGTGACGCCAGGCGTTTGGCTTTTTCTTGGCAGAAAGAGAGATATTTTTCTCCCTTCTCAACCGGTATGATTCCGACCGGTGTCACTAAGATAGGAAAACCGTGCTCAGGCTCCGCGACGCAGAAGTATCCTCCGGCGCCAGTCCATCCCTCTCTACGGACGAATGAACGTATCGCTTCCGTGACGGCAAATTCCGCTATCTTGACGAGATCCGCGACATCCTTGAAATTGTTGATTCTTCGCAACAAGGTACACCTCCCGTGACTTAGATTTGAAAAACAGTTTACCATAGATTAATAAAAAAGTCAAATCAAGCCTAGAATATTCTCCAGAAAAGTTTTAAACTAAAGTTTTATGGATTTAGTAAACAAAAAATGCATTCCGTGCGAAGGTGGAGTAAGGTGAAGCGGAAGGCCACCCTCTCGGAAAACGACTTTATCTTGGCCGCGAAGATTGATGGCGTTTTTGAAAAAGTTTATTGACAATTTCTCTTTCTTATTCGTATCATTGATGATATCATTGGTTAGTGAAGTCTCGGTGGTTCGAACTGAAAGACAACGCCGTTAGATTACGAAAACGAGGGTTTTCAATTGGCAAAATTGAGCGCCGTTTAGGTGTTTCTCGTTCTACGTTAAGCGGGTGGTTTAAGGATATTACATTAACAGAGCGGCAGAAAGAAAAATTACTTCAAGGTTGGAGATACGGTTTAGTTAAAGCTCGGCGAAAGGCAGTTTTGTGGCATAATGAACAGAAAGAAAAGAGATTGAAAGATGCGAGAGATCAGGCTTTACAAATTTTATCCAAGATTGATGCGGAAGATATACACATTCTGGAGCTGGCATTATCTATTCTTTATCTTGGTGAGGGTGGAAAAATTACAGAAGAAACAACCCTTGGAAGCACAGACCCCTTGATACTTAAATTCTTTATTTCAAGCCTAGAGAAAATTTACGGTTTCAATGTTGACCGAGTACATTGCGAATTGCACATCCGAGCAGATCAGAATCATCAAAAGGTTAAAAATTTTTGGTCAAAAGAATTAAGCCTTCCTTTAAAAAATTTTAAATCAGTTATTATTGATAAGAGAACCGTTGGATCAAAAACGTATAAGAACTATAAAGGGGTATGTACTTTGAGGTGCGGTAATGTTGCGATAAAGAGAAGATTAATAAATCTAAGCAAATTGTATTGCGAAGAAATAGTATCAAAGCGCGGTTAGCTCAGTGGTAGAGCGCGTCGTTGACATCGACGAGGCCAGAAGTTCAATCCTTCTACCGCGCACATCAATCTTGTTTATGAATATTATCTACGAAGACAAGGATTTAGTCGCGCTCAATAAACCAGCGGGGGTGGATTTTGACTGGGCGCTTGCGGAAAAATCCGAGCTTTTGCCGGTCCACCGCCTGGACAAGGACACTTCGGGCGTGATTTTGTTCGCGAAGAATGAAAAGGCGGCGGAGTATCTGAAAAAACTTTTTCAATCGCGCGAGATTAAAAAAACCTATCTCACGCTCGTGAGCGGAGAGATTAAAGATAAGGAAGGCAAAATTGAACTCTCTATCGGAAGGAGCAAAAAAACGCCCCTGAAAAGGGTCGCCATCGGAGAAAAACGGGGGAAGATTCGCGAGGCCGTAACGGAATATAAAGTTTTGAAGAAATATTTTGAAGTCCTTCGACAAAGCTCAGGACAACAAGCGTATACGCTTGTTGAAGCCTATCCCAAAACCGGGCGCACCCACCAAATCCGCTCGCACTTCGCGGCCATCGGGCATCCGGTTGTTTGCGATAAACTCTATGCCGGCAAGCGCTTTGCCTGCCCAGCGGGCCTTTCGCGGCAATTTTTGCACGCCTTTTCGCTGGAGCTGACTTTGCCTTCCGGAACGCGCACGCGCCTGGAAGCCGAGCTTCCCGTGGATTTGGAGAAGGTGTTGCAAAAATTGCCGTAAGGTGATAAAAATAATGGATTATGGCTGGCGTTGAGGAGAGAAAAAATCTGGATTTGCGGCCGGGGGACACGGTTAGAGTTTGGCAGAAAATAAAAGAAGGCGACAAGACGAGAAGTCAGGCCTTTGAGGGCTTGGTTTTGGCAAGAAAGCACGGCACGGAGCCGGGCGCCACGTTCACCGTCCGGAAAATTGCCGAAGGCGTGGGGGTGGAGCGGATTTTCCCTCTTTACTCCCCCGTGATTGAAAAAATAGAAATTTTGAGGCGCGGCAGGGTTCGTCGGGCGAAACTCTATTACATCCGCGAGAAGGCCGCGCGCGAGGCCAGGCGCAAAATGCGCCAGAGCGCGTATTCGGCTCCGGAAAATATTCCGGCGTCTTAGAAAATTGCGCGGGTGCTGAAATTTAGAAGACAGGCCAGCTTGAGGGGCTGGTGTCCGCAAGGACGTGGAGGTGCAAGTCCTCTCCCGCGCACCTATTTTCAAAACAAATGATGTCGTACGCGCGGAGCGCGCGTGGCTCTGACCTAAATCGTACGCTCGAACAATCGCCCCGCCACCGCCTCGCAGAGCCTCGGCAACCCCGAAAGAAAAACACTCCTTGCATTTCTGATTTGGCGGGGGTGAAATTTCTTTTGAAAAAGGAAAGGATGTTTTTCTTTCGGGGTTCTGCCCTCCAAGTATTCAGGCAGTGTGGCGGGGCGAAATGCGGACTCGGTTTTGCCGAAACTATTTTCTGGGGAAAGGATTTGGCAAAACCTCGGCTGATTTTGTTTTTGGATTTGTCCGCGCGGAGGAGGGGTCTGGGGAGGAATCCGCGCGGGCTTTTTTGGATTTTTTGGCGGCGGGCTATGACACACCGGCAAGCACAAATAATAACCCCCCTAGAATCATACTTCTCCTACTTGTATGTTTGCTTGAAATCATCTATACTAAAGCCATGGTAAAAAATATGAAAAATAGCGAACAATTCTACGGAACGGCTACTATCGGCGAAAAAGGTCAAGTGGTTATTCCGTCTAAAGCCCGCGAAGCAATGGGCCTCAAAAAAGGAGACAAGCTCCTTGTGTTTGGTATGGGATGCGACATGGTCGCGTTCTCTAAATTGTCAAAAGTTGAACAATTCGCATCGCATCTCTCTGGTCGGTTAGATGCGATTCGCGAGGTTATTAAAAAAAGTAAATAAAAATACTATGGATAACACAATAAAAATCAAAGTCATTATGGGCAGTACGCGGCAGAGTCGTTTCAGCGAAAAGCCGGCGCAGTGGATTTTTGAGGAAGCAAAGAAACTGGAAGGCGTGAAAGCCGAGCTTCTTGACTTGCGCGACTATCCAATGCCGTTTTTTGACGACCCGATGTCGCCCTCAATGGCGAAGGGTCAATACGCGAATGAAATGGTTAAAAAGTGGGCGAAGAAAATAAACGACGGAGACGCCTTTATTGTCGTAACGCCAGAATACAATCACGGCTATTCCGCTGTGCTTAAAAATGCCTTGGATGTAATTTACCCAGAGTGGAACAGAAAGCCGGTTGGTTTTGTGAGTTATGGAAGCGCGCTCGGCGCGCGGGCGGTGGAACAACTTCGCCAAGTCGCGGTTGAGCTCCAGATGGCGCCGATAAGAAATGCTATTCACATTCCCGTTGACATATTCTTCGCGGCGATGATGGGCAAGGGACCGACAGGCTCTGAAATGTTCAAGCCGATCCGAGAAGGCATGATGGGAGACCGCGTGCAAATATTCTTTGACGACCTTCTCTGGTGGGCAAAAGCGCTCAAGACAGCGCGAGAAAAAAATTCGTAATCCCCACTAATTTATGGAAAACTCAAACGTGAATAATCAAAAAGATGGAGTTAGCGTGGTGGTTAAGCCGCCGATTTTATTTCTTGCGTTTCTTATCTTGGGAATCGCGCTTCGTTTTATGATAAAATTGGCAATTTTTTCCGAGTCCAGCGTTGGTTATGGCTATATTATCGGCGCGCTCCTGATTCTTTCAGGGGTTTCGTTAATAACCTGGGCCGCCAAGACATTCAAGAAATTGGGAGAAACGCCTCATCATGGAAAACCTATTCATAGCATCATGACTTCAGGACCCTTTCAATTTACCAGAAATCCAATGTATCTTTCCCTTACCTCTATTTACATCGGACTTAGCCTTATTATAAATACTTATTGGCTTTTACTGTTTTTGCCGTTTGTACTAATCATTTTGCATTACGGCGTCATTTTACGAGAAGAAAAATATTTAGAGAAAAAGTTTAAAGAAGAATATGTGTCATACAAATCACAAGTCAGGCGATGGTTTTAATTGAAAATGTATAGGCCAATTCAAAAACTTATGGAAGACAAATACATTCCCGGGGTCTGCAATATCGGCCCCGCGGAAATCAAAAAGCGAAAACAAGCGGGGTGGATGGGGCTTGTCGCGACCGTCCTCTTGTGGGCGACGTTTATATGGTTTGCCGCTCCGTCCGCATGGCGACTTCTGTTATTTTTCCCGGCCATGATGTCGGCAACTGGTTTTCTGCAAGCATATATGCACTTCTGCGCGTATTTCGGCTTTGCCTCACTTTTTAACTTCGGCGATGTTGGCAAAACCGATTCTGTGTCGCAGGCGGAATTCCGCGCCAAAGACAAACGCAGGGCATGGCAGATTGTTATTTATTCTATTCTCATCGGTTTGGCAGTCGCACTTGTCGGATATTTCTTCTAATCTCTAATCTATGGATATTTTTGCGCACGGTCTCTGGGCCGGGGCCGCATACAAAGCAATCAATAGGAAAGCCAAGAAGCCATTCAGTATCAAAATGGCGGCATTTTGGGGCGTGTTTCCCGATCTTTTTGCGTTCACCATCGGCTTTATTTGGCTTTTTGGGAATCTAATTTTTGGTGGAATGAGTTTTTCTGATTTTCCTCGTCCCGGCGAAGTGGAGCCGGCTCCGCAAGACACCCTGCCGATTTTTCGCCTTACCTCAACGCTCTACAGCATAAGCCACAGCGCAATCGTATTTCTTATAGTATTCGGGGTTGTTTTTTTAATTCTGCGTCGTCCGTTGTGGGAACTCGGCGGATGGTTTATCCACATTCTCTTGGACATTCCAACTCATTCATATCAATTCTATCCCACGCCGTTTTTGTGGCCGATCTCTGGCTGGAAATTCGATGGCTTCTCCTGGGGAACGCCCTGGTTTTTAATACTTAACTATTCAGCCATCATAATTGCGTACTGGCTCTTGAGAAGAAAGAAAGTCGTGTAGTTTAAATTCCGTCATGATTTTGGGCTTGACAGCCTTTCCCTTTTCCCATATACTTAGAATATCTAATAATTTGACTATTTAACCTTATGCCTCGTAATACCGATATTGGACAACTTATTTCAATGGTTTTTTCCACCAGCCGTCTCATCCGAGAGCGCGCCAAAGATCGCGAAAAGATCGATCCCTTCTCTTTCCTTCAATTAGAAACGCTGCGGTATGTGGCTGAAAAAGACAATCCTTCCATGAAGGATATCGCCGATTATCTCTGTGTCACCCCGCCTTCGGCAACATCGCTCATCAATGGTTTAGCAGAGGCCGGACAGCTTGAGCGCGTCCACGATAAAAATGATCGCAGGTTTGTGCGTCTTGTCGTTACCCCCAAAGGAAAAACGGCTCTTGCGAGCGGCTTTAAGAAAATAATAACCAGAATGCGAAGAATATTGAACAATCTTAACGCAAGAGAAAGGAACAATCTTTTCAAAATCCTTGAGAAGCTTTCTCGCGCTTATCAAAAATAATTCTCATATCCTATGACCAATTTCTTAAAAAAACCAATTGTCATAATATCGCTCATAGTCCTCGTTGGAGTTGGTATTGGCGGCTACGCCTATTTCGGCAGGGATAATACCCCGACATATGACTTCGTTGTCGCCCAAAAACACGATCTTATCCAAGAAGTAAGCGTAACGGGCCGCGTAAAACCGGCCAAAAGCGTTGAACTTGCTTTTGAAAAAGCCGGCAAGGTCTCCCGCGTCTATGCGGATGTGGGGAACAAAGTCGGCATCGGACAGACGCTTGTGGTTTTAGAAAACGCGGAAACGGCCGCGTAGCTCGCACAAGCCGAAGCCGCGCTTGAGAAAGATCAAGCAAAACTCGCCGAGCTCAAAAGAGGAACGAGGCCGGAAGAAATACAGGTTCAGGAAGTAAAAGTCGCAAATGCCAAAACCGCTCTTGAAGACGCGAAAAAGAATCTCGTTGATAAACTGCAGGATGCCTATACCAAGTCAGATGATGCTATAAGAAATAAGGTTGACCAGTTTTTCTCCGATCCGCGAAGCCAAAGTCCTCAACTAACATTTTACCCGACAGATTCGCAACTCGAGACCGATCTTGAGTGGGAACGCATGCTTATTGAATCAATGCTCAAATCGTGGCGATTGTCGCTGGACGCGTTGGGAATAAACAACGATCTTGCCTCATATCTTGATACGGCAAAAAAAAATCTCAACCAAACAAAGGGCTTTCTTGATAAGGCGGCTCTGGCGGTAAATGGACTTACGCCTCACTCTTCTCTATCGCAAAGCACTATTGATACTTGGAGAGCAGATGTTTCTACGGTGCGAACGAATATAAATACCGTAACAAACAATCTCACTGCCGCGGAAGAAAAATTGAAAGCCGCGGAATCAAATCTCAATCTTGAAAAGAATAATTTGGCGTTGAAAAAAGCCGGCACAATTGAGGAACAGATCGCGGCACAGGAAGCGCAGATTAAATCAGCCGGCGCGAATGTGGAATATTACCGCGCTCAGCTTGCAAAAACAATGATTCACTCACCAATAAGCGGCGTTGTCACGACACAGAATGCCAAGGTCGGCGAAATTGTTTCGGCAAACGCTTCAATGGTTTCTATTATTTCCGCGTCACAATTTGAAATTGAAGCCAATATGCCGGAAGCCGACATCGCAAAAGTGAGCGTGGGCAATACTTCCCTTGTGACGCTTGACGCCTACGGCCGGGATGTCGTCTTTGAAGCAAAAGTGGTCGCCGTTGACCCCGCCGAGACCATTGTGGACGGCGTGGCAACATACAAAGTAACCTTCCAATTTGTTAAAGATGATGAGCGCGTAAAATCGGGCATGACCGCCAATATTGATATCGCGAGCGCGAGCCGAGAAAATGTAATTGCCGTGCCTCAGCGAGCCATTATCAGAAAAAATGGAGACCAATTCGTGAGAATAGCGGATGACGAAAGCTTTCGCGAAGTCAAAGTGGAAACGGGGCTCCGCGGCTCTGACGGGAATATTGAAATTATAAGCGGCATCAGCGAAGGCGATAAAGTAATCACCTTCACCCCGTTAGAAAAGTAATGGACACACTTCACCGCGTTTGTTATTAAAATAGTTTTCTAACGGGGTTCAGTGAAGAATAATATTTATGAACCATACGGCACTTATTGAAGTAAAAGATTTAGAAAAGACATACTACAACGACAGCGTTGCCACTCCCGCTCTGCGGGATGTGTCTTTTACGATCAACGAAGGAGAGTTTGTCGCTATTATGGGGCCTTCGGGGTCTGGCAAATCAACTCTGCTTCATATACTTGGATTTTTGGACGAGCACACGGCGGGAGTTTATCGCTTTGACGGGAAAACCATTGGCGACTATTCAAAAGAAGAAATCGCCCATGTAAGAAATAAAAAGATGGGTTTTGTGTTTCAGGCGTTTAATCTGCTTGGGCGCACGAGCGTTCTTGAAAATGTCAAACTGCCGCTTCTCTATTCTGGCGTAAAAAAATCCCTGCGGGACGAGCTGGCTCTCAAAGCGATTGAAACGGTAGGGCTTTCCCATCGGGTTAATCACGAATCGTCTCAATTGTCTGGCGGCGAAAAACAGCGAGTGGCAATTGCCCGCGCATTGGTTAACAAGCCCAATGTTATTTTTGCGGACGAGCCGACGGGCAATCTTGATTCAAAATCGGGGCAGATGGTGATGGAATTTATCCAAAAACTAAACGAGGAAGAAGGACACACGATTATTTTAATCACGCACGAAACATACACCGCCGAACACGCCCAGCGGATTATTCACATTCTTGACGGAAAAATAGAAAGCGATAAGAAAGTAGATCGTCGCCATAATGCCCGCGATCATTTTAAGAAATAATTATGACATTGAACGACAGTTTCCAAACCGCTCTTGCCGGGCTTCAAACAAACAAATCCCGATCCGCGCTTACCATACTCGGCATCGTTATCGGCATTACCGCCATTATTTTAGTCATGTCCGTGGGGCAGGGCGCGGAAGATTTAATTTTAAATCAAATTCGAGGACTTGGGTCGCAGACGGTTATTATTGAGCCCGGCAGAGAGCCGACGGGCCCCTCAAGTTTTGCCGAACTTTTTACCGACTCTTTGAAACAAAAAGATGTTGACGCGCTCTTGAATCCTTCCAATGTGCAGGGCCTGCAAGATCTCACTCCCGCGGTAATGCAGGTTGTGCCGGTAACTTTTGAAAATGAAACGATACGAACCAATGTAATCGGCGCATCCGACCTTATCGCCAAAATCCTTGATATTTTCCCGCGAGAGGGCGCGTTTTTTACCGACGACGACATCAGACAAAAAGCGAGCGTGGCGGTCATCGGGTCAGAGGTTAAAAACAAATTGTTCGGACCATCCGACGCTTTGGGAGAAAAAATAAAAGTTAAAGGACGGACTTTTCGCATTGTGGGAATTTTGCCGCCCAAGGGGCAAGTCGCCCTCTTTAACGCCGACGACATGGTGGTAGTTCCTTATACTACAGCTCAACAATATCTTGCCGGAATCAATCATTTCAACGCCATTATGATACGGGCCGAATCAGAAGATATTGTCCCGCGAGTGGTTCGGGACATAGAATTAACTTTGCGGGAGACGCACGGAATAGACGATCCCGACAAAGACGATTTTCATGTTACCACGCAAGCGGACGCGGCCGAGAGAGTGCAAACGGTTACGGGAATCCTCTCGGTGCTTTTGGTTTCCGTAGCGGCAATTTCGCTTGTTGTCGGCGGAATCGGCATTATGAACATTATGTTGGTTTCCGTGTCTGAACGGACGCGCGAGATCGGACTCCGCAAGGCCCTTGGCGCGACCGAAAACGACATCATGACGCAATTTCTTTTGGAGGCGGTCATGCTTACGGCCTTGGGAGGAATTGTCGGCATTATTCTCGGCGCCGCTTTTTCGTTTCTTGCATCTCTTATATTGAGTAGGGTTTTAGCGCTCGGGTGGGCATTTACTTTCCCGGTATTTGCCGCCATCCTCGGACTTGGCGTAGCCGGACTCGTAGGACTCGTATTCGGGCTTTACCCCGCACGCCAAGCATCGCTTAAAAGCCCGATGGAGGCATTGCGGTATGAGTAACATTTTCGTTGCATGCCATATCTGTCAACGCATTATTTCTTGTGGCATTTTCAGCGGTGATGGTAAGTGCGGCTGTGTTCGCCTTCAATAAAAGAGCATAGTTATAATCGCCGCCAAAAAACCCGCCAGCCCAAAAGCGAGGACGGCTCGGCAGGGGGGGTCAAGGGGGGAATGCCGAGCCGTCCGAGCCGAAGCGTAGCCCCGCCGCCGTGTTCGTCAGAACAGAGCCGAGCAGAAAAACGCACTTTTCCTTTTAGAAAAAATCCTGCGCGCGCAAAATTAGGAAAATTGCAAAGTGCGTTTTTCTGCGAGGCAGTGCCGCTTGGCGGCACGGCGGCGGGGCGGAGCGTCAGTTTCGCTCAAAAAAGGTTCGGATTTCGTCAAACAAACGCA
>Ga0209211_10008084_pt1 | contig 14528 bp, 20 predicted proteins | sample RifGroA2_FD_183992 | JGI IMG/M metagenome (GOLD analysis project Ga0209211, IMG submission 183992) | Groundwater microbial communities from Rifle, Colorado, USA - Groundwater A2 (SPAdes) (version 2) | ecosystem: Environmental > Aquatic > Deep subsurface > Groundwater | place: Rifle, Colorado...
GCGGTACCGGCGATGATTTTTGCATAGTCTTCTATGCCCCATTCGGCAAGTTCGACGATGTCGGAATCATTCGCGACCTGCTCAAACGCCTTCCTAAGTAAATCCGTTGTCATAACAATATTTTACAAATACTCTGAAAAATCGTCCTGACTCATCTCTATTTGGCGAAGAATCTGTCGAAGCAATCCCCGACCGATGTCTTTTCCACCATGGATGGGTACGGCTGTCGTCCGCCCGTCGGAATGTACATACAATGCATGCGACCCAACCTGTCTCGAATGATAAAAGCCCAAACGTAGCAGTACGCGGACAATTTCGCGGGATCGTAAAATCGGCAAGCGTCCCGCCGCCATACCACTACACCGTTATCGTCTCAACACCGATGAACGACGGCTCGTAGGAGTCGCGCATACGACGCCGGTATGTTGGGTTCGCTTTCGCTTCGGCGAGGCACAACGCGACGACTTCCCGCACGTTCTTTTGGAGCTCCTGCATCGTCTTGCCCTGTGTGTGACAGCCCGGCAATGCCGGAACCGTCGCGACAAAATAGCCGTCCTCGTCGCGTTCGATTACTACCTTGAATTGGCTCAGGTTCTTCTTCCTCATGCCTGTATAGTGTACCACAACGGGGTACCGCGCGACATTATATCTCCGAATCAATGCCCATGCTTCGGGCGGTGCCGGCGATGATCTTTTTCGCCTGCCCCATATCGTTGGCGTTCAGATCCTCCATTTTCTCTGTGGCGATCTCTTCGAGTTGCTTGTTGGTGAGCTTGCCCACTTTGGTCTGTGCCTTCTGCGAGCCTTTCTCCAGACCCATCGCTTTGAGGATGAGTCGCGAGGCCGGCGGCTTCTTCACGATAAAGGTGAACGAGCGGTCTTTGTAGACCGTGAGCAAGACGGGGACGATGGAGCCTATCATCGCCTTCGTCTGATTGTTGAATTGGTTGACGAATTCCCCGATATTGACGCCTGCGGGACCGAGCGCGGTGCCGACCGGCGGCGCGGGCGTAGCCTTGCCGGCCTCTATCTGCAGCTTTATCATTTTTGTGATTTCTTTTGCCATAAATTTGAAGTAAGTAAAAAGTATTAAGTACGAAGTACTAGAATTACACTCGCTGAACTTGGTCGGCTTCGAGTTCCACCGGAGTCTCGCGGCCGAACATCGGAACCAAGACTTTAACCTTTCCACGCTCTTCGTCAATCTCGCCGACTTTGCCTTCAAGGTCTTTGAACGGTCCGTCGATGATGATGACCGCATCACCCTGCGCGAGGTCGATGGCGTGGCGCACTGTGTCGCCCGATGCGCGCTTAAGTATTTTCTCCACTTCGTCGGGAGAGAGCGGCACCGCCTGATTGGCCGTGCCTACGAAGCCCGTGACCTGCGGCGTGTTCCGAACGACGCTCCACGCGTCGTCGCTTGCGATCATGTCGACGAGGACATAGCCGGGGAACACTTTTTCGCGCGCTTCCGTGCGGCGGCCGTTCTTTATCTTTATCTTCTTTTCCGTCGGCACGACGACGTTGAATATCTTCTCCTTCATGCCGAACGATTCGATGCGCTGCTTCAGATTGCGCGCGACGGCGTCCTCATATCCAGAATAGGTGTGCACCGCATACCATTCGCGCTCCGAGCCGTATGTCTGTTTTGCCATACTCTTGTATTGCTTTACTGCGGAGTCGAGGTCGAGTAAACGATGTCCACCAATGAAGTCGTCGCCACCTGTTCCGTAACGGCAGAATTGCCGTTTTGCGGAAGGAGGAGAAGACCGCGCGAAAGTCCGGTCGTGAAGATAAAGTCGAAAAGGCCGAGGTAGAGTGCGACGAACACAGAAAGCACGATTACGATGATCGTGTACATGATCGTCTGCATGCGCGTGGGCCATGCAACATGGCGCAATTCACTGCGGGTGTCTTTGAGATATTGAATGAAGCTCATGGTTGTTTGTTTCCTCCTAATCAAAAACCCCTTGCGGGGCTTATCTCTCGATGATACTCCGAAGCGGAGCGAAGTCAAGGAGGGTCGGGCTACCCGAGACTCCTGCGGAGCTTTCCTGTCTCGACGATGAGGCGGCTCACGGCTTCTTTGTTTGTGCGCTGTAAGAGAAGCTGGGAGGTCAGGCTGTGGTGGAGCAATTCCTTGGTGCTTTTCGGCGCGAAGCGCGCGCCCAAGAATTTTTCCGCAAGCGCGATGTCCTCCGCGACGAGCCGCCATGCGGGATTGCCGCGGGCGAGCGTTTCGATATTGTCGCGATTGATGTACCGGCCTGCCTCCCGCACATCGTCCTTAAAGTACCGATAATACTTCAATACTATCTTCCGCTCTTCGACGTCGAGCGAGTCCAGTGCTCTGCCGAGGCCGATGAATTCCGGCGGCACGCCGATGGAGTAGAGGGCGGCGGTGAAGCTTATCGCACGCGGTAGCTTGCTGTTGCCCATGCGTCGTCCGTAGGCGAGAAGGCCGATGTGCTGGCGGCGTTCCCGCCGTTTGGGTACCGCGCCGAAAACGGGTTCTAGATCGTTGATGAGTCGTGCGAGCGTGGACTGATAGGTCGCAGAGAATTTTTTTATCACACGGAGAAGTGCCGCACGGTCTTTGTGGGCGACGGATTGCACCTTGCCCTTGGGCAGGGCGCGGTGCAAATATTGAATGGCTTTTTTGGCCTGACTTACGGAATAGTCGTACCGGAAGGCGGACTGGATGGTAGCGGTCCGTACGCCGGCGTATTCCTCCGCGAACTTCTTGATGCGTGCCGGATTGAGGCCGCCTCTGAAAACGAGTCCTCCCGCACCGATAATAGGATGGGCTGGTACGCCGCTCTTTTTTGCGAATGTATACACCTCGGAAAGCGCGACTTTATTCGCCAGTACGTTGGCCACGAATCCGCTGATGAGCGCAGGGTCCGAGCGCGCGAGGAAGGGCCGTATGTATGCGGGCTTCCGGTGGAAAAATTTCTCGTGCAGGCGTACGTACGTGTCGAGCAGTTTCGTGATGTGCAATTGGTCTTCCACCCCCTCGACCAGCGGAATGACCTCTACGTAATCGGTGTTGTTATTTTCTACTCCCTCGACGAGCGGAATGACCTCTACGTAATCGGTGTTGTTATTCTTGTGATGATTGAAGACCTTGTCCTTGAAGCGCGCTAATTTTTGGAAGGACGTCTGAATATACATGAGCTGCTCGGCACGTTCGGTCATGGGGAGGATTACCTCGAAAAGCGGCCGCGCCCTGAATGCGAGGTCTTGTGCGAAATCCTCACTCGTGAGAATGACCATCAGCGCGCGGATAAGACTGTACCCCTTTTCCTGCCACACATTCGGCAGGCGGAAGGTGAGGAACGCATCCTTGCCTAAAAGATTTTTCTTGAAATATGCGTAGTGCTTGGAGAAGAGTTTGTCGATGACCGCCTCATCGGCGTATTTGCCTTCCCAATCCCACATGAATTCCTGCACTCCAAGGTCGCGGAAGCAGACGAGGCACTCCTCGGGCTCTTCATGCGCGGCGACGAAGCCGTCGCCGTCGTCCCAAAAGGGGCCGTGCGCATTGTCGGGATGCTGTGTCGCCATCGTCGAGGGAATGCGGCGCTTCATTTCCGCACTCTATCTTCTATCATCCCACTCCGCAACAATTGTTCCCCAGAGCGCGTCTAAAAACCTCCGAATGCGAGGCGCGGAGAAGCGGGCGAGGAGACGTATGACTATACGGCGACGAGCACGCAGAGGCTCCGCAACGAAGCAGGCGGGGGTTTTGGACCGCTCTAGCGAATCTCGTACGTCACGCTTACGTTCGCTTACGTTCGACGTTATTTTATTCTGTCCGGTCGGAATTTCCGGAGAGGGTGCCGGTGCACCGCCGCGCCCGTCGACCGCCATCGACATCTCCGCCTTCGCGTAGTACATGGGGTAATTGCCGTTCTCGCTGAATCCGACGATGCGGACAATGGAAACACCGAGTTGCTTTGCAAGCTCGTCCGCCTTGGTACGGGCTTTCGTGATGGCTTTTGCCCGCGCTTCCGCTTCAAGCGCATCCTGGTCGTCGATCGTGAAGGAGAGGCCCGATACCGACGAGACGCCCCGCGAGCCGACCCCTGAAAGAAGGTCCCCCGCCTTTTTCGTGTCGCGAACTTTCACCGTGAGCGTTTGTGATACTTGGAATCCTCTCAACACCTGTTCCCCTCCGGGGCAGTAGCCCCCCGCGCACGCCTTCTGAATGTAATCGTATTGGGGGTAGACGCTGTAGTCGGTCGTCTGGATATCCTTTTCGTCGATATCCTGCGACTTCAAGTACGCGATGATGTCGTTGCTCTTTTTGGTGGCGACGTCCTGCGCGTCTTTCACTTCTTTTGCCTCTTCTTGCACCGTGACCGAGAAGGTCGCCGTATCCGGCACCGCGAAGACCTCGCCGTCGCCCGAGACCGTGATGGTGTTGGTCGCCGTGACGCCGCTCCCTACGTACCGGTACTCCTTGAACACCTTGAAAGTGCCGACAAGCAAAAAGAGCGCGAGAACGCTCAATGCCGCGGCGGCCGCCATGCGGGGATAATGCGTGGCGTTGATAATCTTATCTGCTGTTTGTCCGTCCATATATAAATAGAGAAATCCTTACAAATGAATAATTGATGTCCAGATTATACACCCGTCTCCTGTGTGACGTTTGTATGAAGAAAAGATTACCGACGACGTAGAGCGAGTGAAGGGAACATGAGTACATGTTCACTTTCGAGCCGAGGAGTCGGAAAACCGTAAGGTTTACCGGCCAACGCTGGTTTACCGGCCCTTTGCTGCATTTAGAGTCCCCCCAAGTCGCTGTACGTCGAAAGGAACGAGGGAATGGCGAACAGGAGTCCGATCAGGGGGAGGACCAACGCCACGACCGAGACGATGATGACTCCCAGAAAATACTTTCGTGTTTTCTCGGCCGACACGTACACCTCGTCAATTTTCTTTTCGAGCGTATCCAGTCTCTGCCGCAGTTCCGCATCTTCCATGGCCCCAGTATATCAGGACGGAATGCCTTCATTGAATATCGCCCGGTACTTTTTGAAAAGGAGTTCCGCGATGTGAAAAATAGCGTATGTGATGAAGAACGCGGCGAGAACGTCGATCGAGTAGTGCAGATGCCCCAAGAGCACGATAGCCGCAAAGAACACGGACCAGGCGAGAAAAATATTCCGGAGTACGGGTATCTTCCAGAATATAAGCGCGAGCAGGAAGGGTGCGCCCGTATGTCCCGAAAAGAACAGGTCGCTTCCGCCGATGAATTTTGAGACGATAGTCCCCCAATCAAGTGCCACGCGATCGGGGAACGGTCCGATGTGCGTGAGGCTGACGAAGAGCGCGCGCAGTATGTAGAAGACGCCGAGCGACGCGGCCGTAAACGGGAGCCAGCGGAGTTGCGCGAGTACGAGTGCGACCGTAAAGATCACGAGTACGAACGTGCCTATCACGAAAAGACCGTCGACATCGAATGCCGGCGTATTGGAGAGAACGATGTCGGGAACGAAATTTCCGGCAATTTCGGTCGCATACGTGCCGGAATAAAAATTCAGAATGACGCCGACGGTCAGGACGGCGAGCGAAACGGCGCATGCGCCGAGAAACCCCGTATCGGAGATGTGCCGCCGCTGTTGGCTTATGTGGCTTCGGAGAACCGGTAAAACGAATGTCATAGCGGTTGATGCGGACGTACCTTTCATAGTACCATTCCGACATACGGACGAAATGTCTCCCCGGCTCCGCGTATGTCCCCGTCAACGAAAAAAGCCCTGTTTGCATGCTTATGCTTCGCTGCGGTAGGGGCATTCGGGTGGTTCCGGACAGCCGACGGGTCCGGCTCACTTCCCCTGCTTGCGTACTATGCGGTCCTCCTCATCAATACATTCTTCTCCATACAGGTGCTCTCGGCGGTCACACCGAAAAATGCCGTCCAAATATTGTTCGACGTTGTCTTGGCCGCACTCTACTGTGCGCTCGCCTTCTCCTTCGGCTCGGTGCCCCTCTTTTCAGCCATTTCGGCGAGCCTCTTTTTGGTAGCGATTGCGAAATACGTTCATCTCGACCGCCGCATCAATATGCCGAAACTTTTGCATCGTAAAATAAAGATCAACGCGCTCGGCGCCCTGCTTTCCCTCACCGCCTTCGGTATGGCGACCGTCGGCCTCACCGGTATCAGTGCATGGACGCTCTGCATCGTGTTCTCTCTTGCGAATATCTACCTGCTCGTGATCAATCCGATGTACCGGCTTGACGGGTGACGGTGTCGTCTCGCGGGATGCGCGCAGATTCCAGAGCGGACAGGAACGCGTCCGCGGAAGCGCTCCATGTGTACTTTTGGACCGAGTCGCGGCAATCCTTCGCGGAAAGCGTGAGGCAACGGGTCGCCGCACGGGCAATGTTCTCGTCCAAAAAGCCGTTGACGCCGTCGGTGATGATCTCCCGCGGACCCATGACGTCGTGCGCGGCGACGGGAATACCGAGTGCGAGGCTCTCGACCATTACGAGTCCGAACGTCTCCGTGCGGGAGGGCATGACCAGCACGTCCGCGCATGAGCACCATGCGATGAGGGAGCCCCCTTTTTGATACCCGACGAACCGCGCGTCCGGAAAACGGGCCGAGAGTTTCTCTTTGTCGGGGCCGTCCCCTACGACGAGCTTGGTGCCGGGCAGATCCGCCGAGAGGAATTCTTCAACCCCTTTTTCCGATGAGACTCTGCCCATGTACATGAAAACGGGCTTGGAAAGTACGGCGGGGCATGTCCCACGGCTGAAAAAAGATGCATCGATACCGAGCGGCCACACGTATACGCGCTCCAGACCGAAGGCGTGCAACTGCTCCTTCATCGCGGGAGTCGTGACGAGGGTGAGAGCGGCCCCTGAATGGAACCATACAAGGAATTTCTTGACGATATGCGCGAACGGCCGGCCAAGCCACATCTCTGCGTAGAGATGGCTTTGGCCGTGGAAGGTGGTCGTGAAGGGAATACCGAGCCGCTTGCATGCACTGCGCGCATACCAGCCGAGCGGACCCTCGGTCGCGATATTTGGAAAGTACGGCGGGGCATGTACCACGGCTAAAAAAAGATGCATCGATACCGAGCGGCCATACGTATACGCGTTCCAGACCGAAGGAATGTAGCTGCTCCTTCATCGCGGAGGTCGTGACGAGTGTGAGAGCGGCCCCTGAATGGAACCATACAAGGAATTTCTTGACGACATGCGCGAACGGTCGGCCAAGCCACACCTCTGCGTAGAGATGGCTTTGGCCGTGGAAGGTGGTCGTGAAGGGAATACCGAGCCGCTTGCATGCACTGCGCGCATACCAGCCGAGCGGACCCTCGGTCGCGATATGGACCTCGTCATACTTCCCTTCTGCGATCACCCGCCGGAGAGCGCCACGTGCGAAAAGTGCGAGACGCATGTCCGGATACAGGAAAAAGGGGACGGAGAAAAATTGGCCCGGCTCTATGAGGCCGACCACATATCCCCTTTTCTCAAGTTCTTTTTTGAGATTACCGACCGCCGTGGCCACGCCGTTGGGGTGCGTGTGCCACAGGTCGGTGACCAAGAGTATCCGCTGTATAGCGCGGGAATGCATATGTGTTCTTTGTTGGTCGATACTACATGATAACAGCCGTGACTCCGACCGGTGCGGCGCGCGTGTATACTCACACACATGGCTTTTATCGAGATCTCCCAACTCATCATGCAGTACCGATATGCCGCGATGGTGCCGGGGGCCCTTATCTTCGGGCCTGCGATAAGCGTCGTGGCGGGGTTCCTTATACGGCTCGGGTACATCGAGGTCATCCCTACGGCACTGGCGCTGGCCGCGGGGGAACTTACCGGGGACATCATTTGGTACTGGCTTGGAAAGCGATGGGGCGAGCCGTTCGCGCTGCGCTTCGGCCGCTACGTGGGTATTACCCCTTCATCACTCTCCACGGTGAAAGTGATGTACGATCGCTACCATGACATTATTCTCTTTCTTTCAAAGATAACGGCGGGGTTCGGCTTTGCGCCCGCTATTCTTTTTGCCGCCGGTATTGCGAGAGTTCCCTTCCGCCGCTACATCCTGTTCAACATGGCCGGACAGGTTTTCTTCACCAGCATGTTGCTCGCGCTCGGATATTTCTTCGGGCATCTCTACCTTCAGGTCACCGGTATTTTCGAAAAGGTCCTCATATTCGCGCTCGCCGTCCTCGTGCTCGCGCTCCTCGTGGGATTCGGTCGTTATCTGCGGGCACGCTTGGCGACGGGACAGTAACGCACGGGCCCGGGAAAAAACACCGCCCGCGCACACGTTCTTTTTCACCCTTGAGGACGCGGGGATGTTCACCCCGCTTATGTTCGTCGCGCGAGTTTCAGCATCCAATAATTTTGACGCAGTACCCCCAGTGGGGATAACACTCGGAGTACGTCGCGTAGCATCTTTGTCTCAGCCACCAGTCCCCGCAGGAATCCTATTTTTCTCATCTTGAGCGTATTAATGAGGCCCTTGAGCGGGACGATCGCGATGCGAAGCCGTTCTTTAATGATGAGTTCATTCAAGAACGACTCGATGCCGAAACGTGAGAGCGCGTATATTTCCTCGGTATGGTCCATTATGAAGCGGCGCGGGAATACACGTTCCCCCGAACAGAAGTCGAGACCGATCGCACGGTAAATCGCGAGACTGTTGCTGCGCATCGATATCGTAATGTCAACAATACCCGATTTCACAGGGACCGTAAGAGATGATATGTGTTCCGGAGTCAGGTTTTGAAGGTCGGCGTCAAGGGTGAGAATGCTGCCCGTCGCCGCTTCCACCCCACGCGCTATCGCCCGGCTCTTTCCGAGGTTCGTTCCCTGTACGATAAGCGTTACATCGGGATACTTCCGCACAACTTCGGCGGTCCCGTCGGTCGACCCGTCGTCAACAACAATGACTTCGTCGAGTTCCGGATGGTCGTGAATGGCGGAAAGCACCCCGCCTATACGGGAAGCCTCGTTGTACGCCGCAATGACGCAGGAAATACGGATCATGCGTTCATTATACCTTCCGCCGGAGCGGGCTCAGAGCATGTACCGGTCGACTGCGGCGACCATGCGCCGGATGGCGATGAATACATATGCCCACAAGAACGGGAGCCAGAGCGGCATGACCCCAAGTAGCGACCGGCGCTCAAAAGTCTCCACGCCCGTCGAAATAAAGAGGTACTCCGAGAAAAAGAGCGTCACGAACCCGAATATGAGAAATATGAGGTCCTTCTTGTCCTGACGTGTCATGAGCGCCGCGAGAATAAAGCCCGCGTACACAACGGTGAGCAAAACATCGCTCCGTATCAGCGGGATGAGCGCGATCATGATTGCGATCGGAAGCGCGTTCGTCACGACGGTGGTGCACAATAGTATCTTCGCAACAATGCGGGGCATCAAGATGCAGTATATCCTGCTATTTTGGGCGGCCGTCGGGAATCGAACTAATCGGGGGTGATCGACGGGGATATCGACGGGGATCGAACCCGCAACCGCCAGATCCACAATCTGGAGCTCTACCAATTGAGCTACGACCACCATCACGACCGAGGCTTGAGTAAACCACGATCACGCCCCACATCATAACGGTGAACGAGAAAATGACAATTGTGGCAGAGCCAGACCAAGTTACTAGGATCAATGTTGGTACGTACTCGATCTATGTGATGAACTGCAAGGACGCGATGATCCTGTGTTTTGCATACCTCACACGTTCTCTCCCTTCCGATGCGACTCAGCACTGTTTTGTACGCTGAGCGTCCGTGTACCCAGTTAGTATGTAGCCGTCCAACAAAAAACTGATTCCGCCACTGTGTCTGACAAGATTTATTACAGAAATATTTTTTACTCTTAGAGAGATGCAGACGTCTCGGTTTTCTGTACAATTCTTTACCACAAGTTCCGCAGGTAACGGTTTTTCCAGTTTTCATTGATTGGTAATGGCAAAGACGTGAGCAAAATCTTCCATGTCCGCGTCTTATGTGATACGGCTTGGTCTTAAATTCCTTTTTGCAAATTGAACAATTCCTAAGAACCGCCATAGAGAAATCATACAAGGAAAATCCTCTGAGTAAAAGCCCAGACTTGTGGATATTTTTCAGAATCTCTAGTCATCAAGTTTATCCGCCTAGTGCGTCACGGACTGGACGGGCACCGGCGCCTCTACCTCGACGACTTCGAAGGAAACCCTGCCGATCAACTGTCCGAACTCCGTGATAACGTTCACGCGCCACGCGCCGGGGGTAGGGCGGGTCTTCACCGAGTACCCGCGATATCCTCCGTCGCGCCCGCCGACGATGAAGAAAGGAATGGTCTCGTTCGTCACCCACGCGCCTCCGGCTTCCTCGTAGTGCTGCCACTCATGAAAGACCGTGGTCGATAGACCGGAAGGCGCGAAGACCGCCGTATAGACGTACGCCGACTCTCCGGGCGCGCGATGGAAGGTCGTGTTGTACCGCAGGTAGGATTCGTACCACCGCAGAGGTTCGTACAGGAGCCGGTATTCATCCCCCGTACGCGCGACCGCGTGATAGACGCCGGCTTCCTTGAGTGCCAATGGTAGCGGCGGTATCGCCCCCGTGAAGTAGAGGATGTTGAAGACGATAAAAATAGCGGCGATGGTACGGGCGATGGTCGTGCGGTCACGCGAGACGACCTCCGGGACGATCTTCGAGAAAACGTAGAGGAAAAACGTGATGAGGGCGACGCTTGCTATTCCGCTCGCGAAGAACATATACGGCCCGATGCGGTGGAACACGACCGGAAGAAAAAAGATGAGGAACGAAAAGAGGGTGGTGAAAAAGATGCCGATCTGGAACGGGAATCGCATATAAAAGCGGACGAAGCGTTCGTTGGCGAGGAGGAGTACCGCAAGCGCGGCGATGAAGAGCCAACTGGTCGCGATGGCGGCGCTCCTCGAGTAGAGCGAGAGAAATCCGTTGAAGAGCCCGCCGAACGCGAATTGCGCGACCACGGGAAGAAGCGGTACCGCCGTCAGGACCCACGGGTGGCGCAGACGGCCCGTTTCGATGAGCGCGAGCACGAGAATGCAGCCCGCGGCGATGCTGAGGTATATGAAAAAAATAAGATTCGTCGTCCAGAGGTCAACGCGGCGCAGAAGTATATAGTAGTCGACGAGAAAGCCCGCGATGAGCGAGACGGGCGAGATGTAGTGCATGTACCACCGCGCAAGTTCCTCGACATTTCTGGGGAGTTTGACGAATCGGGGTCGTGCCATATTAATCTGCGCGATAATGCGGTTTGACCTCGCTCACACCGGCGCGGTGATTAACGAGACGTCCGAGCGCGTAGAAAAGAGATGAGAGACGGTTGGCGTACGCCCGACTTGATTCGGAAATGTTCCGTTCTCCGGACTCGTTGAGAGTGACCAACCTTCGTTCCGCACGTCTCGAAATTGCGCGGGCTATATCAAGACGGGCTGAAAATTCCGTTCCCCCCGGCACGAGAAATGTTTTTATTTCCGGCAATTCTTTTTCAATGCTGTGTATCATCGCAGACAACATCTCGACGCTCGATTGCGGGACCGACTTCTGCGCACCCGCCACCTCCGCCTGAATGGTAAAGAGGTGGTCCTGCACATCTTCAAGAATTTCTTTGCCGCTTCGTCCGTCGAACGCGAAATCATCGGGCGCGCCGACTTTCGCCCATCCGACGAGCGTGTTCAATTCGTCCAATTGACCGAGGCACTCGAAAATAGGCGCGGATTTCGTCACGCGCTTGCCCGCCGCGGTGTCGAATAGTTTCGTTGTCCCCGTATCCCCTTTTCCTGTGAAGAACGCCATAGAGCCATAGTAGCAAATCAATCGCGCAACTCTCTATTCCCGTATATGGAAGAGATTCAGTTCAGCCTGCTCTCTTTTCGTGTACCATTGACGGTGTCTATGCCAAATTCAACAGAAGGCTTTACTCAACGAGCATCGGCCGAGCTGGCACCGGCGGCTATCGCTTCTCTGGAAGAACGCGGGCTTGCGGCGCTTCGCGATCTGGAGATCAGAGAGGGCGATCCGGAGGCCAGAGCCGGCATCGAGGGCATTCGCGCATCGGATAGAAGTGAGGCGTATGGCTGCATCTTCGGGCGCGATTCTCTTATTACTGCCCTTGAACTTCTCTCTTCTGAAGAGACGGCTCGTCGCCAAGATACCGTACGGCTCGTAGCAAAAATCAGCCGTGGATTGGCTAAATTGCAGGGTACGAAAACGAATATTCAGAATGGAGAACAGCCGGGAAAAATCCCGCATGAGTATCGTCCCAGCGGCCATGAGCACCTCACCGGTAAAGAAAAACCGGATGCATGGTTCGTAGACCCCGAGACGGGCGCCATGATTAGCTACGATTCGGTCGATAGTACGCCGTTGTTTGTTCTGACGGTTGCTCGCTTTGTCCGACAAGTCGGCATCCAGAACTATTTCGATGGGCATATGAAAATCCCGGTTCGTCGTGCACTAGCGTGGATATCTAACGCCCTCGATGCAGACGCTCGGCGCGAGCACGGCACTGGAACGCCATTGATGAAGACGCTCGGCGCGAGCACGGCACTGGACTTCTCACCTACACTCCCTGGAAAGAACAACAGGGTCGGACGTATGGTGGGCTTACGGCTCAAAGTTGGATGGATAGCAGTGAATCATTACCACCGGGCATACGATCTCCCATCGCTCCGGTTGAGGCGCAAGCCTACGCGTATGCCGCACTCCGTGCGGGAGCGGCGATGTTTCAGGAGAGCGACGTGGCGTTCGCTGAAACATTAAATCAGCGCGCCAATACATTGAAAGAAACATTCAATGAACGATTCATTGCTCGTGCTCCTGAAAAAGAAGAGGGGGGTGTCCATTTATACAGCGCTATTGCTGGTGATGGTACACCGATCGACAACGTTCGTTCGAGTATGGGACACGTGCTCTGGGCGACCTGGCCCGATGCCGAAAGGAAGCCCGACGGTATTCTCGATGAAAAGTACGTCTCTGATGTGGTGAAGAGACTCCTCCAACCGGATCTTTTCGTGCCGCACGCGGGCGTGCGCACGCTCTCATCCGATGACGAGATGTTTAAGGAGAACAGTTATCACAATGGCTCTGTGTGGCCGCATGACACTTTCATCCTTTCGGAGGGACTTGAACGATATGGATATCGTGCTGAAGCGCAGCGTGTTCGACAAGCACTTCTTCGCGCGCTGAATCACTTCGACACTCCCATCGAACTATTTGTGGTGGATAAGGGTGCAAGTGACGGAGAGTACATGGAATATCTCGGGTCCGAGGGTCAGAAGGCCTGCAGAAAGCAAGCATGGGCGGCGGCGGCGATGGCTGCCGGGGCGGCGATGTATCGCAAAGGTTGACAAAGAGATAAACATTTTGTTTATGCTCCAAACCCGGAAAGTGTCCCTTGTGGACACTTTCCGCATTGAGTGGCTACATATTACCGCGCCCAAACCTTTTTTAGCAAAAATCAGGTCTGATTACCCCATCATTCACCCCATCATACGGCTACCCTCGGAGTGATGGGGTCTGCCGCGCACCCCCAAGCCGTGAGGCATACGCCCCTCGAACGTACGTGTATACCATTCCACCACCTGCGCATTACAACCGCTCGCCCACTATAGCTAACATTCTCTGTATCTTCAAATGCTTGCGAGAAAGACTAACAAGTTTTTTCTGGTAATATATTTTTCTTAACAGTTTTAATGAATCCGACTTTGCATATTTGAGCTGAAAAACTGTCTTTCCCCCTCCTGTAATGTGGCCTCGTATGTTTAACCTTTTGAAAATTTCGAGCCTAAGCCAGAGAATATGTTCTTCGCTTGCGGAAACAAAAGTCGTATAAAACATGAAGCTTGACCGCCATCGTGGATCAAAATATGAATAGGTACACCCGTCACCGTCAAACGATCCTCGTAGAAAATCAAAGAAGTATTTCCCGGGTATTTTCAAAGGACCGAGGGTTTTAGATTTCGCAGGAGTAAGTCCGATTGACAAAAGAAAATTGTAAAAAAGAACGCTCTTGAACTGCACGCGTAGATATTCTCTTCCGTCGCCGCTTTTCTTCCTTGTGATATTGAAACCCACTCCAACGCATCTGCAAAAATTCTCAAGCTGCTCGCGATCTTTGGACGTAAGATCAATGAGGTGCCCCGGCGGCGAGAGACAGCCGTCAGCGGCAAGTAGTCCGATCGCATACGCAAGATTTGCCGTCCACTTTTCCGATATTAATTGTCTAGGCTTCGGCCCTCGCTTCCCCATTCGTCAATGATAACATCCCTCAAGTATATAGCGTCTACCAATTGTTGATAAATAAAAAACAGCGGTTATTCTTTCTTTCCGGCGCTCGATTCCGCTGCAACCACTTCAGCTACAGGCACACTCTCTTCCGCGACCGGCGCCTCTTCCTTTGCGACGATTTTCGTCGTCCCCGAGACGTTGACCATCATGCGGGTGCGGCGGAGCTGGCGGCGCGCCTCACGGGCGACTTTGTCGCGGATGAAGTAGAGCTTGGCGCGG
>Ga0209211_10008086_pt1 | contig 14525 bp, 15 predicted proteins | sample RifGroA2_FD_183992 | JGI IMG/M metagenome (GOLD analysis project Ga0209211, IMG submission 183992) | Groundwater microbial communities from Rifle, Colorado, USA - Groundwater A2 (SPAdes) (version 2) | ecosystem: Environmental > Aquatic > Deep subsurface > Groundwater | place: Rifle, Colorado...
ACTTCCCGTCGGTCCCGTTTCTCCTGTTGCCCCCGTCGGTCCCGAAGTTCCTGTCCCGCCGGTACTTCCGGTACTTCCGGTTGCTCCAGTTGCCCCCGTCGCCCCCGTACTTCCCGTTGGTCCCGTTTCTCCAGTTGCCCCCGTCGGCCCCGTTTCTCCAGTTGCCCCCGTAGTCCCCGTTGCTCCTGTTACTCCCGTTGCTCCTGTTACTCCTGTCGGTCCTGATGCTCCCGTTGGTCCGGCTGCTCCGGTCGATCCGTAGTTAGCGCTTATCCACTCAGTTCCGTTGAAATAATACATAGTATTATTCTGTGTATTAAAATACATCGAACCAGATCCTATATTTGTCGGTGCAGCGGTATAACTTCCTACACGAAATTGTCCATCACCAGCCAGATTTCCAGCAGAAAATACATTTCCAGCACTATCTACAGAAAATCTTTCCGTTAAAGTAGAACCGTTTTTGAAAGTGATAAAGTTATAACCGGTCGCGTCCGATGGTACTTCTCCATAGTACAAAGATCCGGTTAAAAGGTTTGGTGCCGACGCATTGATAAATCCGCTTTTAGCAGAATTTGGCGCCGTTGCATTAAAATAAAGATCCAAAACTCCTGCTCCATCCGGGCTTATCGCCACATTTCCGCCCGACTCGGTTTTTATACTGATCGATTTTCCTTTGAGTCCAAAAGTTCCCGATGTCGACTGGATGAGTGGGGAAGCTGCCCCGATGATAAGCCTGCCCTGACTGTCAATTATCGGGATTGTTGACTCGGTTGCAGAAGGCGAAGCGGGGTAGCCCTGCAAAGTTTCCGCATTGAGTGCATATCCCACAGAAGCAATCGGCTGCCGCGGTGTCATCTCCGTATCTCCGTCGACAGTTACACCCAGAAATGTGGAAATATTTTCTGAAAATACATTTGAGGAAATTTCTTTTCCGCAGTCATTTCCTATCTGGCTTGAGAAAATCCCGTCTGCATCCGGGCTTACAGTGCAGGTTCCTGTATTATAAAGTTCTTTTCCTCCCGTTTTCCCGTTCCAGATTTTGAAAACTACATTTGTCGGGACTGTTATCGGGTTGTTGGAGCTGTCTGTCAGCCTTCCCTGAAATGAGAGAAATCTTGCCGGTCTTTTGAGGTCCTGGGGGTAGGCGAGAGTAGTAGAACTTTTTTTGAAAAATTGCTGATATATTCCTATACCGATTGAAGTAGAAAATATCACAAGTAACGCCATATTCAGGAAATTTGCCAAAGGGAGTTTCTGGTAAGCTCTCATCCAGACGGGTCTTGTGAACTGGAGGTGGAAATAAACTCTTTTGTACCACGGCCAGTATTTTGTAGAAACGTGTTGGGGGGCAAAAAATTCTTTCCCTATTCCTCTTATTTTCACTTCTTCTTTCTTTTTGGTAAATATTTTTTTGAATAGGCTTATTAGTCCGGCAGATCTTTTTGGCGGTGACAGTTCTCCTTCCAGATCGATTATCTCTATTCCCGATCCGTTTTCTTTTTCATCATCAGCAAATTCGAGTTCAACTGATTTAAAAGGATTTGTTTTGATATAGTTTTTCTTTTCTGCCCAGAGGAAGAATTTGCGGAGGGACGAGAGTTTCCGGTTTACGGATCTCGGAGAAAGTTTTTTTACATGCAGGAGCTGATCTTTAAATTCCCGGATCAGTTGAGCGTTAATTTGTTCTAATTTTTCAGGCAGTCCCGCCGCTTGCGGGATCCCGCTGTGGCGGGACATTTTTAATTTTGATTTGGGCATTTTATAATTTAAAAATTAAAAATTAAAAATAAAAATTGTCATTGCGATCCCGATGTAAATCGGGAGAAGCAATCCCGCCACGCCCTTCGGGCTCGCGATGACAAATCTTGCATTTTCCATTTTAATTTTTCCATTTTCCATTAGTCCTCACTGATTCCAGTCCAATTTATAAATTGTCTTACATCGTTGATATAGTTCTTGATAGTTGCGTCAGCTATATTTTCCAGTTCCAGATCCGTCTCCCATTCCTTGAGTATGTTTTTTTCTTTTTTCACAGCCTGAGTTTTGGCTTCTGTTTGAAAGTTTGAGATTTTTTTAGCGGGATTGTCTCTGAGCCAGTTCTGGTCGCGGGCGAACTCACCGAATTTGCGGAGCGCGGAAAGAGAGCGGTTCAAACTTTTTTCAGGAGTAGTAATTTCGATCAAATATTTTTTGTAGGCCGTCAAATTTGAGAGATTGAAGTTTTGGATTACGAAAGATTCTTCGGAAAGGGTCTCGGTGTCTCCGGAAACAGTGAGGTTTTTAAGCCAATTGAGAAATTTACGGAGGTCTGAGAGGTAGTTTTTTATACTTACGCGGGAAATACCTGTGCTTTTGAGGAAAAGGCCAAAAATAGCCTCAAGATTATATGAATTATATATATTACTCCCCATGTATTAAAACTAATCTATTATAATAATGGCTGTCAAGGGTGAACTGATATAGTTAGGTAATAGTTAGATATAGCTATAAATTGGGATTTAATATGTTTTCACGCATACTTTCACGAATTCCCGCACGGATTATTAGCTTGACTAATAACATCAAACTATATCAACGGAAGGCAAGGTTGCCTTTTAATTTCGTGATATATTTATATACCGATTTATTCTGTTCTTAGAAAATTTGGGAAAAAATCAGCAACTGCAGTTTTTGTGTAAAAAGTGATTTTTTTCACTAATATTTTACCCGGATTGTTCTGATAGCGTCTTAGTCGTTTGATGTGTTGGGAGAGGGGTATGAGAAATGCTGCAATCATCTGATATTTTTTATTCTACTATAAGACAGAATCTCAGTATTTTATTATTTCTTTTCACAGTTTCTACTTTTTTCTTCTTTTCCGGACCGAATATAAATAATACCGTATTAGCACTCTTATATATCGAGTGATAGATCTGGATCATGTATCATATAGCCCGTTACAGCAACATTTTCTCTCAATATTTAAATTCTTGATGTTTTGTGTGTGGTTTGTATAAGAAAAGTCCGGGCGAGGGGAGAGAGTGAGAATTAATTTTATTCAAAAGATAAATTTTTATAATCATTTACACTATAGGGACTCTTTATTGTTCAGGACTTACTTATTATATTGTCATTGCGAGGATCCGCCAGCTGGCGGAGACGAAGTCACCGCCAAAGGCGGGATCTCCCGCCTTTGGACGGGACCCCGCTGAGGCGGTGGCCCGCTACGGCGGGACAATCCCGTTATGTAATAGTAGAATCCCGATGGTCATCGGGGATAACATAAGTGCGTAACTCCTGATTGTTATTGTTCGAGGATAGCGAGAACATCTCCACAGTTTACTTTTCCCCTTTTTCGTTTCATAATAGGGTAGCGGTAGTTTATTGTCATTGGGTCATTGGTCATTGAGTCACTTGCCTAATGACTATTAATAACCTAATAACTATTAATAACCTAATAACTATCAGTAACTATCAATAACTATTAATAATATGTACCAGCGCTCATCATTTTTCTCCGGCATCTTTGTGGGTATTGTTATTCTGCTTCTTCTTGTTTCCGGTATCGGAGCGACCGTTTACATGCTCCGGGGCAATATCACTTTTTTCAGCCGCGCCTCGTCCCTCGGCGCGACCAGTCCCATTTCTTTTGACAACTCTTATGTCTTTGCCTCTCCCATTACCGCTCCTTCCGACGGCCGCCAGAAAATCAGGATTACTGTCTTTGTGCTTAGTCCTCAGGGTTTGGGAGTATCAGGAAAAAATGTTTCTCTGAAACTCGATAAATTTTTGATGCTGGACACTATTAATGGTGTTACGGATGATACCGGAAAATCACTGTTTGATATATCTTCGACAGTGGCGGGGGATTACAAAGTTGAAGCCTGGGTGGATAATTCTCCTATTTCTCAAACACTTAAAATCAGTTTCCGCTGAAATTTGATTTCTATTTTTTCTTCAGAGGATGTTATATATTAATTACACCTTGGATCATTATTTGGCAAACATTTTCCTCTGCAGCAGTTTTGTCCATCACCGCAATCGTTTCTTTCAGAACAGCCGCCTCCTCCGCCGGGCGGGGGACATGCTCCACCGTAGCATCCTTGGGATTCAGTCCATGTTCTTCCGCAGCCGTCGCTGCATGATCTTGACTGTGTTCCGTTCTGTCCGCACCCGGCACTGCATCCTCCCCATCCTCCGCATGTATTTCTCGCCACACAGAGAGTGGGGCTTGGAGGGACAGGAGTGATGGTCGGCGAAACAGGAGTTGGAGTAAGCAGTTTATTACATTCTTCCAAGCTCAAGCACCCGTTATTTGTCCCGGTATATATTCCGGGTATTATCCTGTATCCGTCACCCGGACCGCAGGAGTCTCCCAAATAAGTAGGCGATTTGGCACAAACTCCGGTTGTGAGAGCCTGTTTACATTGATCAAATGTATAGCAGGCCGAGGATATATTGGTTAGTGAAGTGACAGCTCTATAACCTATACAATCATCTCCATTGTAAACCGGCGTTTGGATACAGCCTGTCTGTACAGGTATTACCTGGTTTAGGAAAGGTTCGATTTTTGCCGGTCCCCATAGATGCACTGCCCCGTGGAACTTATTTTTTGGGCTATCCAAACTTTTGAAATCATAATTGCCGAAAGCCCCTCCTACTCCGAGTCTTGCTGTTACAGGTTCTATCTTGGGAAGTATTTCAGTTCCGTTACCATAATTATTATTCGCTACCACATCATAATATATCCATTCTCCCTTTACCTGTCCGTCATAAGTCCGGAGATCGTACAGAGTCCATTTTCCGGTTTTTCTTTCCAGTTTGAAATACATAAACATCCTCATTTCCACTCCGTTTTCGAGCCAAGTAGCCTCCAGAGTGGTGAAATCCGGGTCTTTCTGGCCAGCCGGATCAGATCTTACGTCGATTTTTGCGTCCTCTCCATAATATCTTTTCCCGTTTATATCCAGCCAGAAATCATTAGCTTCCAAGGTTACGTCTTTTGTTTTCCATGATATTCTTTTTGGTTGGCTGCAGCTTGAACTGTTTGCGCAAAAACTTGTTGCATAACTTTTCCAGGTTGCCAATGATTTACATGTATTAGCGTCTCCCATCCTGGCCCCTGAGCCGTCGTAGCATGTGTAAACTGCATACCTATAACCATCAGTACAGGGTTCCTCTCCGCCCAGAGAATTGACTCCCGTTTTACATACTATTTTTTCAGGTCCAAATGCCCTTATTTCTCTCCAGGCGACCCAGCTTGAGCTTTCCGTAGTTTTTACTTTCACCCTTATTACATCTGTCAAAGGAGGGTCAAAAGTGGCAGTAAGCAAGTCGCCCGATTTTGTTTTTTGTGAAAATGTTTTTACATCCTTTTCCCTGTAATCGCCTGTTGTGACTGAGAAAATATGGGTAGTTTTATCTTCACCTGATTGGGCGACGACCGCCTCTATTTTAGCGATTGTAAATGGTTCTCCGAGGTCCACCATGAGCCACTGCGGAGGATGTCCGCCGGAGTTCCATGTGGTATCGATATTTTCGTCTACGCCGTTATCACTGTTTGAGAGGAACCACGTACCGGATGCGGTTGTCCTTTTTTTGAATGCTAAATTCCCGCCTGTTTTTACTTCTTTTGCAATTGGGGGAAAAGCCACCATTACTCCTCTTGCTATGGCATTGGGAAGAGGTGGCAGGGTAGAAAGAATACCTTTATTGTATATATATACTTTGTTCAATGCCTGTTTGCCTTTTTTTCCGCCGGCGATGATGAGTGCGTTACCTAGTTTGCCCATTACCGGTTCTGATACCGGTTTATCTTCAAAAGGGATACTCAGTACCGGTTGAAGCATATTGTCTTTAAATCTGTAAATATTATTGTTTCCGACAGATCCTGCCAAAGTATATATTTCACTGCCAGTATTTACCAATTGGTTTTCCAGGAACATTCCGTTAATTACCGGTGTTTTCTCCCATGTATCATTACTTCGTTGGTAGTTCCAGACATATTTATAGCTGTCCCTTTCAAAACATGAAATTTTATTCTCATTTTCTACACATTTTTCGACGGATACAGATGGTGAAGTTTTCTTTTTATAACTATCGCTGCCCGGATCATATATATAAACTACTGTTTTCAGGCTGCTGTTTTCGATTGTGTTATAGATAAGCAGGATATTATTATCGTAACCAAAAGCATTAAGCCCCAACACCTGTCCCAGGCCGGGAGGCGCAGAAATCACAGACCATATGTTGGACTGTCCGTCATAGACCTCGCCGTAATGGTCCGCTTGACGCGATCCGGCCTTAAAGGCATCTCCAAATACATATATCTGGTTTCCCAGGGTGACAGCTGCCGAGTCTCCTCTTCTGTAATTAGTGGGAGGCAAACTGATCCAACTGTTAGTTGCGGGGTCATACTTTTGGACTTGGTTGGTGATGGAATCTACATGGTCTATGTCGATATTTCCTTCGATATGCCCTCCTATGACTATTATGCTGTCCCGGGTTTCCACATTTACATCTTCTCCCCCGTAGACCTGGATTTCTTTCCAGGAGATCCAGCTTTCACTTTCTACAGTTTCCAGTTTAATTCCTGTCACGTCTTTTTCTACAGGGCTCAGTATCGCTTTGAGTATGTCTCCGCTTTTTGTCTCGCCGGAAAAAGTTTTGACTTTTTTATAGCCTCCGTCTTTATAAACATACAGATTATGTGTGGTTTTTCCCTGTCCGGATTGCGAGACGATCATTTCTACCCGTCCCACGTTATATTTTCCTTCGAGATTTATCTCAATTGCCGCGGGAGGTTTTCCTCCTGAATTCCAGGTGGTGTCGTAGTTTCCGTCATTTACATTTTCAGGTTTGGAAAATATCCAGGTGCTTGACGCATATACTCTTTTCCCTGCTGCCAGATTTATTTCCGCCGGGGGTGGGGGAACATTGTCGGTTATGTAGGCGACCAGTGATCCGGGTTGAGTCAGCAACACCTCCATGTCATTTCCCAGGCTGTCAATTGCGGTGATTGATGTAATTTTAGGATACTCTACACATCTTGGTTGGCTGCAACCGCATGTGTCATAATTATTTTGCGGATAAATCCATTGCCCGCGGCAGTATCCCTGGGTCGGTATCGGACAGACGGCAAAGTTTCCGCTCGTGGGACAGACATCCGGCACGCATTTAGGCAGGTTACAACCATTCCTTCCGGGTACCGATATTAGTTTTTGTCCTGCGGGACATGTAGATCCTATATAGTCGGGACATGATACCCGCGGGGTTATTTGAGCTTGTGCCAATTCTGTTGCAGCGCCCAATACTGCAGCCTGTTTTCCTTCTGCTAATTTTACATTAATATTATTTCCAACTCCCGGACCCATTATCCGGAAAAAGGGATCATAATTGAAAGAAAGCGTCACGTTTCCTGTTTTTACCGCTCTGAAATACACAGTTGCCAGCTTTTTTTTGCCGGACACATATTCTCCGGGATTTTTGGCAGTTGCCGTTATCTTGATGACTTTCCTTTGCGTATCGATGGACCGGATGTTATAAGATCCTATCGGAAAAGCTTCTCCCGCCTCGATTATGTCAGGTTCGATGATATTTTCATAAAAAGGAGGCGGAGGACAAAGGAAGTTTGGCGTGAGACCCATTCCTTCCGCCTGTGTTTTGCATTCTTCAGGAGCATTATCTCCCTGTAAGTTTGGATTATCACAGAAAAGCGGTCTTACCCGGGTAGTTATGTTTTCCAAAAATTTTGCCTTAATTTCTGCCGCCGCGTTTGCTTTTATCAGAGAGCTATTATTATTTAGGCACCATAGAGGCCCTGTCGGCATTTCGTTGGGACCGTAATTTAATTCCAGCTTGACCTGTTTTATCGGCATCCCCGGATGGAGATTTGTATTATCTACCCAGATTTCTACCGGAAACCTGTTCCCGACTATTATGTTATTGCTTTCCTCAGGCAGTTGTAATAGCAGCTCAGCGCTTCCCCCTCCCGCCCTGCTTCTGTTTTCGGTGCTGTTTTTTATCAGGATGACGGAAGAAAATAAAGCGGTGATTAGGATGATCAGAATAACCATTTGCCTGAAAGAGGCTTTCAAAAGATATTTCCCGAACAGTCGTAATTTCAGTTTATTTTCAGTTTTTGCCATTCATACTTATTTAAATATAAACTTTTCTGAGAGTCAAGCGTTAGCGTTTTCTTTTATATGATTTTTTATAAAATATCCTCCCCGGTACTCTTTTTACTGCTTCCTTCTGCAGTTTCCACATCTTTGTTCCCGGCAGAGTAATAAGCAAAAATATAAATGTAAAGAAAAGGAAAGGCAGGATGTCTTTGACTATTTTCCAAATAAATTCCAATATGTATTCGCTTGTGATCGCTATTTTGAAAAGTAAAGTCGTGCTTTTGGGAGACAATGCCATTTCATATCGGGTATTGGCAAAGACGCGGTAGGATGAGGATCCGTGGCTTGGCAGACTAAACTCAAAGTTTCCGTTTTGGTCAGCTTTTACAGTATATTTAGGCAGGGTATAAGCCATTACCGGTTTGACTAAAGTCAGTTCTTTATCAGATTGAAAGAAGGACAGGTCCACTTCGCTTCCCGGTATGGTTTGTCCGCGTCCGCCGATCGTTTCGTTTGCTATAAAAGATCCTTTGTCCAGGCTTATTGTCGGAGGCAGGATAAAAGGTCCGAGTGAGATATTTTCCCCTGTTTGCTCGGGAGTAGATACGCAGTCAGGATAAGTAATTCTCTTATTCTGATCTTCTGACAGGAGACAAATTTCCTGTGTCTTGTCTCCCAGAGTGATTGCAGAAAAAGAAAAATAACCCTGTGCGTTTGATCCTGTTTTGAGGTTTACCTGTTGCCCGCTGAGAGTTACGCTGCTTTTTGGAGAAGTATAACCATATATCGTCACCTGCCCCTTTCCCTCCTTTTTCACCCCTCCTACTACCCTTACCTTCACCCCCACCTGACTCCCGATATTCCTATCTTCCGCGTGTACTTTATGAGGCAAAAGGCAAAAGGCAAAAGTTAAAAATACAAGTAAAAAGTTAAAAGTATAAAAACTTTTGACTTTTGATTTGCACTTTTGTTTACCCTGTAAAATTTCATCAGAAATTTTGGAGAGCCTTTTGATTTTTGACATTTGACTTTTAGCTTATAAACTTTTGCCTTTTAACTTGAACTTTTGACCTTTGCCTTGAATTTTTGACTTTTAACTTTTAACTTTTAACTTTTATTCGAACGTTTATTCATAAATTTCATAGGCCATTTTGCCTTTTAACTTGAACTTTTGATTTTTAACCTGAAATTTTGCCTTTTAACTTTTGATTTTTGACTTTGTTTACTCCATATATAACTATAGCACCTGCCAGTATAACCAGCGTAATTTTGAAAGGAAACCCGTACACATTTATCTGTTTGACGAGAAATGTCTTTCCGTCTCCGAGATCTATTTCCGTTTTCAGTTTATAGGTTCCCAGGAAAAATCCCTTAATGCCGAGCGTGATAGGGTATGATGTATCCTGATCTAGTGTAGCAGATGGCGTAGCCACGAGAATCCGTTCGGAATTTCCGAGTATGTTTTGGGGAAGGATAGTATATTCACTCCCCAGCATCAGTCCCGAGAACGTAATTTTCCCTTTTGGGGCAAAGTAAGTAGTCCCCGTATTTTTCACTACCAGCTTCACCGGAAGCATATCGAAGCTGTCGATTATTTTCGGAGCACTAAATTCTTTAATTTCTCCCTTTATTACAGGATTGCCTGTGTTTGATATAGTTAGCAATATATTTGATCCAATTGCCCCGGTTGCGCGGGTCCCGCTGTTGGCACTCTTGGGGGGGGATTCGCTGGAGAAAACAATTGTGAAATAGTAGTCTCCTTCCTGGGTATCAGGAGGCACCGCGATTTTCAGCACCACTTCCTGCGTCTCATTTCCGGACAGGAAAAAGGGTTCTCCCAGAGCCAGGTTTGCGTTTAGATACGAAAACCAGGATAGGGTACTATTGTCAGTTCCTTTTCCGGTACTTAGAATTCTTACATGCCCCTGATTATCCTTTGCCTCCGACGGATAAATTTTGGAAGTGATAATGGTTGGGTCTCCGTAGTTAGTAATTTTATATACCTGTGTAATCAATTTTCCCGGCTTGACCAGTACTTGTAAAATCGGCGGACTGACAGCGAGCGACACGGTTTGGGCATAAATTTTTGTTGTATAAGTCAAAAGGCAAAAGGCAAAGGTCAAAAGTGCAAATAAAAAGTTAAAAGTTTTTCTATTTTTACTGATCTTTTTCCTGATATTTTTCATTTTGACCTAATACAAATTGTTACTTTTGATTTTTAACTTGAACTTTTAACTTGAACTTTTAACTTTTGACTTTTAACTTGAACTTTTGACCTTTGCCTTGAATTTTTGACTTTTGACTTTTGACTTTTGACTTTTTTTAAAACGTCGGAACGGCGACAAAACTCAACTGATTCTGGTAAATCCCTGCTTCCTGATTATCACTCACATTTGCCTTGAAAGTGATTTTGGCGGCATGTTCCCGCGCGTAATTTTTCCCGCTCATCACTATCTCCGGTTCCTCTCCGTCAGCTGCAATTACAATCGGCCGGAAATAATTTTCACTTAGGAAATCTCCCGGCACATCTTCACCTCCTACATTGTATCCGAATCCATACGTTTGCAGTGAGACCCAGAGGTTTGCCTTATTCTTTTTACAATTTTGGTCACAGGAGGTATTTTCTATCGTCATCCCTTCATTTGATGTCAGTTTTTTATCGGCAGCGAGCGTCACCTGGTACCCTCCTGCGCCTCCGGTGAGTACCTTCATGTCTATAGAGTCCTTCCCCGGCGTTTCAGGGGCCAGTGTGCCCAGGTCAATACTGTTTTTGGAAAGGGTAAACTGGAAGGGGATTACAGAGTATATATATTGAAATCCTGCCCGTATCAGAAACCCGTTTGAGGAAAAGTACCCCGCCGCCGACTGTCCGACAGTATCCGTCAGTTTGAAGCCTTCCGACGCTTTTGATCCCGACGTCATATTGAGGTTCCCTCCTTGTATCGCAAAATCCTCCGACACCATATCCGCCGCATACGCACTTATTACCGGTATTAATTTGACTAATATGACCAATAAGACCAATTTGTCCAAAATTCTCATCTATAAAAAGTATAATTGGGACTCTCCCTGAAAGCAACATTAGGGCACTTTTGTTTGAGGTTTAGAGATGGCTTTTGTCAGTAGATATAAACTGTAAAATTTACACTTCTTAGTTTCTGGTCAAGTTTAGGGACTTTTACTTCCACTGTTCCGGTTCTTCTCAATCTGGTCCGCGTACTCACTACTACTGGAGCTTTTAATGTTCGGTGGGTAGCAGTGGCAATGTCTCCTCCGTAGTTTACCTCTAAAGGTGGTTGAACTATATCAATAATATTCCTCCCATGATTCAGTTCTATAGGACGGCGTAATAATTGCTTTACCGGCGGGCCGAATTCTACCCTTGCTCCTATCATTTTCATAATTTTCCTATTCTATACCAAGACTAACCAGGGCGCAATATCAATTAGGATTCCTTGGGTAGTCAGTTATAACCGTTATTACGATTATAACCATTATGACAGTTATTCCTTGTCCACTCTCTCAATTTCTCTTTTTCTTTAACCATCCAACCATCCAACAATGAAACAATGAAACCATCCAACCATTTTAACCATTCTTTTCATCTTTGGATTTTGCTTCTTTGAGTCTTTGCTTCTTTGGATTTTGCTTCTTTACCCGTCTTCTCCCACCCTCCAGGTGGGTTAGCTAGACACCCGATCCTTTCTCAATATCTTCTTTAATTTTCGATATTTCGTAGTTCTTAAGGTTCAACTCTGAGTGTTACGCCCGAAGGGTTGAGCCTTCACACCAGACACTCCAGCCATCCAACCATCCAGCCATTTTAGGCCATTCCCATTCTCCGGTTAGCTTTTTCCCAATTGGTCCAATTAGTCCAATTTACCCAATCGAGTCTCCTACTTCTTTCTTTTCGTTTTCTTTGAAGCAAAATACATGAAGGCGATCATAGCGCCCATGAGGCTTACTCCTACCAGGAAAAGCGCCCAAAAAATAGTGACATTATCTATATTCATTCTGTTTCTTTAAATAGTTTCATCCCCAGTATAAAAAATAAGATACTGATGGTCAATCCCCATACGGATAAAATTATTTTTTGTACTGTCAACGCTGATGTTGCAATTCCTAGAACTGAAGAAGCCAGAGTTAGCTTGGAAATATCCATACTGAATTTAGCCAACTCCTCAGTCTGACGTTTTGTCAGGTTCGATATTTCCATACACAAAGTATAAATTGGACTTACCTTGAAAGCAACAATTCCTATTTTTCCTTACGCCCGAAGGGTTGAACCTTCACGCTTTCTCCAATCATCAACCAACCCCCATAATTCATAATTCAACTCTCTTTGGATTTTGCTTCTTTGCTTCTTTGGATTTTGCCCGTCTTTCCCACCCGTCGGGTGGAACAGCTTTACACCTTATCCTTTATCCTTCCCTTTAAGACAAAGAGCATCACCTTTTCTTACCGTAAAGATTTAGTTATCCGCCAGTAACTATAATAAGGAATTATACTTACTTTTGTTTTATCTATCATTATTTCTGATGTTTCTCCCAGGTGTATTATCCATGCTTGTTCGGGAGCATATTTAGCAATAAAAGTTCTTAAGGATCTGGGAATTTCAGGTTTTATAATGTTCGTATATCTTACTTCTACGGGTATAGGCTTCAAATCTTTTTCCAGTATGAAATCCACTTCGGCTCCGTCTCTCCTCCGCCAAAAATTCAATGTTGACTGATTATCCATCTTTGCCTTTTGTAACAGTAGAAAAATTAAATTTTGGAAAACCAGTCCGGAATTTGGATTAAATTCCTGCTCCTGTCCGAAAGTACCCCGGGAAAAGTTTGACATCCCTAAATCCCGAAAATATCCTACCGGCGCTTTGACAATCTCTTTCCTTTTTCTGGTAAATGGATATATTCTTTCAAAAATATATGTTTTTTCCAGATACCACAAAAATCTTTTTACCGTAGGGAGAGCTATTCCCACAGAACTTGCCAATTCAGAATAATTTATCAGTTGCCCCTGCTGAAAAGCCAAGAGACGTATCAGCCTGGCTAAATCTTCGCTCTTTTCCACATGAAGAAGGGCTGATATGTCTTTATCCAGAAAACTTTGAAAGATATCGCTGATAGCTGCCTTTTTTTCCGTAAACGCCCCGGCTAGAATTACTTTTGGATAGCCGCCGAATTTCATATATTCGTTAAGAAGTTCCCGTCCCCGGCCAAACTCAATTTTTAAAAATTCTTCTTCATTTCCGGCAAATTTGTAGTCTGTTTGGTAATTTAGAAATTCCGGGAAGGAAACAGGATCCAGAGTAAAAAACCTTTTCCTGCCAACCAAAGATTCATGTATTTTTTCTTTCAGCTCCAGGCTTCCTGATCCGGTCACTATAAATTTGTAAGGCAAATTCATATCGTAGAGACCTTTGAGAAAGAGTCCGGCGTTTTCTTTTCGTTGGATTTCATCCAGAAAAACAAATCCTGGGTTATTTCCGAAACTGAGCTTAATTTTATTTACGAGGACAGTTTGGGTCGTAAAGAACGCCCGGTCAGAGTCCAGGTCGAAGTTTAGAAATAAAGTCTTTTCACCCTTATTTTTCAGATACTCTTGAAGTTTAAAAAGAAGTGTAGTTTTTCCCGCTTGTCTGGGACCTACCACTATAGTTATTTCTTTATTGTCTAAATGTTTGACCAAATCCTCAAATAAGTTCCGTTTTATATACATATGTATATTTTAGTACGACTATTTTAGATGTCAATATACCGTTTCCACAATCCTACCCTTCAGCCATCCAACCCCCATAATTCATACTTCATAATTCAGCTTCTTCCAAGTAACTATTAGTAACCACAAGTAACCACAAGTAACTATAAGTAACCCTTTCCCATAATTCATAATTCATTATTCAACTTTCTTTGGATTTTGCTTCTTTGCTTCTTTGAGTCTTTGTTTCTTTGGATTTTGAGTCTTTGCTTCTTTGAAGCTTACTTTTCCATCTCTTCCTTCAGTTTTCCTCCGAGAGTTTCCAGCCTTCTGGCGGCCTTTTTAATAGTTTCCAGATCATGGTCTCCCTTATAATTTTCCGCCGTCTCGACGATTGTCCGTACATGATTATGGAGTATCGTAGTCAGCCAAAGCATGACATTTTTCTCCTCCTGGGTCTTTTCCCTGTTTAGTTTTTGACCAGGACGGCCCGAAAAATTCAAACTTATCGAATGCCGCCTTGTTGCTAGATTGCGGCTGATACAAGGAGGGATCAAACTTTGTATAAAAGAGGAACGCTATGTAAGATTTTTTGGAATCGTCTCCAATTGCCACTTGCGAGTAATTGTTTTGCACATTATTAACATAAGTTGCTACTTCTTTGTATCCGTAAGACCAATCCAGCGATTTTTCTTTGGGGTAATGGATATAGTAGAGATG
>Ga0209211_10008087_pt1 | contig 14524 bp, 18 predicted proteins | sample RifGroA2_FD_183992 | JGI IMG/M metagenome (GOLD analysis project Ga0209211, IMG submission 183992) | Groundwater microbial communities from Rifle, Colorado, USA - Groundwater A2 (SPAdes) (version 2) | ecosystem: Environmental > Aquatic > Deep subsurface > Groundwater | place: Rifle, Colorado...
ACAGACTCTGATAATCTTTCACTTGATTCTCCTAACTTTTGATCAAGTCAGTAGAGTCAGGCTGACCGTAGCGCTCGGTCAAACCTTGTGAGTCCCCCGGCTAAGCCGGGGGATTACCTTATTTATTTATTTATGGCACGCCCGATCACAGCATATTTGTTCGCTTCAACTCGACGATGACCGCATCGGTAAAGCCCTTGACAACAGCCTCGTCGATCTGGGCCATATATGGCGCGCCGACCTTGAATGTTCCAGACCAGACCTCCTTGCCTTCCGTTTTATCGAAAAGTGCGACTTGCACCTTCAAGGTGTGTTCGCAAGCGGAAGCTGCGCATCCGGTGTTGGAGCCTACGGGAGTAATGACCATGCGAGTAGCGGCAGACGGCGCACGCGGATTGACCTGAACCCCGGCCTCGGTCAGCGCCTTGCTCATGGAGCTGACGGCATGCCTGGAGAACAGCGCCATCAGTTCGGTAATCCCCTTGCGCGCATTGACCTTGTCCAGCTCGGTAATGTGCGGGGGGCTGTTCGGCGAAGAGGCGGAAGGCATCTTGGTGCGATAAATTTCCATCCGGAAATCCTGCTGTGGCGTCCAGACGATAGTCGTGTCGTTCAGCCGCTTGTTATAGGCGGCGTCTTTCTTGATGTTGGCGTCCTGAGAGCCGACACAGCCGCCGAGCAGCATGGACAGCAGTGTCAGGAAGACACAAGAAATGCGCAGAGAAAAGCTCATGATGACTCCGGTGGTTGGAAGCAGTTAACGCAGACAACGAACCGTAACCGAGCCACTCACCGAAAACAATAGGCCGAAATGCATAGATAATCCGGCCTGGTCGTCTGACCGTTCCAGCACCACCTCGTAAGCCACGCGGGGATCGAGCGACAGCCACTGCGCCCGAATTAAAGGCTCTGGCGCAAGCACGCCCCGTCAAGGGGCAACGATACTTTCACTCGTGCTGCTCCAGCGTCGCCAGCATCTCGTCGTACAGTTCCCATGCGAGCCGCGCGTCCTCTGCGGATATTTTCTGGTGCGCATAGCCGGTGTGCACCTGGACGTAATCGCCGACCGCGAGCGCTTCATCCTGCATCAGGAACAGGCTCACGATGCGCGATTCGCCCCTGGCCTCGCAGCGGGCGTTGTAGCCGTCGATCTCGACGATCTGCATCGGTATGGCAAGACACATGGGCAGCACTTCATGGATGGGTGCGATGGCTTCAGTATAGCCGCGGGAATTTTCTGCGGCATGGGTGAAATCGGGTGTTTCCCCAATTGACTTTGACCGAACGCATGGTTACGGTGATGATCATGTTGTGCCCGTCGACCGGCAGTGCTCCGCCGGTCTTTTTCGGTCAACCTCAACCGTATCCTATGCCATGACTGACAGTCGCAACGTATTGATATTGGGTATCGGCAACAGCCTGCTGCGCGACGAGGGCGCGGGCATCCATGCGCTCAACCACCTCCGCGAGGAACTGTCCGGGCACGACGACATCACCTTCATCGACGGCGGCACGCTCAGCTTCACGCTCGCCGGTTATATCGAAGACACCTCCCATCTGATCGTGATCGACGCCGCGCAGCTCGACGCGGCGCCCGGACATTCGCAAGTATTCGAGGGCGAGGCGATGGACGAATTTATCGGCAGCAACCGCAAGCGTAGCGTGCACGAGGTGAGCCTGCTCGACCTGATGGCCATCGCGCGGTTGAGCGACCGCCTGCCGGAACGGCGTGCACTGATCGGCATCCAGCCGGCGGAGATAAACTGGGGCGAACATCCTTCCGCTGCGGTCGCGGCGGCGATGCCGCAAGTCTGCGCGCAAGCGAAAAAACTCATAGAGGAGTGGCGAACATGAGCCTGCAAGACATCCATATCAAGGTCGCGGACGCGCATTCCGTCGGCAACCTCGACGCCATCCTCAACGAGATCGCCACCCGGCTGGGCGACTACGTCGCCGGCGGCGAGACCAGCCTGATCGACCTGAAGAGTCTGCCGTTCTCGGCGGACGAATATGAACGGCTGCGCGCGAAGCTGGGGCGGGGCGAGGTCACCGCGCGGCTGGACTCCATCGGCGACTCGGAGATCTACGAGACGCGCTTCCCCGGCGTGTGGTGGGTGACGCACTACAACGTCGAGGGCGACATCGTCGCCGACCTGATCGAGATCGCCTCCGTTCCCGCTATCGTGCACAGCCAGCCGGAGGATGTGCACATCGGGCTGGCGCATCTGCGGCATATCCTTGCGCACCCCGCATCTTCCGATGAGGTGACCAAATGAAAGAACAAGAAACGCTGGAACAGCGGCTGAGTGGACAGGGCGTCAGCCGCCGCGCCTTCCTCAAGTTCTGCGCCGCGATGGCGACGATGATGGCGCTGCCGCCTTCCAGCGCGAGCGCGATCGCCACCGCGCTGGCAAAGGCCAAACGCCCCTCGGTGATCTGGCTGTCGTTCCAGGAATGCACGGGCTGCACCGAGTCGCTGACGCGCTCGCACTCGCCGACGCTGGAGAGCCTGATCTTCGACATGATCTCGCTCGACTACCACCACACGCTGCAGGCCGCTTCCGGTTTTGCCGCCGAGCAGGCGCGCGACGATGCGATGAAGGCGTTTTACGGCCAGTACCTGCTGCTGGTGGACGGCTCGATCCCACTGAAGGACGGCGGCGTGTATTCCACCATCGCGGGCCGCACCAATCTCGACATGCTGGAGGAGGCCGCGAAGGGCGCGGCGGCCATCATCGCAGTGGGCAGCTGCGCGGCGTTCGGCGGCCTGCCCAACGCGCAGCCCAACCCGACCGGCGCGGTACCTGTTTCGGACATCGTCAAGGACAAGCTCATCGTCAACATCTCCGGCTGCCCGCCCATCCCCGCGGTGATCACCGGCGTGCTGGCGCATTACCTCACCTTCGGCGAACTGCCCGCACTCGACGAGCTGGGCAGGCCCAAGGCGTTCTACGGCGAGACCATCCACGACCGCTGCTACCGCCGCCCGTTCTACGATCAGGGCAAGTTCGCGAAGACCTTCGACGACGAGGGCGCGCGCAACGGCTGGTGCCTGTACGAACTCGGCTGCAAGGGACCGACCACGCACAACGCCTGCGCGACGACCAAGTGGAACGGCGGCGCGGGCTTCCCCATCGAGGCCGGGCACGGCTGCATAGGCTGCTCGGAGCCGAAGTTCTGGGATGCAGGCAGCTTCTACACGCCGCTGTCAGCACCCGCCGCGGACGTCACCACCGTCGCGCAGGCCGCGGCGGTGATCGGGGCGGGCGCCGCCATCGCATTGAGCGCGGTGGACCGCGCGAAGAAACGCAAGGCGCAGCAGGCGCGCGAGAAACTCACGGTCGAAGACCTGAAAGGGAGCTGATCATGGACCAGGAACTGTTGCTCTGGATGCGCGGCGCCGGATTGCAGATCGCCTCGGCGGTGTTCGTGCTGGGCATGAGCTACCGCATGCTGCATCTGCTGATGCTGGGCCGCAAGAAATCGCTCGCCGCAGCGCGCGGCTCGGAATGGGCCGGCGGATTGCGCACGATGTGGCGGCGCAGTTTCGTGCTGCCGAGGCTGAGTCCGCGCGGCAAGTTTACTGTCGTCGCAGGCTACCTCTTCCACATCGGCTTCTTCGTCACGCTGTTTTTTCTCAGCCAGCACATCGCGCTGTTCCGCGCGGTATTCGGCTTCGGCTGGCCGGCGCTGCCGCGCGGCGCGATCGACATCGCGGCGGTGCTCTCCATCGCCGCGATGATCGCGCTGCTGGCGCACCGGCTCGTCGATCCGGTGAAGCGCCTGCTGTCCGACTTCCAGGACTACCTGACCTGGGCGCTGTCGTTCCTGCCGCTGCTGACGGGCTTCATGCTGCTGCGCGAGATCGGCTTCGAATACGTGACGCTGCTGACGCTGCATATCGCCAGCGTGGAACTGCTGCTGATCGTCTCTCCGTTCACCAAGCTCGCGCACATGTTCTCGACCTTCATCGCGCGCTGGTACAACGGCGCGGTGAACGGGTTCAAGGGAATTCAGACTTGATAACTCAAAACACTTACCGTAGGGCGGGCTTTGCCCGCCGCGTCGGGCGTAGCCCGACCTACCAAGGCGGTCTTTCATTGTGGAAAGCTCAACAGGAGGCGACATGAGCACATCACTCCAGCGCGGCATCAATTCCTTCATCGGCCAGATCGACGCGCCGATCGCGACCTTCTTCACCACCTGTGTGCATTGCGGTCTGTGCGCCGATTCCTGTCTGTTCTACACCGAGACGCAGGATCCGAAATACACGCCCATCCACAAGCTGGAGCCGCTGCGGCGCGTATGGCAGCAGGAGTACACCTTCTGGGGCAAGCTGATGAAGAAACTGGGCTTGAGCAAGCCGGTCACCGACGAGGAGCTGGCCGAGTGGGAGCCGCTGGTCTACGACAGCTGCACCTTGTGCGGCCGCTGCTCGCTGGCTTGCCCGGTCGGCAACGACATCGTCTACATGGTGCGCAAGATGCGCGAAGGCATGGTCGCCTCCGGCCATGCGCCCGAAGGGCTGAAGGGCGCGACGCAACGCGCGATCGAACTCGGCAGCCCGATGGGCGTGAACATCAACACGCTGAAGGCGCAGATCAGGCATGCCGAGAAGGAGACCGGCCTGACGGTGCCTATGGATGTGGAAGGCGCGGACTACATGATGGTGCTGTCCTCCGCCGAGGTCGCCGAGTACAACGACATCATCGCCGCGGTGACGCGCATCTTTCATCAGGCGGGCGTGTCGTGGACCATCGCATCGGACGGTTTCGAGGGCACCAACAGCGGCATCCAGATCGGCTCGTCCGATCTCGCGGCGGAACTGGTCGGGCGTATCGTGCGCGCCGCCGAACGGCTGAAGGTGAAATACGTGATCAGCCCGGAGTGCGGCCACGCCTACACCGCGCTGCGCTGGGAAGGCCCCAACCTGATCGGCCGCCCCTATCCTTTCGAGGTCGTCCACATCATCGAGCTGCTCGACCAGCTGCGCAGCGCAGGCCGTTTGCGCACCGACAGCGTGGACGAGACGCGCATGACCTTCCACGACCCCTGCCAGATGGTTCGGCGCGGCGGCATGGTCGAACAGCCGCGCAACCTGCTGCATATGGTCGCGCCGAACTTCGTCGAGATGTCCGATCCCGGTTTGCAGAACTGGTGTTGCGGTGGAGGCGGCGGCGTCAGCGCCAACGAGCGCGCCGAACCGTTGCGCATCAAGGCGTTCAACCGCAAGAAGGCGCAGCTCGACGAGATCGATGCGACTACTATCGTCAGCGCCTGCTCCAACTGCCGCACGATGCTGCTGGACGGGCTCGAGCACAACCACATGCCGCATGAAGTCGTCGGCCTGACCGAACTGATCGCCGAGCATCTGGCGGATAACAAGGAAGGAAAAGCGCCATGAGCCGCACCGTCGTCGTCGATCCCATCACCCGCATCGAAGGCCATTTGCGCATCGAGGCGGAGACCGATGCCGAAGGGCGCATCACGCAGGCCTCCAGCGCCGGCACGATGGTGCGCGGCATCGAGATCATTCTCAGGGGGCGCGATCCGCGCGACGCCTGGGCGTTCGCGCAGCGCATCTGCGGCGTGTGCACGCTGGTGCACGGCATCGCCTCGGTGCGCGCGGTCGAGGATGCGCTGAAATACGAGGTGCCGGCCAATGCGCAACTGATACGCAACCTGATGACGGGCGCGCAGTACATCCACGACCATGTGATGCACTTCTACCACCTGCATGCGCTGGACTGGGTGGATGTGGTGTCGGCGCTGAAGGCGGACCCGAAGGCGACCTCGCAACTCGCGCAGACGGTCAGCCCGTCCTATCCGCGTTCGTCGCCCGGCTATTTCGCCGACATGCAGAAGAAGGTGAAGGGCTTTGTCGAAAGCGGCCAGCTCGGCATCTTCGCCAACGGCTACTGGGGGCACCCGGCCTACAAGCTGCCGCCGGAAGCTAACCTGATGGCGGTGGCGCACTACCTCGATGCGCTCGCCTGGCAGCGCGACGTGGCTAAGCTGCACACGATCTTCGGCGGCAAGAACCCGCACCCGAATTTCCTGGTCGGCGGCGTGCCCTGCGCGATCAGCATCCACCCGGAACAGGAAGGCCGCGGCAAGGGGCCTAATTATCGCGGCGGCGAAGGCGCGACCTCGTTGAACATGGTCGGCCTGTCCAACGTGCAGAACATCATCAACCAGATGCGCGAATTCGTGGATCAGGTGTACGTGCCGGACACGCTGGCCATCGCCGGCTTCTACAAGGACTGGGGCGCGCAGGGCGAAGGCGTCGGCAACTTCATGACCTACGGCGACTTCCCGGAGAAAGGCATCAGCGATCCGTCCAGCTATATGATCCCCTCCGGCGTGATCCTGAACCGCGACCTGTCGACTATCCATCCGGTGGACCTGCATGCCGAGAACGAGATCGAGGAGTTCGTCTCGCATTCCTGGTATGACTACAGCGTCGGCAAAGAGAAAGGTCTGCACCCGTACAAGGGCGAGACCAGCCTGCACTACACCGGCCCGAAGCCGCCCTACGAGAACCTCGACACGACCAGGGAATATTCCTGGCTCAAGTCGCCGCGCTGGAAAGGCAAGGCGATGGAGGTCGGCCCGCTGGCGCGCGTGCTGATGATGTACGCGAAGGGCCATGCGCAGACCAGAGAGCTGGTGGACATGACGCTGAGCAAGCTGGACTTGCCGGTGACCGCGCTGTATTCGACGCTGGGCCGCACCGCCGCGCGCACGCTGGAGACCAAGATCATCGCCGACGCGATGCAGGGCTGGTACGACCAGTTGATCGCCAACATCAAGGCGGGCGATGTGCGCACCTTCAACGAGACCAAGTGGGACCCGTCCACCTGGCCCGCCGTCGCGAAGGGCGCGGGCTTCATGGAGGCGCCGCGCGGCGCGCTGGCGCACTGGATCGTCATCAAGGACGGCAAAATAGACAACTACCAGGCCGTGGTGCCCAGCACCTGGAACGCCGGGCCGCGCGACCCGCAGGGGCAGGAAGGTCCCTATGAGGCCGCGCTGCGAGGCCACAAGCTGCACGACCCGAAACAGCCCATCGAGATCCTGCGCACCATACACAGCTTCGACCCCTGCATCGCCTGTGCGGTGCACGTGACGGATCCCGACGGCGAAGAGCTGGTCAGGGTCAAGATCAAATAGCCGTAGAGCTGGGACGGATTACTGCGGGAATGCTGCAAGGACTGGAGCGGGTGAACGGGATCGAACCGTCGTATGCAGCTTGGGAAGCTGCCGTTCTACCATTGAACTACACCCGCTTGGTGTAGAATGCGGCGCGCATTCTAACACGGCCTTCGGCAATTCAGAGACTCTCAAAGTGATAACGGTCAGCATTAACGGCGAACCACGCCAATTCCCACTAGCCATCAATATCGCGGCGCTCATCGAGGAGATGGGGCTGACGGGCAAACGCATCGCGCTGGAACGCAACGGCGAGATCGCGCCGCGCAGCAGCTTCGCGACGCAGCAACTGGCGGACGGGGACAGGCTGGAAATCGTCGTCGCGGTGGGCGGCGGCTGACCATCCGTAGGGCGGGCTTTGCCCGCCATGTCGGGCGGAGCCCTACCTACCTCGGCGCTTTATCGAACACAATCCAGGAAAACAGCAATGAGCAACGACAAACTCATCATCGCAGGCAAGAGCTACAACTCCCGGCTGCTGGTCGGCACCGGCAAGTACAAGGACTTCACCGAGACGCGCGCGGCGCTGGATGCCAGCGGCGCGGAGATCGTCACGGTTGCGATCCGCCGCACCAATCTCGGCCAGAACGCCAACGAGCCCAACCTGCTCGACGCCGTACCGATGTCTAAATTCACCTATCTGCCGAACACCGCGGGCTGCTACACCGCCGACGACGCGGTGCGCACGCTACGCCTCGCGCGCGAGTTGCTGGATGGCCACTCGCTGGTGAAGCTGGAGGTGCTGGGCGACCCGCAATCCTTGTACCCCAACGTGATCGAGACCATCGCCGCGGCGAAGACGCTGGTGGCCGAAGGCTTCCAGGTGATGGTGTACACCTCGGACGACCCCATCGTCGCGAAGCAGCTGGAAGACATCGGCTGCGTCGCGGTGATGCCACTGGCATCATTAATCGGCTCGGGCATGGGCATCCTGAATCCGTGGAACCTGCAACTCATCATGGATCGCGTGCAAGTGCCGGTGATCGTCGATGCCGGCGTAGGCACCGCGTCGGATGCCGCCATCGCGATGGAGCTGGGCTGCGCAGGCGTGCTGATGAACACCGCGATCGCCGGAGCGCAGAATCCTGTGCTGATGGCCAGCGCGATGAAGAAGGCCACCGAAGCCGGACGCGAAGCCTTCCTCGCCGGGCGCATGCCGAAGAAGCTGTATAGCGCCAGTCCGAGTTCGCCGACAGCGGGGATCATCGGTTCGGTGCGCTCCTGATAATTGGAACGAACATAGCCATGTAGGTCGGAAAAGCGTAGCGCCTTCCGACGCTTTTGAGCCATGCAACCGTACGGTCTTTGTACCGTAAACCCATACGGCGGATAACGCTGCGCTCATCCGCCCTACATACTGATTTTTCGAACACAGAGAACGCAAGGGCACGGCGCGCCGTGCGGGTGCCCGCACAAAAGTTTTTCGTACTCCTACAATTATTCCCATGACCGACACCACCGATCTCAAGAACAGGCATATCCGCAGTTTCGTGCTGCGTCAGGGACATCTCTCGACCGCGCAGCAGCGCGCGGTGGACACGCTGATGCCGCGCTACGGCATCCCCTATGCCGCACAACCGTTGAACCTCGAGCTAGCGTTCGGACGCAGCGCACCGAAAATACTTGAGATCGGTTTCGGTATGGGCGACAGCACCGCGACGATCACGCAGGCGCATCCCGAGAACGATTATCTCTGTCTGGAGGTGCACACGCCCGGCGTGGGCAACTTGCTGAAGCTGATCGACGCGCAGCAGATATCCAATATCCGCATCATCCAGCACGATGCGGTCGAAGTGCTGCGCGACATGATCGCCGACAGCTCGTTCGACGGCGTGCATATCTTCTTCCCCGACCCTTGGCACAAGGCGCGCCACAACAAGCGCCGGCTGATCCAGTCGCCGTTCATCGCGCAACTGGTGCAGAAGATCAGGCCGGGGGGGTACATCCATGCTGCGACCGACTGGCAGGATTACGCCGAACAGATATTGCGTGTATTCAGCGAGGAACCGCTGCTGGAGAACACCGCTATGGACTATGCACCGCGCCCGGAATATCGCCCGCTCACCAAGTTCGAGAAGCGCGGCATCAATCTGGGGCATGGGGTGTGGGACTTGGTGTTCCGGCGCACGGACGCCTAGAAAAAGCTTTTTCCGCAGATTACCTCGAAGAGGTTCTTGTGCCCTTTAGGGTACGCAGATTTCCACAGATTAAACAAACCATTACTCCCCAAAGTCCGCAGACTTTGCACTTAACTACTCAAAAATCTGCGTTAATCTGCGAAATCTGCGGATGGCACTTCGGATTTAGGTTCAAAAATCTATAGAAACCTAGTCGCCGTCGAACTCCTGCGTCGGCGCGCGACTCAACAGATCCGTGATCACCTCGGCGACCGGCGTATGTTCGTAAATGACCCGGTAGACGCCCTCGCAGATCGGCATTGCGACGCCCAGGCGTTGCGCGAGCTGGTGCACTTCGCGCACGGTATAGACGCCTTCGGCGACATGGCCCAGCCGGCGCAATATCTCCGGCAGGTCGTGATGCTGCGCCAGCAGCAGGCCGACCTGGCGGTTGCGCGACAGATCGCCGGTGCAGGTCAGGATCAGGTCGCCGACACCGGACAGGCCACCGAGCGTTTCGCTGCGTCCGCCCAGCTTCAGCCCCAGCCTTGCGATCTCGGCCAGGCCGCGCGTCAGCAGCGCGGCGCGGGCGTTGTGCCCCAGCCCCATGCCGTCGCAAATGCCGGCGGCGATCGCCATGACGTTCTTCACCGCGCCGCCGACCTCGACGCCGACCACGTCGCTGCTGGCATAGATACGCAGGCGGGCATGGTGCAGCGCCAGCGCGGTGCTGCGCGCGAACTCTTCGTCGGTGGAGGCGAGCGTCAACGCGGTGGGCTGGCCGCATGCGACTTCCTGCGCGAAGCTGGGGCCGGACAGCACGCCGTACCGGAAACGCGCCGGCAACACCTCGGCGACCACCTGATGCGGCAGCAAAGAAGTCTCCGCCTCGAAACCCTTGCACAACCAGAGTACGCCGAAGCGGCCGGACGACCGCACCAGTTGCTGCAAGACGGATCGAAGCCCCGCGGTCGGCACCGCAATGATCGCCAGCTCGGCTTCCGCCAAGGCGGCGGACAGATCGAAACTCAACCCAAGATTGGCGGGTAGCGGAATATCCGGCAGGTAACGCTGGTTGCTGCGCTCGCTACGCATCGCCGAGACCTGCACGGCGTCGCGCGCCCACAGCGTGACGCGATGATTCGCCGCCAGACTGATCGCAAGCGCGGTGCCCCAGGCACCCGCGCCGATGACGGTAATATTCATATCCTTATTCGCCCCAGACTTCGGTGCTCCGCACGTAGCCGCTCTCACCATCACGGTGGCGCACCTTGATCCAGCCGGTGCCGGTGGATTCGATGCGCTCCAGCGCGACCTGCTGGCGCACGCGAAACACCGTCGTCGCGCCGAAATCCGGCGCCGCGCGCACATCCATCAACGGCGGCAAAGCGAACACGTAACGCTTGCCGCTCAGCACGCGCTTCTCGACCCAGTACAGGCCGCCAGAACGATCGCGCACCTTGACCCAGTTATCCAGCACAACCACCTGTTCGAACGGCATGTATCGATTCACGACGAAGAGCTTCTTCGCCTTCAGCGAAGGCGCGTCGTACAGGATCGCACTATCCTCGGCGACAGACACGAAATCCACCGCGTACGCCGCGCCGCTGCCGCAGAGCAGCAGAAACAGCGCAAACGACCGCAGCGACGCGGCGAGCACGTTAGTGGGTAGTGGCGGGCGCTGCGGCGGCTGCCTGCGCCTGCTGTTGCTTCTGTTGCTGATACAGCATTTCAAAGTTGATCGGGTTCAGCAGCACCGGCGCAAAACCGGCGCGCACCGCGACATCGGAAACTACTTCGCGCAAATACGGGAACAGGATGTTCGGGCACATCACCGCCATGATGGGCTCCATCTCTTCGAGCGGGATGTTGCGTATCTGGAAGATACCGGCCTGTTTGGCCTCGATCAGGAACATCACCTTCTCACCGATCTTGGCGGTCACGGTAGCCGTCACCGACACTTCGAACAGGCCGTCTTCGAGAGAAGCTGCCTGAGTAGCCAATTGCACATCGATCTGCGGATTCTCTCGCTCCAGGAAGATTTGGGGCGCATTGGGAATCTCCAGCGAGAGATCCTTCACATAGAGCTTTTCCATGTTGAACAGGGGTTGGGTATTTTGCTGTGCTGCTTCGGTCATGCTCACTCCTCCTTGAAATTGTTTTGCGAAATTATCCAGCCAATAATTGGTCCAGCCCGCCGGCCCGGTCGAGCGCGGCCATGTCGTCGAATCCGCCGACATGATGCTCGCCGATATAGATCTGCGGCACCGTGCGCCGTCCGGTCTTTTCCGTCATCGCCACGCGCAGTTCCGGCTGCAGGTCGACGCGTATCTTCTCGATCTCCGTCACGCCCTTGCGCGCCAGCAACTGCTCGGCACGCACGCAGTACGGGCAGACTTCGGTGCAATACATCACTACCTTTGCCATCATTTTTCCTGCGGCAGGTTGGCCTTCTGCCAGGCGATCATGCCGCCCGCCAGATTGTAGACCTCGGCAAAGCCCTGCTTGCCGAGCATCGCGCAGGCATTGGCGGAACGGGCGCCGCTACGGCACACCACGACGACAGGCTTGTTGCGGTACTTTTCCAGCTCGCCGATGCGCTCGTGCAGCTTGCCCAGCGGAATCAGCTTGGCATTCAGCACATGGCCGGATTTGTATTCGGCGTCTTCGCGCACATCCAGCACCAGTGCATTTTTATGGTTGATCAACTGCGTCGCGGCGACACAATCGACTTCCTTGATGCCGCGGATGCGGTTGCCGAGCATGGACCAGAACAGCATCAAGCCACTCAGGAAGGCGATGGAAATGGGGAAAATATTATCAATGACGAACTGCACTTGCGTACTCCTGTTCTTTTTGGAGGGCGAATTCTAGCAGAGCGGCGTAACGTACGGGCTCCTTCTCCGCCAGTTCGAGCAGACGTTTGCGCGCAGCCGGCCACTCGGATGGATACGACCACAGCGCCTGCTCCAGCACCACTTTAGCTTGTTGTGGCATATCGTTCTGCGCCAACAGCAAGGCCTGGCGATAAACCACATGACCGATCGGCACAAAACGCATTACTCGGGTGTTCAGTTCAAGTTTTTCCTTGGCCCGCTCGCCGTTGACCTCGATCATCGAACTCATGAATAGCTCGGCATAAGGCGACAACAATGAGTTCCCATGCACCGCGACCAGCCCGTCGCGCACACGTTCGAATTCCTCCCGGCCTGCCGCCGACGCAGACTGCGTGCGCAACGCCTGTTTCAGCTGCACGTAACTGGTACGCAACTGGAATAGCGTCAGCAAACCCAACAAAAGCATCGCCATCACCGACAGCCGCCCCACCGCACGCAACTCCAACCGGTAGCGGGTCTCGTCCAGCGCGCCGAGCAGGATAGACGCGACCGCAACGAAATAGGTGTACCACAGCGGATATTCGAGCAGGCTGTGGATCGCCAGCACGCCCAGCGCCGCATAACCCCACCAGTGCGCGGCATCCAGCGGCGCACGGCGCACACCGTTCAGCCACAGGCCCAGTGAAATGAAAAGAATCAGCAGGCCAGAGATGCCGGTCTCGGCGGCCAGTTGAAACACCAGATTGTGCGCGTTGTTGTACAGCCCCTGGATGTTGTCAGGCTGCAACATCGGCAGCAGTTGAAAGTGGTGGAAAGCAAACTGCCCGAACCCCACGCCCAGCCACGGAGATTGCCCGAATATCAGCCAGGACTCGCGCCACAGGTACAGACGGATGCCGCCGGTCGCATCCGCGCCAAACAACCGCTGCACAGTGTCGACGCTGCCGCCGGCGCCGGACATAAACGGCAGTTGCACCAGCATATGCATCGCGCCGAAACCGGCGAGCAGCAGCAGACTGTAACGCAGCAGCGGGCGTTGTGTCGCATCGCGCCATCCCCACCATGCTGCGAGTCCGCCCATCAGCAACAGGTACAGCCAGGTGCTGCGCGAACCGCTCAGCGTCATTGTCAGCAGCATGGGCAGCGCCAGCAGCGCCGCGTAACGCCCCTTGAGTCCAAGCTGGTGCAGCAGCCCGAGTGAAATCAATCCAAGTGCGATGTAGTTCGCGAAATGGTTGCGTTGCGCGAGATTGCCGAACACGTCGGTAGAGACCTTGGCGACGATCACAGTATCGAACGGCGTGGACCAGCGGAAGTGCTGCAATACACCGATAGCAGCGCTGATCTCCGCGCCGACCAGCAGGCAGATCGCCAGCGCCTGGGCCAGCCGCACGATACCAAAGCAGTCTCGCAGCCATGCGCCCAGCATCATCAGCAAGGCCGCGAATAGCAGATACAACGAATATAGCAGCGCCTGATCGAAGTAGGCCATCTTGCCCAGCGCCAATTGCAGCAGCGCCAAAGCAGCCAATCCGACCGGAAACTGCACGATGCGCGGAATCTCCGGACGCAGCCAGTATTCGCGTCCTACCAGCAGCGTCAGTGCGGCTACGCCCAGCAGCGCGCTCCACCACTCCTGATAGAAGGTGGTCAGCGGATACTGGTGGACATAGTGCAGAAACGGAAAAACCCACATCAACCCGACCAAGGCCAGGCTGATGTGGGTCAGTCGTATGGATTGCAGCTTGTCTTTTAGCAAGAACCGCCCTTGACTCCGAGTTTCGCGAGGATGTTGTTCAGCGGGCAGATCCGGGTGAAGCCGCTCTGAAACAGGTTCAGGCCGACGAAGGCGGTGAAGAACAGGAAGTACTGGCTGACGAACAGCGGGCTGGCTTCGACGCCCAGCGACAGCGACAACATTACAAAGAAACCGGCGACGATACGGACGATACGTTCTGCATTCATTGTTTATTGCTCCTATTTCGGGTTGCGGATTTTACGGGAATTTCTTGTACAGCGTGGCGTAGTACAGCACCGGGATCACCACCAGCGTCAGCAAGGTGGAGACGAGGATGCCGAATATCAAGGCCAGCGCGAGGCCGTTGAAGATCGGGTCGTCGAGGATGAACAGCGCGCCCAGCATCGCCGCCAGCCCGGTCAGGATGATGGGCTTGGCGCGCGCCGCGGCCGCGTTGACCACCGCATGCTGCGGATCGACGCCGTCGCGCAGCTGCAGGTTGACGAAGTCCACCAGCAGGATGGAGTTGCGCACGATGATGCCGGCCAGCGCGATCATGCCTATCATCGAGGTCGCGGTGAACTGCGAGCCGAACAGCGCATGGCCCGGCATCACACCGA
>Ga0209211_10008089_pt1 | contig 14516 bp, 13 predicted proteins | sample RifGroA2_FD_183992 | JGI IMG/M metagenome (GOLD analysis project Ga0209211, IMG submission 183992) | Groundwater microbial communities from Rifle, Colorado, USA - Groundwater A2 (SPAdes) (version 2) | ecosystem: Environmental > Aquatic > Deep subsurface > Groundwater | place: Rifle, Colorado...
CGCCCTGCGCCAGGAACTTGCCGCCGCCCAGGCCGAGGCAGCCGCAGCGCAGGGCGAGCTGGACAAACTGGCCAACCTGGCGCCTTTTGATGGCGTGGTGGTCGACCTCAGCCCCGAGCTGCAGCCTGGCGACTGGGTACAGCGCCACGAGCCCATTGCCAGCCTGATTGACCCAGCCAGTTGGCGCGTGGATGCGTATTTCACCGACGAGCAAATTGAGCGCCTGCATATTGGCGACCACGGCCGCTTTTTCCCCGAAACCCCCGGCGCCGCCGTGCTGGACCTGCAGGTGGAGCGCATCGACCGCGACGCCTCACGTGCGCTACCAGAGCGCTTGTTGGCTGCCGCCCATGGCGGCACGGTGCTGGCGCGCGACAGTCACGGCACGCTGGTGCCCGAACGCGCCATTTACAAAGTCAGCTTGCGCGTGACCGCGGCGCAGAGTACCCCAAACGTCCTGGTCGGCGAGCGTCGCGGTCAGGTCGTCGTCTACGGCCAGGCCACCGCCTTGCTAGAAGACTTTGTCCGCACTCTGGCCACCCTGCTGGTGCGCGAGAGCGGGTTTTAATGGCAGCAGATCAAAGCTTGTGGCTTGACTCAAAAGGCACAGGACGGTATTGGCCTGTACGCCCAGCATCAGCGCTTTGCCAACGGCCTATCCTGCAGCAAGGTCATTGCGTGTATTTCACGCGTCTATAAAATATTCACGCAATCATGTAAAAATGCAATGAAAATGACCCGATTGCGGCGGTTTGAGAGGTGTTTTCATAAGGGTTTCTACCAATTTTTTCATCGGAGTGAGATGGCACAAAATCTGCTTGAATAGTCTTCGTCATTGATCGTGGACTTGACCATGAGTCCGTTTTGTAAACCGTTCTGAAGGTAAACATGAAGACATCAAACTACTTGGGTTGGCTGGGCATGTCGTTTCTTGCCATTTCTGCCGTGAGTGTGCAAGCGGCGGATATCCGGGTTGGTTTTGGGCTGGATGCCTTGACCCTTGACCCGGGCAACCACCGTTCGCGCGAGACCGAAACCATTGTCCGCAACATGTATGACGGCCTCGTCACGCGGGACGCCAAAATGAAAGTGGTGCCCGAGCTGGTTTCATCCTGGAAACAGATCGACCCCACCAACTACGAATTCAAGCTCAAGCAGGGCGTCAAATTCCATTCGGGCGACGAGATGACGGCTGAAGATGTCAAGTTCACTTTTGACCGCATCATCAAGAAAGACATGATTGACGGCAAAAGCAGCCCCCGCGCCGGTTTGCTCGGCCCCTTGAAAGACGTGACTGCGGTTGACAAATACACCGTGCGCTTCACCCTGGCATCACCCTGGGCCATCCTGCCATCGATGCTGCCGTTTCAGGAAGTGGTGTCCAAGTCTTTCGTGCAAAAAGTGGGCGACAAAGCCATGGCGACCCAGGTCAACGGAACCGGTCCCTTCAAACTGGTCGACTGGCGCCGCGGGGACTCCATCACGATGGAGCGTTTTGCGGGCTATTACGGCGGCTCGGCCGAGATTCCTCCGGCGGGTCCGGCCAAGGCCGACCGGGTGATTTTCAAGATCATTCCCGAGAACGCTTCGCGCGTTGCGGCGCTGCTGGCAGGTGATGTGGACATTGCCACCGAACTGCCGGTGCACATGATGAAGCAGATCGAGAGCAGCAAAAATGCGGTGGTGATGAAAGTGCGTGGCACGCGTTCATTTTTTGTTTCGCTCAACAACACCAAGCCTCCCTTCAACAACCCGCTGGTGCGCCAGGCCGCGAACCATGCGCTTGACAAAAAGTTGCTGATTGCGCGCATCATGCAAAACACCGCCACTCCCATCAACGGCGTGCTCTCCCCGGACGCCTTCGGGTTCGATGCGAGCCTGAAAACCTACGATTACAACCCGGCACTGGCGAAACAGTTGCTGGCGCAGGCCGGTTTTCCCAACGGCATCGATGTCACCCTGGATGTGGAAGGCTCGTTTGCCGAAACCGCCCAGGCCATCGGCTCGCTGCTGACCAAGGCCGGCATCCGGACCAAGGTGGTGGTGGGCGAAGGCACGGTGCTCAGGACCAAGTGGCTGCAAGACAAGAACAAGACCGGCGACATGTGGTTCACGTCCTGGGGTAATGGCTCACTCGACCCGGAAGATATTTTTGCCCCCACCCTCAAAACCAACGACCGCGGCAACTCCGCCGGCTATTCCAGCGGCGTGGTTGATGGTATGTTGAGCGCAGCCAGCACCGAGACCGACGCCGCCAAACGCGCCGACCTGTTTGTAAAAGCCCAAAAACAGGTCAACGCCGATGCGCCCTGGATCTTCCTGTGGGTGCCCGAGGATGTGTACGGCGTCTCCAAGCGGCTCAAGGGCTGGCAGCCCAGCGCCGATTCGCGGGTCAACCTGCATCGCGCCTACATCCAGTAAACCCGCTTTGCAGCGTTTTCCTGACCTGACCAGGCGCAACACCAAGCGCCTGGCCGGGGATGTCCCTGGCTCTTTCATCTGGAGTGTGCTTTGAACCTAGGCAAGTTGCTGGAGCGTGTGTTCCAGTTGATTCCCGTCATGCTGGGGGTGTCGGCAATCGTCTTCCTGATGATGCTGGTCACACCCGGTGACCCGGTGGACATCATGTTGGGCGAGCAGCAGGCCACGACCGAGCAGCGTGATGCGCTGCGCAAGGACATGGGCCTGGATTTGCCGGCGGCACAGCGTTTTGTGCATTTCCTGAAAAACGCCGCGGTCGGCAACTTCGGCTATTCGTACTTTCATCGCCGCCCGGTCAGCGAGGTGATCCTGGAGCGCCTGCCGGCCACGGTGGAATTGACCGTTGCAGCACTCCTGATCGCCCTGTTGGTGGCGATTCCGCTGGGGGTGCTGGCTGCCGTCAAGAAAAACACCTGGATGGACCGGCTGGCCACGCTGGGCTCCTTGCTGGGCATCTCCATGCCCGGCTTCTGGTTTGGCCTGTTGCTGATGCTGGTTTTTGGTGTCTGGATGCAATGGCTGCCTATTTCGGGCCGCAGCGACATTGCCAGCCAGGTCCCCATCGTGACGCATTTTTTGACCCTTGACGCGCTGCTGGCGCTCAACTTTGAGGTGTTTGTCTCGGCCGTGTCGCATCTGGTGCTGCCTGCCCTGACCCTTGGCTTGCCGATGGCCGCCGTGCTGACACGGGTCACGCGCACCTCAATGCTCGAGGTGTTGCGCCAGGACTATGTGACCTTTGCCCACGCCAAGGGGCTGACCACCCGCCGTGTGCTGTTTGTCCACGCGTTGCGCAACGCCCTGATTCCAACGGTCACCATGGCAGCGCTGGAAGTCGGATCGTTGCTGGGCGGCAGCATGATTGTGGAAACCATTTTTGGCTGGCCAGGTCTGGGCCGCGTGGTGGTGGAAAGTATCTTTACCCGCAACTACCCGCTGATCCAGGCGGCCATTCTGCTTTACGCCCTGACCTATGTGATGGTCAATTTCTTCGCCGACTTGCTCTACACCGTGCTTAACCCAAGGGTACGTTTATGAAGTCGTCCGAATCACCACTGCGCCTGAGCTGGCGACGGTTCACCCAAAACCGCTTTGCCATGGCGGCCAGCGCCGTGGTACTGCTGTTTCTGTTGATGGCCATCTTTGCGCCCTGGATTGCGCCGCAAGACCCCAACGACAGCGACTTGCTGCGTCGTCTGCAGGCCCCGGTCTGGATGGAAGGGGGCGAATGGGCCTATCCGCTGGGCTGTGACGCGCTGGGCCGCGACCTGCTGTCACGCATTATTTTTGGCTCGCGGGTGTCGATCTTTATTGGCGCTGCGGTCATTTTTATTGCCACTGCCGTGGGTGTGGTGGCGGGTCTGCTGTCGGGTTATTTGCGCGGCTGGGTCGATACCGTGATCTCCCGCGTGGTCGACATTTTGCTGGCGTTTCCCTACCTGCTGTTTGCCATTGGTCTGATGGCCATGATGGGCCCGGGTCTGCAAAACATCATCCTGGCGCTGGCCTACAAGGAGTGGGTGATCCCCTGCCGCCTGGTGCGCGGCGAGACCATGGCCCTGCGCGAGGTGGAATACATTGAGGCGGCACGGGCGGTAGGTGCTTCCAAGTTCTACATCATGGCGCGCGAGATCTTGCCGAATATTTTGTCCTCGGTGATCGTGGTGTCGACCCTGCGCATGGCCCATGTGATCATTCTGGAAGCCAGCCTGTCGTTCCTGGGCATTGGCGTGCAGCCACCAACCGCCTCCTGGGGGTCTTTGGTCGCGGACGGCCGCTCGTTCATCTGGGATGCCTGGTGGATATCGACTTTTTCAGGGGTGGCCATCCTGTTGCTGGTGCTGGCCATCAATGTGGCGAGCCAGGGCCTGCGCGATGCGTTCGATCCGCGTTTGCATGAATAAGTTGTGAGTCATACCCGCCAATGAACAACATGACCACAGAAACAAAACAAGTCCCCATCCTGAGCATCAGGGGGCTGTCGACTCAGTTCTCGACCCCCAGCGGTTTGCTCAAGGCGGTGCAGGACGTCAGCCTGGATGTGATGCCCGGCGAGTGTGTCGGCATTGTGGGCGAGTCCGGCTCGGGCAAAAGCGTGAGCTTTGCCAGCGTCATGGGCTTGATCAAACCACCGGGGCAGATCGCCGCAGGTGAAGTGATTTTTGACGGCACCGACCTGCGCAAGCTGTCGGCCGAAGCCTTGCGCCGGATCCGCGGCAAACAGATTGCCATGACCATGCAGGACGCGCTCACGGCGCTGAACCCGGCCATGACCATCGAGCAGCAACTGCTGGAGGTGATCCTGGCGCATGACGAGGACATCGCGGCGCAGCCCTATTGGCAGAAAAAGCGCCGGGCACGGACACGCGCTGTCGAGGTGCTGGCGCTGGTCGGGATTCCCGCTGCCCAGACCCGTTTGAATGACTACCCGCACCAATTTTCGGGCGGCATGCGTCAGCGCATCATGATTGCGATTGCCCTGGCCTGCAAACCCCGCCTGCTGATTGCCGACGAGCCGACCACCGCGCTCGATGTGACGATCCAGGCCCAGGTGCTCGAATTGATCGCATCGCTGCGCCGCAAACTGGGCATGAGCATGGTGCTGATCACGCATGACCTGGGCGTGGTCGCCGAGCAATGTGACCGCGTGGTGGTGATGTACGCTGGCCAGGTGGTGGAGTCGGGCCTGACCGCCCAGGTGATTGGCGCGCCCCGGCACCCCTACACGCGGGGTTTGCTGCAAGCCACGCCCCGGGTTGAAGACTTGTCGGCTCCGGTGCGGCCCATCCCCGGCACGGTGCCCAATCTGATCAACTTCCCGGCGCAATGCCATTTTTACTCGCGCTGCACGCAGCGTACCGATGCCTGCCTGGCAGCCATTGCCCTGACGCGTCATGCCGATGCACATGACGTGCGTTGCATCCAGATTGAAGAAAGCTAGCGCCATGAACGCCCCCTTGTTACGTGTTGAGGGTCTGGTCAAACATTTCGAGCGCCCGCGCAGCCTGGCCCAACGCCTCACCGGCGAAAAACGCAGCGTGGTGCATGCGCTCAACGGGGTCACGCTGGAGGTGCAGCGCGGCGAAACCCTGGGACTGATCGGCGAATCAGGCTGCGGCAAGTCCACCCTGGGGCGCGCCATTTTGCGACTGGTCGAGCCCAGCAGCGGACGCACGGTGTTTGACGGGCAAGACCTCTCGGCCATGAACGCCGGTCAGATGATGCGCATGCGCGCGCGCCTGCAAATCATTTTCCAGGACCCCTACGCCTCGCTGAACCCGCGCAAGTCGATACGGGAAATCGTCTCCCTGCCCCTGCAATTGCACGGCAGCGCCAGCGCAGCAGAAAACAATGAACAGGTCGAGCGGATTTTGCAGCGGGTCGGTTTCCGGCCCGATCAGTTCGACCGCTACCCGCACCAGTTCTCAGGCGGTCAACGCCAGCGCATCGGCATCGCCCGGGCGCTGGTGTCGCGCCCGGCGCTGGTGGTGTGCGACGAGCCGGTGTCGGCGCTGGACGTGTCGATCAAGGCGCAGATTCTGGAATTGCTGGGTGAGCTCAAGGCCGAATTCAACCTGACTTATATTTTTGTCTCGCACGACATTGCGGCGGTGGGCCACCTGGCCGATCGCATCGCGGTGATGTACCTTGGGGAAATTGTGGAAATTGGCCGCACCCTGGACATCATCAACAGCCCGCAACACCCGTACACGCAGGCGCTGCTGTCGGCCGTGCCACGCCTGGTGCCCGCCACCGTACGCACCCGCACCGTCTTGATCGGTGATTTACCCTCGCCCCTGAACCCGCCCAGCGGCTGCAAATTCCACACCCGCTGCCCGGTAGCCATGCCCACGTGCAGCGGCGAGTCACCCCGGCTAAGACCCCTGCATCTGGAAACCTCACACAGCGTCGCCTGCCTGAGGAGCGACACCCGTGAATGAAGCCCTGAGCTTGATCCAACTGCAGGGACCGGCGCTGGCGCGTGGTCAGCAACAAGCCTTGTCCAGGCCGACCTTGGTGGCGCGGGTGCGCACCGCCATTCTGGGTCGTCTGGCGTCCGTCCAGTCGATGCTGAAACAACCGTCTGTGGCCAATTACCTGAAGCAGCAAAAGGAATTTCTGGGCGACCAGGATCGTCCGGGTTTTGACGAGTCCCTGGGCATTGCCGGTGGTTATGGCCTGACACATGACGAGGTACTGGCTTATTTGCACGCCAATATTCTGGCCGACATGACGGCATCGGCGCCCGCAGAGCGCGACGGCTGTACGTCCTGGGCGCACAGCATCAGGTGCGGGGGCGCGCTGGTGGTAAAAAACCGGGATTACCGTGGCGAACACGGCATCCTGCAACAGGTTTTTTTGCATCGTGACTCAGTCGATGGTGCACGCACGCTACTGTGTGTCGGTAGCCTGGGCAGCCCGGGGGCTTTCTCAAGTGGCATGAACTCGGCCGGGCTGGCCGTGGTTGACACGCAAATTGGCACCCGCGATCACGGGGTCGGCTGGCTGCGCTATTTTTTGATGACAACACTGTTGCGTGAATGTGCTGATGTGGGCGAGGCGCTGACATTCATTGCCGCGGTGCCACATGCGGGGGGCGGTTCGCTGGTGCTGGGTGATGCCTGCGGCACCACCGCCTGTGTCGAACTGGGGCATACAGAAGCGCCCGTCATCACGCGCTCAATGGCCTGGGTGGCGCGCACCAACCATTACCTCGACGCCGGCATGGCCAGTCACCTGCTGTCGCCGCCGGATGACCTCAACAACACATCGCAGACGCGTTTGTCGCAGGTCCAGTCCTGGCTTGCGCTGCAAGGCGGTGACATCGACCTGGCCCGGGCCCAAACCCTGATGTCGAGCCACCAGGATCAGGGCAGCATCTGTTTACATGCGCAGGCGAACAGCCAGACACAGTCCCGCACCTTGTCCTCTGTGGTGTATGACGCCCATGCCCAGACCTTGCACATCTCCAACGGCAATCCCTGCAACTCGGTCTGGACACGTTTTTCCCTGCGTGAACTCGTTGCGGCAAGCACTGCCACGCAAGCCTCATGAGCACCCAAAAAACACAGCTCATCGGCGAACACGCGGCCATTGTGGCGCTGCGCGCCCTGATCGCGCGGGTGGCGCCCAGCAAAGCGGGCACGGTCCTGATCTACGGCGAAACCGGCACCGGCAAGGGTTTGGTGGCGCGCATGATCCACGAAGGCTCACAACGCGCCCACAAAGCCTTCGTTGACATCAACTGTGCGGCCATACCCGCTGAGCTGCTGGAGTCCGAGCTGTTTGGCCATGAACGCGGTGCTTTTACCGGGGCCGTACTCAAAAAGGAAGGTCTGATCGAGGCCGGCAATGGCGGCTCGGTGTTCCTGGACGAAGTCCGCGAACTGCACCCGGTGATGCAGGCCAAAATTCTCACCCTGCTCGACACCAAGCGCTTTCGCCGGGTCGGCGCGGTCAAACCCATCGACGTGGACGTGCGTTTTATCGCCGCCACCAACAAAATCCTGTTGCAGGAGGTGAATGCCGGCAAATTCCGTGACGATCTGTATTACCGCCTGCAAGTCATTTCCATCAACATCCCTCCCTTGCGCGAGCGCGGCGAAGACATTCTTTTGCTGGCGGACAATTTCCTGCACAAGTACCACCAGCTGTATGGCGGTCAGCGCAAGAAACTCGACACTGAGGCCGAGCACATCTTTTTGACCTACCGCTGGCCAGGCAATGTGCGCGAGCTGGAGAACCTGACCGAACGCATCTCTCTGCTCGAAGACGGCGACCGGCTGCTGGCATCACACCTGCCGGCGCGGATTTTGCGGGAAGTCCAGACGCCGACGGCATCAATGCCGCCGCTCTCAGAACCCTTGGCAGCCATGGCTGACATGGACTACCACCAGGCCACCGGCGACTTTCAAAAAAGACTGATCGAACAGGTCATGCAAGCCTGTGGCGACAACCTGAGCATAGCGGCTGATCAGCTCAAGCTGTCGCGCCACGCACTCAGGCATCAGATGCTGAAACTGGGCTTGCTCAACACCGAGTGAATTACACGCAAGCCCCACAAAAAAAGTCACGCAAACCCTGTCAATTTTCAAAATATTTTTATAAGTTGTTGATTTAGTTGAATTAAATATCTCAATCATGGTGGCACAAATACTGCTTTTAAGCTACCAAGCAGCATTTATCGATGTCAAATTTACTTGGAGAAAATCCCTATGCAGTCTTTGAAAATCATTTGCCCTAATGGCCATTTGGGCTTTGCCCCGATCCGGGTGGACAGTTTTAACATTGGCGTCGCCGCAGGTCCGGACTACATCGCCGCAGACTCCGGCAGCGACGACATCGGACCGGGGCCGCTGGGCACCGATACCTCGACCAGCCCTGAAGACTGGCAGCGCCATGATCTGGAGCACATGTTGCTGGCGTCGCGCCGCTTGGGTGTCCCCATGATCATCGGCTCATCGGGCGACACCGGTTCCAACAGCCGCGTTGACCTCTATGTGGCCATCATCCGCGAATTGGCCCAGAAACACCAACTGGCGCCGTTCAAGCTGGGCTATTTTTACTCCGAGGTGGACAAGTCCTGGCTCAAAAGCAAGATGCGCCAGGGCGAGACCGTTGCCGGCCTGGACGGGTTTGCCGACCTCACCGAAGCCGAGCTCGATGCCACCGAGCGGGTGGTGGCCATGGCCGGTGTGCACCCCTTTGTCGAACTGCTGAAGCAGGGTGCCGAGGTCATCATTGGCGGCAGAAGCTCGGATGCTGCACTGTTTGCCGCCGCGGCCATCCACCACGGCTTCTCGGACGACCACGCCTATTACCTGGGCAAGGTGCTGGAGTGCGCCTCGTTTTGCGCCGAACCCTATGGTGGCAAGGAAACCGTCATGGGTGAGATCAGCCACGACGACGTCAAGGTCACCGCCATGAGCCCGGAGCAGCGCTGCACAGTGGCCTCGGTGTCAGGCCACGCCATGTACGAGCGATCGAACCCGTACGAAGAATTTTTTGCCGGCGGCAAACTCGACATGACCCATTGCATTTACGAGCAGTTGTCAGAAAAAACAACCCGCATCACCGGCTCCAAATTCATCCCATCACCCCAGGTGCGCGTCAAGCTGGAGGGTGCCGGCAAGGTGGGCGAGCGTTTTGTCGGTTTTTGCGGCGTGCGTGACCCCTACACCATTGCCAACATGGACCGCGTGATCGATTGGGCACGGACCCAGGTCAAGGCCCGCTTTGGCGACACGGGTTATGAGCTGCACTACAGCGTGTATGGCCGCGACGGCGTCATGGGCGACCTGGAGCCTCTGCGTGATCAGCCCGGACACGAACTTGCCGTCATGGTGCAGGGCGTGGCACCCACCGCCAAAATGGCCGAAGAAGTGACGATGATCGGCTTGCGTCAGATGTTTTACGCGCGTCTGCCCGACGTCAAGGGCACGGCTGGGTCGGTGTCGTTTCCGCTGGATGAGGTGTTACACGCCAGCCCGGCTTTCCGCTGGACGCTCAACCACACCGTGGCAATCGACGACCCCATGGCGCTTTTCCCCACCCATCTGGTGACCATTGGCAATTAAGACAAAAACACGCGGAGCAATACCATGAGTGATACCCCATTAAAAAACCTCGCCAAAACCATCCGCAGTAAAAACGCGGGGGTCAACAAGATCACCTTTGACATCATCTTTCGCGATCAGGCCAACTACGAGCGCGTCAAGAAATCGGGCGCGCTGACGCGCCAGACCATGGCCAAGCTCTACGGCATCCCGCCGGAGCGGATCTCTGACTTCGTCGAATACGATCCGGCCTACGCCATCAAATTCACCATCTACCGACTGCGCCCCAGCGGCAGCGCGGGCGACGGCGACATCTTTGGCGCCCAGCAATATGCCCCGCTGCTCGACCTCATGATTCCCATGGCGTGAAGGGCTTGACCACCACAAGAAAACGGCCCTTTCGGGCCGTTTTGCTTTGTCCGTTGCTGGACAGCCTACTGGCGAGGCTCGCCCTGCGCGTTGACGGTCACGGTTGCGCCGGGCGGCGCTGTCATCTGGACGCGGTGTTCCTGACCGCGAAAGTTGTAGCTCACATCCCAATACTGGGCCTGGGCCCGGTTGGGTGTGCTTTCACAACGCTGGACATCTTGCGAAGCTGTTGGCTGGCCGTTACGGCCCATGTTGGCACCTATCACGGCCCCTGCGATCGCACCGCCGGCGGTGGCGACGTCCTTGCCGGTGCCACCACCGACCTGGTGTCCCAGAATGCCACCAATGAGGGCTCCGGCAATTGCGCCGGGAATGTTGGTATTGCCTTGCGTTTGGGCGACTTGCCCGGGCTCGACCCAGCAACGCTGCTCAGGTGTTCCAACCACGGCACGCACCGAGGTCACGTTGGCCTCAAAGAGCCGCTCGTTGTTGCGCCGACGGTAGTCCGGTGCTGCAACAGGCGGCATGGACTGACGGTCGCCCTCAATGCGTGTGTCCCGATTCAGAGCGCGCACCGACGAAACCCGGTCATTCAGGCCCATCGCCCGCATCGACGGATACTGGCCCGGCCGCAAGACAACACAGCGCCCCCGGAACTTATTTTTGTCACAGACCTCCCACGGACTGCCAAGCACCACAACCGATGAAGCGCGATCATTGAACTGGTTGCGGGCCAAGTTGTTGATCGACTTGTCGGTGGTGAAAGATCGACCGGTAAAACCCTCACCTTCGTAAAAGGTGACTTGCGGCGTCACCGGGGCGGGCGCTGTGTTGCGCACTGCCCGCACCGACGACACGCGGTCATTCAAACCCATCGCCCGTAAAGAGGGATATTGGCCAGGTTGCAACACGGCACAGCGACCGCCGAACTGGGTGTTTTCGCAAACCGCCCAGCTGTCCCGGACCACCACCACCGACGAGGCGCGGTCATTAAAACCGTAACGCTCAAAATTGCCCACCTGGCTTTCGGTTGTGAAAGATCGGCCTTGGAAGCCGTCCCGTTCAAAAAAGGTAACTTGCGCCATCGCCTGGCTGGCAACCGCCACAGCGGCCAGCGTTAACGCGGTTCTTACATATGCATTCATTGATAGTTTCTCCAGGAAGTTGTAGCCATGTGCCATTTCGCACCGTGCGTGTCATGCCTTGATGGGATGCGAGTGACACCGACCGCACTGTGGCCTGCCACTGCGGCGACGTCTGTACGTTGGCACACCGTGCAACTGGCAGCAAGTCCATGCAAATTGAACCGGAAAAAAATCATTTTTATATGTCTGCAAGCGCACGGATGTCATGCCATGCATGCCCTAAGCTGGCGTCAACGGTATCGAACACCGTCCTGTTTGACACAAATATTTGCGCGGGCTTCAAGTCTGACGCCAGCAAGAAATTCCGAGTGTTGAACACAACGTGAAAATGATTTGGAGTCAAAAATGTCTAAACTTTCCCCCCGCCTCCTGGCTGCGTCACTCATGCTGGCATATGCCAGTATGGCGCCCGCTCAGGCGGCCATAGACGCCGATGCAGCCAAAGCCCTGTTCAAGGACAACGATTGCACCAAATGCCATGCGGTTGACAAAACCAAAAAAGGCCCCTCCTTGAAAAAGATGGCAGCCAGCCAAAAGACAGACGGTCAGGAGAAGGTCATCAAGAACATCACCACCGGTCCCAAAATCCAGTTCGAAGACGGCACCGTGGAAAAACACAAAATCATCGACACAAAGGATCCCAAAGAGTTGAAGAATCTGGCTGATTGGATTCTGTCGCAATAGAACGGGGTTTCAGGGCACGGCTGCCCGGCGTGCAGCAAAACGGCTGCCCTATCTGCTACGCTCCACGCCATGCCAAATCAAGCCACCGCCATGCCGCCCGCTGTGATCGTCCTGCTGTTGTCGCTCCTGCTCGGCCTGCAGCCTGTCACCACTGACCTCTATTTACCCGCGTTGCCGGTGCTCACCGCTGGCTTTGCCGCGCCGATGCAGCAGGCGCAGTTGACGCTGACGGCGCTGCTGCTGGCCTTTGGTGTGTCGCAACTGGTATGGGGGCCATTGTCCGACCGGTTCGGGCGGCGACCCATTTTGCTGATCGGCCTGAGTGCTTATGTACTGGCCGCCATTGGCAGCACGCTGGCGTCCAGCATGGTCGCCCTGATTGTGTGGCGCACCGTGCAAGGTGCCGCCATGGGCGCAGCGGTGATGTGTGCGCGTGCCATCGTGCGCGACCTGTACACCCCGGTGCAGGGCGCGCGCGTCATGAGCAAGGGTTTGAGCGGTCTGGGCGTGATTGCATGTTTAAGTGCCCCCGTTGGCGGGCTGCTGACCGAAGCCTTTAACTGGCGTTTTGCGCTCCTGGCGCTGGCCGTTTTTGGTGCCGTCAGTCTGGCCATGATCGCCTGGCGCTTTGAAGAAACACTGCAACGAAAAAACCCTGCCGCACTACAAGCCGCCACGCTGCTGGCCACCTGGCAAAGCATTGTGCGCCACCCTACTTTTCTGGCTTATTCAGCACTCTCAGCAGCATCTTATGGCGGCCTGTTCACCTTTTTGGCAAGCTCGTCGTTTGTCTTCATGAATGTGCTGGACCTGACAAAAACGCAGTACAGCTGGCTCATGGCGCTCAACTCGCTGGCTTATATTGGCGGCACCTTTTTGTGCCGCCACTGGCTGCCCCGCTTTGGTGTGCGGCGCACCCTCAAATGGGCCGGCGTGCTGTCCCTTGCTGGCGGCACGCTGATGGCCGGTCTCAGCCTGATGGGCGTGCAAAACGTGTGGGCCATCATGCTGCCGCAGTTGCTTTTTGTCATTGGTCACGGCATTCACCAGCCCTGCGGCCAAAGCGGCGCGGTGGGGCCGTTCCCGCACGCGGCCGGCGCGGCATCGGCTGTGAACGGCTTCTTGATGATGCTGGCCGCCTTCGCCATGGGCAGTTGGCTCGGGGGCCACATGGACGGCACCGTGCTACCGCTCACACTGGGCGTGTGGTTCTGGAGCGCCCTGATCTCGCTGTCAGCCTGGACCCTGGTACAAAAATATGGAGAGCCCAAATAATGGGGGTCAGATTCCAATTAATTTCTCACCTGCCCCGCTACCTGGCGCTGGTCGGCCCCACCGCGTCGGGCAAAACAGCGGCCGCGCTGGCCATTGCACAAGCCTGGCCGGTGGAGATCATCAGTGTCGATTCGGCACTGGTCTACCGCGGCATGGACATTGGCACGGCCAAACCCACAGCAGCCGAGCTGGCTTTGGTTCCGCACCACCTGATCAACATCCGCGACCCGCTGCAGGCCTACAGCGCCGCAGAATTCGTGGCCGACGCCCGGCAGTTGATGACCGACATCACGGCCCGCGGCAGGCTACCGCTGCTGGTGGGCGGCACCATGCTGTACCTCAAGGCGCTGCGCGACGGGCTCGACGACATGCCCCGCGCCGACCCGGTCATTCGCGAAGCCATTGCCTGGGAAGCGGCGCAACAAGGCTGGCCCGCCTTGCATGCCGCGCTGGCGCAGGTTGACCCGGAAACCGCTGCACGTCTGAACCCGGCAGATTCCCAGCGCATATCCAGGGCGCTGGAGGTGTTTCGCCTCAGCGGGCGGCCACTGTCGTCTTTTCAAACCAGAAATTCTGACTCCCAAAAGGCGCCCATTCATGACCCGGACAGCCTGCTGATTTCACTGGAACCGCTGGATCGCGCCTGGCTGCACCAACGCATCGCCCAACGCTTTGACACCATGCTGGCGGCTGGCTTTCTGGACGAGATGAAGGCCTTGCGGGCGCGGGGTGACCTGCACCCGGACCTGCCATCCATGCGCTGCGTCGGATACCGCCAGGTCTGGGAAGCTTTGGATGGCCTATGGCCCATGAGTGAGCTGCGCGACAAGGGCATTGCCGCCACACGCCAACTCGCCAAGCGCCAGATCACCTGGTTGCGCGCCATGCCACAGCGCCAGGTGGTGACGTGTGATGCGCCGGATGCACTGGAACAAGTGCTGGCATTGGCGGCTCAATTTTTGCGCTGAACATCGGATTGTCATTTTGACGTATAAACTCGTATCAA
>Ga0209211_10008090_pt1 | contig 14514 bp, 11 predicted proteins | sample RifGroA2_FD_183992 | JGI IMG/M metagenome (GOLD analysis project Ga0209211, IMG submission 183992) | Groundwater microbial communities from Rifle, Colorado, USA - Groundwater A2 (SPAdes) (version 2) | ecosystem: Environmental > Aquatic > Deep subsurface > Groundwater | place: Rifle, Colorado...
TGTTCTTCATTCGGGAACAGAAGGTGAAAGTACCTTTAATACGTTAATGTTATTTGATTTTTATGGAAAAAAAATTAAAGAAAAATCGTTAAAATACAACGAAAAGTTATCTATAATAAATACTGATGATGTAAAAAATCAAATTCTTATTGCTTCAGAAAATAAAGTAATAACCGTTAATAATGATTTTGAAATTGTAAAAGAAAAGATTATTGGTAAAGAGTTTTATTCATTTATTGCATATATTGATGTAGATGAAAATAATGATTATGAACTTCTATTTAAAAGTAACAACGAAATAGCAGTATTTAGCGATCATTTGAATCATATTATTCGTATTAATGCTCCAAATAATGGAATACCTGTTTTTAGCTTAAAAAAAAGTAAAGGAAAATTGAGTCAAATAAATCTAAAAATTGATAAACAAGATTTTTTAATCGAATTTTATAATAATAATGAATATATGAATAGATATTTTGTATATCTTGTTATATATCTGCTGATTACCATGATTGTATTTTTATTTACAATTTACACATTTAAAATTCGTAAAAAGAAACAACTCGCTCAATTTATTGAAAACGAAAAGGATAACAAGAATTTTGTAAATAAACTGGAAGAAAATATGGAAAATAAAATCTCCGGTTTAAAAAAGAAAGTACTTGAAATAAAAAATATTGAGAATGATGATGCATATAATGAAGTTATTGATCAGATAAATGACACATATATTGATTTAAAAACTATTTCAGAAAAAATTAATCGTGAAAACAGCAGAGGTATTTATATCCATGATTTTTTTAACAATTTAACCGACAGTTCAAAAGCAAATAATGTAAAAATAAATCTTTATCCCAATGATGAATGGTACGAAATAAATACTGACCTTCAAAATCATCTCTATAAATTAATAGACGATACCCTAAATCATATTAGCGATTTTATAAGAAATGCAGAAATAAATGTTCAATTAACACAACACATAAATTACATAAATTGCATTATTGAAATCGAGGGTACTTTTATTGATATATTAAATCAAAAAAGTGAAAAAAGTAAAGCAATAGATTCTAGGCTATTATTATTAAATGGTAAATATGAAATAGATGGTGCTCAAGGAATTTGTACTATTCTTAACTTTACAATTCCTCTGAATGTAACCCTCCCGGAAGCTAATGGGAAGAAAAAGATTAAAATAATTATTGCTGAAGATCACGATGTTTCTCTTTTTGGTTTGATAACTTTATTTAAAACTAAAAATGATATCGAAGTTGTTGGTACAGGGAAGAATGGATTAGAAGTTCTAAAAATTTTGGAGGAAAAAACTGCAGATATTGTTATTACGGATATTTCTATGCCAGGGATGGATGGAATTGAACTTTCAGATCGACTTAAAAATGAATATCCTAATATTAAGGTAATCGTGTTTACCATGTATATGGAGAACTGGTTTATTGAACAATTAACAAAAAATGGAGCAAGGGGATTTGTTTCTAAAAATTCAAGAATTATTGAGTTAGTTGAAGCTGTTCGTCAGGTTTCTCAAGGAAACTATTATTATTGTCATCAGTTTAAATCGAAACTTGATTTAAACGGAACAAATGGAATCGATAATCATAATATTATGCTCGATTCACTCACATCAAAAGAATTGCAAATTGTAGAATATTTTTCAAATAATATAAAAAGAAAAGATATTGCAAGTTTATTGTCTGTTCACCAACCAATTATGGATACATATATAGCCAACATCATGCTTAAGCTTAATGCTGGTGATGAAGATGAGATAATTCGAATAGCTAAAAAACAAAAATTTGTTCAGGAAGAATAATCAATAGTTTCTATGTCACTTGTGTTTTATATAATTTCTTTCTTTTTAAATATTCACCTTAATATCTGTATTTGAATTATAGTATTAATTGCAAAAGTTATCTAAAGAATTAAATTTGTAGACAATAATGCAAATTGTTAAGTTTGATTTTTATAGAATTATAGACTAATTTTTCGCTTATTTTTCAAAAATTGAATATGTATTACAGTTTTTTTTCTTCTGATATAGATCAGGATTATTTTGGACGATTTTTGCTTTTTGCTAAGCGTAACTTTTGGTTATATATTCCAGATTTTATAACACTTTTATTTCTTATAATTCCTCCATATACTCGGTTCGAAACGATATTACTAGTTTCAATAATAATTATTTTATCTGTTCGAGATATTGCAGTTCTTAAACTATCAATATTTCATCTGGCTAAATTTAATATAGATGAAGATTATATTTCTATAGCTATACTTCGGAAAAGTAAACTAAATAGTCAAATAAGTGGAAATATTTCTGAGTTTGATATTAAAGTTAAGTCGTTTGTTTGTTTCAGAACTATGGAGATATTTCAGGATAATAAAATGATACATAAACAATATGCAACAGGATATTGGAGTGGGAAAAAAATGAAAGAGCTTTATGAACAGTTTTATGATGCAAAAAGAAATATTGGAATGTGGCGAATGTTTAAAGCGCCCATGGTAAACTAATTTTATTATGTATAACCTTAAGTTTTTAGATTCACTTGGAAAAATTGATAGTAGCTGGGATCTTTTTCTATCACCCGAAGTAATTTCATTACTTACATCGATTGAAAATCAAATATATCCTCAAAATTTCACACCTTCTATTTCAAGGATTTTGAACTTTTTTACCCTCCCTCTAAATAAAGTTAAAATAATTATTTTGGGACAAGATCCATACCCACAAAAAGGAGTAGCAACGGGTCGTGCATTCGAAGTAGGTACATTAAAATCATGGAATCAAACCTTTAATAATATATCGTTAAAAAATATTGTTAGAGCCATTTATTATGCATACAGGAACGAATATTTGAAGTTTAGTGACATTAAAAAAAGAATTGATAAAGATTTCTTATTAAATACTCCTGATAGAATTTTTAATGATTGGGAAAAGCAAGGTGTACTATTGTTAAATACTTCGTTTACATGTGAAATTGGCAAGTCGAATAGTCACGAGAAACTATGGGAGCCTTTTACTCAGAAATTATTATATTATATTTCACAAACGAATAACGGGATAATCTGGTTTATTTGGGGAAATAATGCCAAATCAATTATTAATGGTATTGAAATAAACCATAAAATTGAATCAATGCACCCAATGATGTGTTATAAGAAAGATGGCCGTGATGATGATTTTTTATTTGGTGTAGTAAATCCATTTATTGAAACTAAACACATGATTAACTGGCTGGGCTAGTTTTTTTACGTTTGATATATGAATTAATATGCTCATTATAAAACTTTAATAACCTAATTAGCATATTATTATTTACTTCGAATTTTATTTCATCAAAACTCCTAACAGGTAATACTTTTAACGATGTGCCTGAAAGAAACATTGCATCGAATTGAGTTACATCGTTAAAGTGAATCTTCTTTTCAATAAATGGTATTTTGTTTTGAATACAAATATGTTGAATATTTTTACGGGTAATTCCTGATAATACATCATTCATGGGAGGTGTAATTATTGACTCACCTAAAATATAAAAAACATTCGAGCGACTTCCTTCAGTTATATATCCTTCATTATCAACTAATATTACCTCAAATAGTTTTTTTTCTGCAATAATATGATTTGCTTTTTGACGGGTTAATGTATTGTGAATCTTTGCATTTGGGTTTGTTCTTACTGCTTTGCAAATACCTGTTTGTACACCATTTCTGTATTCACTTAGAGTTGGGAAATAATGAGATGTAAAATATATAAGAAGGTCTTTCTCTAAATTAGAATTTTCGGAGTTAAAATGAATAAGGATCTTTATTTTTCCAGTATTAACTTTATTTATTTGAATTAGCTCCCGAACTTTATTCTCAATTTCTTTGTCTGATTCAATTATTTTTAATCCTGATAATTTTGCAGAATTATAAATACGCAATAGATGATCTTCGATAAATAATGGAATAGCTTGTTCTATTCTGATAATTTCATAAACAGAAATGCCAGAAACATATACCTGTTCGTCAAAATCAATACTCTTCTTTATTGTTTTATTATGAATATAAAACTCTTGAATACATTCCATATTTTAAAAATAATTCATTCAAAATTAATATTAAAAATCAGTTTTAATAGTTGATTTATCAGTATGTTTTTAAAAAATATCGAATGTTCGAAATCGAACAAAATTTGTTCAATATCGGTCAAGGGAATATATGCAGAAAATACAAATTATTTATATAAGTTGTATATTTATAATGACTTATGCTTTGTGGCATAACATTTGGTCAAACTTAAATTCTTATACTCAAAATTATTATGATTCATTTATCGAATATTCACAAATCCTATGAAATAGGTGCAAACAAATTGCATGTATTAAAAGGTATTGATTTAATTATTGAACAAGGTGAGCTTGTTTCTATAATGGGATCATCAGGTTCAGGTAAATCAACACTTTTAAATATTCTTGGAATTTTAGATTCTTACGACCTTGGAATGTATAAGCTTAACGAAACTGAAATGAATAATCTTTCAGAAAAGAAAGCAGCATATTATCGAAACAATATGATTGGATTTGTTTTTCAATCGTTTAATTTAATTTCTTTTAAAAATGCAATGGAGAACGTTGCACTTCCATTATATTACCAAGGAGTTAGTCGTAAGAAGCGAAATACTCTTGCAATGGAATACCTTGATCGGATGGGATTAAAAGATTGGGCTGAACATATGCCAAACGAACTCTCTGGTGGACAAAAGCAAAGGATAGCAATTGCCAGAGCAATGATTAGTCAACCTAAAGTTATTCTCGCTGATGAACCAACGGGTGCACTCGATTCTCAAACGTCTTTAGAAGTAATGGAATTATTCAGAGAAATTAATAAATCCGGAATTACAATAATTATTGTTACTCACGAAAAGGATATTTCTGAAAGAACAGATCGGGTTATACATATAAAAGATGGAACCATAGAAGCTGAACACATAAAAAAAAGAATTACAGAATCTGAATACATTTCAAAAAATTAATCCATGTTTGATATAGATAATTGGCAGGAAATATTTGCAACCATAAAAAAGAATAAGTTACGGACTTTTCTTACAGGCTTCAGTGTTGCTTGGGGTATTTTTATGCTCATCGTTTTGTTGGGTTCAGGAAAAGGTTTGGAAAATGGAATACACTCAAACTTTGATTCTGATGCAGCTAATAGTGTTTGGATATATCCAGGTCAAACAAGCATACCATATAAAGGAATTCAACCCGGAAAGTTTGTACGACTTACGAATGAAGATTACGAAAGATTGAAACTTGATACTTCAAAAATCGAACGTATCTCCAGTCGTTTTGATATTAGAGGTGCTGACTTAATTTCATATAAAAATGAATATGGGAGTTTCGGTATCAATACTGTTCATCCCGATATGGAATTTATTGAGAATTCTTTCCCTATAAAAGGTAGATTTATAAATAATATTGATATAAAAGAATCCAGAAAAGTTGCTGTTATTGGCGATCTTGTCGAAGAGGCTTTATGCAAAAAAGGAGAATCTCCAATAGGAGAATACATAAAAATAAAGGGCATTCCTTTTAAAGTTGTAGGTGTTTATTCAGAAAATTCAAATAACGATGGCGAAAGAAGACGGATTTACATACCTATTTCTACAGCTCAAATGGTTTTTAACGGAAGCAATAGAGTTAATAATATAGCCTTTACAGTTAAAGATATGACAGCTGAAGAAAGCAAACAATTTGATGAAAGTCTTAAAGCACTTTTTGCTGCAAATCACAATTTCGACAAAGAAGACGACAGAGCTTTATTTATTCAGAATAATCAAGAGAATATTAAAGAATTCCGGAATGCTTTTCAGGGAATAAGGTTATTCATTTGGATAATTGGAATAGGAACTATTATTGCAGGAATTGTTGGTGTAAGTAATATCATGATAATAGTTGTAAAAGAAAGAACTAAAGAAATCGGAATCAGAAAAGCAATTGGAGCTACACCATGGTCTATTATTGGATCTGTTTTACAGGAATCAATTTTAATTACAAGTTTTGCAGGATATATTGGACTTATTTTAGGTGTAGCACTTATGGAAATAATTGCCAGAAACATACCTGCCGATTCAACAATGTTTAAGAATCCTGAGGTAGATATGAGTGTTGCTATAAGTGCAACAATATTGTTGATTATTTCAGGAACTTTTGCAGGTTATATTCCAGCCCGAAGAGCAGCTAAAATTAAACCTGTAGATGCATTAAGAGATGAATAAAGTTAAAAAATTATACAATGTTCGATAAAGAAAAGTGGCAGGAAATTTTCAGTTCGTTAAAAAACAATAAAATGCGAACAACACTAACAGTGTTTGGTGTTTTTTGGGGAATTTTTATGCTTATTATTATGCTTGGCCTGGGAATGGGGTTTAAGAACATGATTCAGGAAGGATTTGGAGATTTTGCAACAAATAGCTTATTAATTTGGCCTCAGCAAACTACTAAAGCATATAAAGGATTTCCCAGAAATAGAATCTACAGATTCACAAATGAAGATGTGCAGATAATTAAAGATAAATTTCCGGAAATTGAATTTATAGCTCCCAAGTTAAGTGCTTTTGGGGTAGAAGGAGCAAATAATGCTACCAGAGGAACTAAAACAGGTGCATTTTCTGTTGAAGGAACATATCCTGAATATAATCTGATTGATCCCTCAAAAATAAATAGTGGTAGATTCGTTAATGACATTGATATTCAGGAATTCAAAAAAGTAGCAATTATTGGGAAATATGTTAAGGAAGTATTATTTGAAAAAGACGAAAACCCATTAGGTCAATATATTAAAATTAACGGAATCTATTTTCAAGTTGTTGGTGTTATGTCAAAAGGCGCTAGTAATATTAGTTTAGGTTCCGATAAAGATAGATCAATTATAATTCCATTAACTACCTTTCAGAAAGTATATAACAGAGGTAATGAGGTTGGATTTTGTGCCGTAACTGCAGTAAAAGATGCAAATATTGCATTGGTTCAGCAAAAAGTAAATACCTTTTTACGTAGCCGTCATTCTATTGCTCCCGATGATGAACAGGCAATAGGAGGTTTTAATCTTGCTAAAGAATTTAAGAAATTCTTTGGAATGATTACAAGTATTGGAATCTTAATATGGATAGTAGGAACAGCCACATTATTAGCCGGAGTTATTGGTATTAGCAATATTATGTTAGTAGTTGTTAAAGAACGAACCAAAGAAATAGGAATACAACGTGCGCTGGGAGCAACACCTTTTAGAATCATGAATAATATTATGACTGAAGCAATATTCCTAACTGCAAGTGCTGGTTATGTTGGAATAGTTATGGGGGTTGGAGTTATTGAAATGATTAAAATGATAGCAGCTAAAACAGGATCGGATAATCCATTTTTTACTCATGCTGGAGTTAATTTAAGTATAGCATTAATGTCTTTACTTATTCTAATTATATTTGGCGCTTTTGCCGGTTTTATACCCGCAAAAAGAGCAATTAGTATAAAACCAATTGATGCATTGAGAGACGAGTAATAATAAATCTAAAATAGTTAATATTTAAAACCATAGTATAATGAAGAAATTTTTTAAAATATTTATTTGGCTGTTTATAGCAGTAATATTTATTGGTACGTTAGTATTTTTATACACTAAATCGAAGAAAAAAACAGAAACTTTTCTAACCGAAAAACCATTTATCACAAACATCGAGAATAAAACTGTTGCTACAGGTTCTATTGTTCCACGTAAAGAAATTGAAATAAAATCTCAGATTTCTGGTATTGTTCAGGAAGTATATGTTGTAGCTGGTAATATTGTTAAAAAAGGTGATTTATTAGCTAAGGTTAAGATTATTCCTGAAATGATAAACTTAAATAATGCAGAATCAAGGCTTCAAAGAGCAAAAATAAGTTACGATAACTCATTATTAGAATATGAACGTCAATCAAAATTATTTGATGAGAAATTAATATCTGTTGCTGAGTATCAAAAAATACAATTGGCCCATTCAAATGCTAAGCAGGAATTAGATGCTGCAGAAGATAATTTACAACTTATTAAAGAAGGTGTTACAAAAAAATCAGGACAAACAACAAACACTCTAATCCGTTCAACAATTGGAGGTATGGTTCTTGATGTTCCGGTTAAAGAGGGTAATTCAGTTATCGAAAGCAATACATTTAATGCAGGTACTACTATTGCTACAATAGCCGATATGGGTGAAATGATTTTTGAAGGAAAGGTTGATGAAACTGAAGTTGGAAAAATTCATGAAGGAATGAATCTTACTCTATCAATAGGCGCAATAGATAAACAAAAATTTGATTCTAAACTAGAATATATTTCTCCTAAAGGTGTAGAAGATAATGGTGCAATAAAATTCGAAATTAAAGCAAAAGTACAATTAAAAGAAGATTTCTTTATCAGATCAGGATATAGTGCAACAGTTGATATTGTTCTAGAACGTTTAGACAGCGTGTTGGCTATTAAAGAAAGCCTTATTGAATTCAAAAACGATTCTGCTTTTGTTGAAATTGAAAAAGAACCTCAGATTTTTGAAAAAAGAAATATACAACTCGGACTTTCTGATGGTATAAATATTCAGGTTCTCAATGGAGTTACTCTTGAAGATAAAATCAAACAAAAAATTGTTGAAGTTAAAAATCCAAGATAGTTTGATTTATAAAAATAATTATTCAATAAAAAACCGACTTATAATTTAAGTCGGTTTTTTATTTTGGTTTCATTAGCACTTTCAAAGAATATATTGCAGAAGATTATCAATAATTTTGAACTTTATCAAAAATAATTACATTTGTTAACATTACTTTTTAACCTTAAAATGAATCGAATTTTATGCAACAATTAAATAATTTTTTTATAAATCTACATGGTTATTTAGGTGGTCATGAGTGGTTTGTTTACTTTTTAGTTGGTACTGGTATTTTCTTTACAATTTATCTCAGGTTTCCTCAGATACGTTATTTTAATCATGCAATTAAAATTGTAAAAGGTAAGTTCGATAAAAAAAGTGATAAAGGTGATACTTCACATTTTCAGGCATTAACAACTGCATTATCTGGAACAGTAGGAACTGGTAATATTGCAGGTGTTGCGTTGGCAATCCATTTAGGTGGTCCTGCGGCTTTATTCTGGATGCTTGTTACAGCTTTTTTAGGAATGTGTACAAAGTTTGTTGAGGTTACGTTATCGCATAAATACCGCGATTTTGACGAAAAAGGGCAGGTTTCTGGAGGTCCCATGTACTACATGAAAAAAAGACTTAACATAACTCTTAAGAACAATAAAGTTATTCAAACAGGTAAATGGCTTGGGATATTTTTTGCTGCTGCAACTGTTCTTTCTTCTTTTGGTTCTGGCAGTTTGCCTCAGGTTGTTAGTATTTCAGATTCTATGTTCGCAACTTTTGGTATTAAACATATAATCACCGGAGGAATTCTTTCTGTTATACTTGCTCTTATTATTATTGGTGGTATAAAGCGAATTGCATATGTAACAGAGAAACTGGTTCCCGCAATGGCAATTATTTATCTTATTGGAGCATTTGGAGTAATATTTTATAATTACCAAAATATTATTCCTTCATTTTTCTCAATATTTAAAGATGTTTTTTCTGGCACTTCTGCTGTTGGGGGCTTTATTGGAGCAAGTTTTGCTTTTGCTTTTAATCAGGGAGTAAACCGTGGGCTTTTTTCTAATGAAGCAGGTCAGGGTTCTGCACCTATTGCACACTCTGCTGCAAGAGCACACGAACCTGTTTCCGAAGGAATGGTTTCAATACTTGAACCTTTTATTGATACCATAGTTATTTGTATGCTAACCGGATTGGTATTGCTTTCGTCGGGTGTTTGGAATGAGAAAGTAAAAAATCAATTTCAACAAACAGATATACAAATTCTTGCTAATTCGTATAATTCGTCTACTTCTAGTGATGTTGATAAAATCCGTCATCATTTAAATGGAGGCGAAAAACTTGCAGTTTATAATGGTACACTTAATATTGAAAATGGAAAAGTAATTGATCCTGTTACCATTATTCATGCCCGATCAATTGCTGAAAATATAGTCATATTTGAAAAAAACAATCCTTTCTCAGGTAAATTAGAAGTAAATACTGGGCAATTTGTTAACCTGCCAGGTTCATTAAAAATTGAAGGTGAGTCGTTGGTGCATAGTGCCCAGCTTACAACAATTGCATTTACACGAAGCTTTTTTGGTAAATGGGGAAAATATATAGTGGCTATTGGAATTATGTTATTTGCATTTTCGACAGTAATATCCTGGTCGTATTATGGCGATCGCTCTGTAACATTTCTTTTTGGGAATAAATATGTAATTATATATCGAATATTTTTTGTACTTGCATTTTTCTTTGCATCGTTTACAGATACTACTATTATATGGAACTTATCGTTGTTAACCGTTGTATTTATGGCTATTCCTAATTTAATTGGAATATTATTACTTCGTCGCGAAGTGAAAAGTACAATTAAGCAATATTGGGTTGATTTTAAGAAAGAACATCCTGAGGTCAAGATTCCTGAAAAAGTATAAAATTAAAAAGGTGTTCAAATCGTGAACACCTTTTTTATTTAACTCTAAAACCGAGTATAAGCATATCATCTACTTGCTCATAAGTATTCTTTAACCAATATTTAAGGTTTATTTCAAGAATTTTCTTTTGGTCGGCCATTGGTTTTTTATTTATTCCTAATAACATGTGACGGAAACGTCGCGACCGAAATTTTTTCCCGTTGTCTCCTCCAAATTGATCAACAAATCCATCAGTAAATAGGTAAAATGTGTCTCCTTCCTGAATTTCAATTTCATGATTTTGAAAAGGTATTTCAATTGGTGTAATTCCTATAGGATTTCTTGTAGGTTTAAATTCGGTTAATTTATTATCTCTAAACATGTAAAGAGGATTGTTTGCTCCGGCATATTGCATTATTTTTTTATCGGGTTCAATAACACAAATTGCAATATCCATTCCGCTATTTATCGAGTAATCTAATGATGAATGATTTAACTGATTTTTAATTTCGTGTCGTAAAACCTCAAGTGCTTGACTTGCTTTTCGGATTTCTTTTTTTGTGGTAATCTCATTTATTAGAGAAATCCCCAATACACTCATTAATGCACCAGATACTCCATGTCCGGTACAATCTGCAGCTACAATTACTATATAATCGTTTATGTTCTTTATCCAGTAAAAATCACCACTTACAATGTCTTTAGGTTTGAAAAATATAAAATGATCGGGTAAGATTTTTTTTATGTAGTTCTGATGTGGGAGTAAAGCTTGCTGAAGACTGCTGGCATATTTAATACTATCTGTTATTTGTTTTTTCTGTTCAGCTATTTCATCTCGTTGATTGTTCGAAATTACTTTTTCGTCACGATAACTCCTTACAAGAACTGCAACAACAAAATAAATAATGATGAATGAAAATAAAAACGTTATTGATACATCATAAAATTTAACTACATCACTTTCATAGTGTGTAACCAGATTTGGATAACGCAGTTCAACACAAAAAAGCAGTATTAAATTTAATATAAACCCTGTAATAACAAAAACCCGATTTTTCCCTTCGGTCATTATTACAAAAAATACTAAAGCAATTAAATAAACAAAAACTACAGGTCCATCGGTACCCGAATTAAAAAACCATACAGATGACAATCCTACTAATGAATAAATAATAAATGGAGTAAGTAAAGCTTTATAAATTTTTCGTATACGTGATATGTAATAAAATGATATGAAAATTATTGCTCCTAAAAATGTAAAAAAAGTTAAAGTTAAATTTAACCCTAGAGCAATGTTAGTAATTGTAGCAAAACTTGCAGCTAAAGTTGAAAAGAGACATATTGAGTTAAAAAACCTATGCTCCAGACTAAATTCATTTCGTCCGCCAAATAGGATATCAACAAAGCTATGGGGATAATAACTTGTATTTACTTTACTTTCTTTATTCATTCAAATTAATTTCTTAACCTGATTACCCAGTTATTTCTTTAAAGTGGGTATAAGCTAAGCTAAATTAACATAATTAATTTAATAAGCAAAGGTAATGGCAGGAAGATAAGATTTAGAAATGTTATCTCTTTTCAAGCAATACTATATTTTCAACATGATAGGTATGTGGAAACATATCAACTGGTTGCACCTTTGTTAGTTTGTACTGTTTATCAAAAAGTTGTATGTCTCTTGCCTGTGTTGCAGGATTGCAACTTACATAAACAATTCTTTGCGGATCAGATGCTATTATGGTTTCAACAACTTCTGGATGCATTCCTGCTCTTGGTGGATCGGTTATTATTACATCAGGTTTGCCATGTTCTGTTACAAAATCCGCATTGAGAATATCTTTTAAATCACCGGCAAAAAACAATGTATTTTCTAATTTATTTATCGATGAGTTTACTTTAGCATCTTCAATAGCTTCTGGAACATATTCAATGCCAATAACCTTTTTAGCTTGATGAGCAACAAAATTGGCAATAGTGCCTGTTCCTGTGTATAAATCGTAAACAATTTCATTACCTGTTAATCCTGCAAAATCACGAGCAATTTTGTACAATTGATATGCCTGATCAGAATTGGTTTGATAAAATGATTTTGGGCCAATCTTGAACTTTAAATCTTCCATTTGTTCATAGATGTGATCTTTTCCCTTAAATAAAACAACATCCTGATCTGTAATTGAATCGTTCGACTTCGAATTCACAATAAACATGAGCGATGTTATTTCAGGAAACTTTTGTGCTATATGGTTTAACAGGTTTTCCTGAGCATCTTTATCTTCGTAAAAGAAAACCACAACAACCATTGTTTCACCAATTGACGATGTACGGATAATAAGATTTCGTAATAATCCTTCCTGTTTTCGCAAATCGAAAAAGCTAAGTTTATTTTCATCGGCATACTTTTTAACTTCTGACCGAATTGCATTTGAAGGTTCGGGTTGCAGCCAGCAATAATCAATGTTTACAATCTTATCCCATAATTTGGGTACATGAAATCCAAGTGCATTGCTTCGTTCTATTACGCCTTCGTTTTTAATTTCATCTTTAGTTAACCAACGATTGTTCGAAAAAGTAAACTCAAGTTTATTGCGGTAAAAAGTAGTTTTTTCTGATGGAAGTATATAATTTATTTCTGGCAACTCAACTTTAGCTATTCGTTGCAGGTTATCAATTACTTGCTGATGCTTGTATTTTAATTGATCTTCGTAAGGGAGATTTTGCCATTTACAGCCTCCGCAAATTTCAAAATGATCACAAAAAGGTTTTAATCGTCGTTCGGAATACTTAACAAATCGAATTGGAATTCCTTCCATGTAACTTTTACGCTTACGAGTGATTTGTATGTCAACCACATCACCCGGAATAACTTGTGTAACAAATATTACTTTGTTGTCGATTTTGGCTATAGCTTTTCCTTCGGCAGCAATATTGGTAATTTCAACACTCTCAATAATTGGTAACTTTCTACGATCTCTTCCCACGATATACTATTTTAATTGTGCAAAGATATAATAATATTTGGGGAGAGAAAAGGTATAAGGGTATAGGGATATAGAGTTATACGTTTTGAGTTGCTGGTTGATTGATTGTTGCTTATTTATTGTTACTTGGCTTATTAGTAAATTTGTAAACTTATACAAAATACAAACTGCCAATGCCTTCTGCCGCTTGTTACTGCTACTGCTAACAGTTTTACTTTTATCTTTTATCTTCAACCTGAATCCTGGATTCTTCTTTAAAAAACTAATTGAAAATTTGACTTTAAGATGATTATGATCTGGATCAAATATTATTATATTATCTTATCTTTGCGAATTAAATTAGGAGATTTTTATGATTTCTGTTGATCAGCTTACGGTTGAGTTTGGAGGGTTTCAACTTTTTAACGATGTTTCTTTTTTGGTTAACCCCAAAGATAGAATTGGGTTGGTTGGAAAAAATGGTTCGGGTAAATCAACCTTACTTAAAATTTTAATGGGATTGCAATCACCAACAAAGGGGAATGTTACTGTTCCCGATAGGGTTCGCCTTGGATATTTACCACAACATATGGCTTGTAACGAAGGCAAAACAGTTTTTGACGAAACCAGGCAAGCATTCTCCGAAGTTTTAAAACTCGATAAGGAAATTCGTGAAATAAATATTCAACTTGGCAACAGAACCGATTATGAATCTGCTGAGTATTTAAAGCTTATTCATAATTTAACTGATGCATCAGAACGCTATCAGATGTTAGGTGGAGGATCTATTGATGCAAATATTGAACAAACACTTTTAGGTTTAGGATTCCAGACTAAAGACTTTACTCGACAAACATCCGAATTTAGTGGTGGATGGAGAATGCGTATTGAGTTAGCAAAAATCCTTTTACAACGACCCGATGTTCTCTTGCTTGACGAACCTACAAATCACCTCGATATTGAAGCA
>Ga0209211_10008093_pt1 | contig 14511 bp, 18 predicted proteins | sample RifGroA2_FD_183992 | JGI IMG/M metagenome (GOLD analysis project Ga0209211, IMG submission 183992) | Groundwater microbial communities from Rifle, Colorado, USA - Groundwater A2 (SPAdes) (version 2) | ecosystem: Environmental > Aquatic > Deep subsurface > Groundwater | place: Rifle, Colorado...
TCTGCCACTTCTAAAATGACTTATTATCCACTTTCTTTTTTTTCGTTTAGTTTTGTCATAAAATCACCCAAACTGAAAGAAATCTTGGCTAATTATTAAAGTGTAAACTAATTATGAAATTGAACAGTCGATAAGATTACCAAAAACTATTAAAACAGATACTAAATCCTTTGTTTTGGGTGGTATTAAAATGACAGATTATTTTAAGGATAAAGTTGTGGCTATAAAGCCGAGCAAAGATAAAAAGATTTCTCAAATATTAAATGAAATGCGGAAGACTGGTTTCCAGGGCAGAAGCCTGGCTGAGGCTGCTGAAGTTCTTGAGGCTATGATAAGAAGCAAAGATACAACAATATTGTTTGGCTATGCTGCTTCTTTGTCTACAACAGGGCAATGGGAGATAATAAAATGGCTAATAGAAAACCATTATATTGATATTTTAGTTGGAACTGGAGCAAACCTTTCTGAGGATATTATTGAGGCTATGGGTTACAGCTATTACCAGTGCAAGCCTAATGTTGATGATGAAGCGTTCTTCAAACAAGGCTTTAATCGCTACTATGACCTTTTTGGAAAGGAAAATGAGTATTTGGAAATGACTGAGCTGATTGCGGAATTTGTTGTTACTTTGGACCAGAATCATCAGTATTCTTCAAGGGAATTTTTATATTTATTTGGGAAATGGCTTGGGAAAAAGGGAATTAAGAGCATTGTGGCTACAGCTGCAGAGCATAATATCCCTGTTTTCTGCCCGGCTATAATAGACAGCCCGTATGGCGATGCTGCTTTGATTGCTGAAAGCAAGGGTTTTCATTTAATTCTTGATGGAGTTAAGGATTATGTTGAATTTATGAGACTGAGCGAAAATGTAAAAGACACTGCTGTTGTTTATATTGGCGGCGGAGTACCTAAAGATTTTATACAGCTGTTTGCAGTCACTGCTGATTTATTGTATCCTGACAGGAAAGTTCCCAATAGGCAAGGCTCGCAAATCAGAGAAGGGGTAACTGAGGAACAATATTACCCCCATAAATATGCTGTTCAGATTACTACAGACAGCCCTCAATGGGGAAGCTTGTCTGGATGCACTTTTGATGAAGCTATATCGTGGGGCAAAGAAACCAGGGAAGGAAGGTTCATACAGTGCTATTGTGATGCAACAATTGCGCTTCCGATAATTTCCCATGCCTTAGCAGAAAGGCTGGACATCAAGAGAAATGGCATGCAGTTTGGCTTGAGGTTTAAGTAATTGAATAGAATTGTCTGTTAAATAAAATAGAAAAATTTTAAAACATTAAGCTCAAATATTAGCCTTATGGGCAAAGAACAACCTATCAAGCTATATTTTTTGATTACATTTCTATTGATTATAATTATGGTTTATTTTGGCTTAATGCTAAAAAATTTTTTAAGTGAAAAACTTCCAAACAAAGATACTGTGGAAAAAGAAGATGCTATTGAAGAAACATTGCCGCAAGAAATACAGCAATCAAGGGCTATTTTCAGCCTAGCTGTAGTAATTTTTGTTACATTGGCAGTTATATTTGTGATGTTAAAAATAGCCTCAAAAAATAAATAAATAATGCCCCATTATTTCCCATGCTTTAGCAGAAAGGCTGGATGTAAAGAGAAAGGGTATGCAGTTTGGTTTGAGGTTTAAGTGATTTTATTTTTTGCGTTTTAATACACCATAATGAACATCTTCATGAAATTTCTCAATTCTGCCCCTTAAAATAGCACCAAAAAATAAGAAAAATAAACCACTTATATGGATTGCTATTGATATAGATTTTTCGTTACCAGCATTTAAAAGAAAACCAGTAGCTCCAGCGGTAGCTAATGCAATACCTATACTATCAAAGAACCACTGGAATGTTTTATAATCAAAAATGTCTAATTTACTAATTTTCATCTTCACCTTTAATTAAATAAGTAATATTAACGCCGACGCCCGGATTTGAACCGGGAAACCCTTGCGGGAACTGGCTCTCAAGGCTTACACTCTTAGGTCAAAATCGGCCTAAAATCAGCGCAATGCCAGGTTATGCGACGTCGGCAGTTGTGGTAGAACTATAGAAGCTTGTGTTTTATTTAAAGTTAACTGGTATGAAAGGAATTTTTCTCTTTGTACATATTCTTTAACTTGCCTTTCTATACCCCACATTGAGGAAATCATTTCCTTTAAATCGTAAGTAAGGTTTTTGCTAGCTGAATGAAACATTATAGATCCATCTTTTTTTACACTTCCGTCTGTTATTAATAAGCCATAGAAAAAATATTTTTGAAGCTCTTTATTTCCATTTAATATGAAAGATGGTATTCGCAGCTTTAAAGCTTTTTTACCAAGAGGAAATTCAAATTCTTTATTGATAGTATTATATATCTCTAACGAACATTTTTGAAAAGTCCATAAATCTTTTTTATTTTTCCGCTTTCTTAAATATATAAATCCTTTTATTTGGAATAGGTTATAAAAAAGATTTCTAAATAATTTTACATAAGCTTTATTGGTATTTACAAATACTATCGGATAAGTTCTGTAACCAAACCCATTATGTCCTATAGTTAAACATCCATCTCCAGCAAACATTCCTAAAAACAAAGCTAAATCTTCAGATTTTTTTAATTCCCTAGAAAATTTCTTTGAAATTTTCTGGGCACCAGAAATTCTTTTAGAATTTCTTAGTGTTTTAATATCGAAATTCATTAAAATCGCCACTTTTTCTAGGTTGAGATTATGTAATTTATTTTAAATAGCTTACGTGCAAATGTCCAGTGCTTATTTTCAATATAGAAAATAAAAAAATCATAATTTGATAGTTGAAACTTCCTTTATGTGATTTTCAGAATGAGATATGACAAAAAATTATTTGGCGTCGGCGTTTTTATTTTAATTCTTTTAATTCTCTCTGAATTTTTTCCAGCCCATTTTCTTTTGTTTTTTCTTCTACTTTTTCTTCTAATTTTTTCTTTCCAAAACGAGCTATAATCACTAAAACTACAGTAATTATAATGAAAATATAGAATGCCATCAATATTTTCTTAAATGAGAAGTACGTATCTTGGTCAGCTGAAGATTCAAAATTAAAATATTTAAACGAAAAAAATGATTTTAACCAGCTTGCTTTTTCCGTTTTATTTGATGACTCCGGTTGTATATTTTTCCCTTTTAACTCTTCTTTTTCTTCCACTTCACCGCTAATAGTTTCAATCTCTGCTGCTGTCTCATTTTCTTTTTCTGCTATTGTTTTATTCTCTTGTTCAGATGCTATAACTTCCTCTTCTACTTGAATATCTTCTTCGTCTGCACCAGGAGTTTTTATTATTAAATTTTTCTTCACGACAAAAATCTGGTTGCTTGATGATTCATAAATAGCTGTTATATTAAAATGATAAATTTCTTTTAGTGGTGGAGTGGTGATTGAGGAATCAAAAATCTTGATGCTTTCTAATGGGCTTATTTGGGAGTATGCTGTTGAAAAATCCTGTATATTGGGTATGTCTGTAAGATAGCTAAGCTTAATATTCCTAAAATGATGGATAGAGTTTGGATTAATAATAAGCGCTTTAAGACCCACTCTTTGATCTGGCACGGCAATCTGTTGGGAAAAATCATGGCTTATGTAAGGGCAATCACAATAAACGCCTATGTTGGCTGTGTTTTCGGCAGTTCTTGAAAATTTGCTTATTTTATAGCTTGCTTCTGTTAAAACAGAGTAGTTGCCAGTTACAAGGCCTTGAAGCTCTAGTATAAAGCTTTTTTTCTCTTTTGGCGCCAGGGTTCCGCTCCACCCGATTAATCTACTGTTACTATTTGTACCTTGGGGGGTTTTTAGGAGCAAAAGCTTTTCAGGTATTTTTATGCTTAGGGTGGTTATGTGCAAATCGTAGTCATCATTTGTGTTTTCAATGTCTATTGTCAGATTTAGTTTTTCCTGGATATCAAAGTCAGTTTTATTCAATTTAAAGCTTATTCTTAATGAATGGTTATACACCTTGCCGCTTATAGTATTAGAGGTTGCACTTTTCTCCTCTATTCCATCAAAATAAGTAATGTTAGCGGTTAATTCAAAATCGTCTCCAAATATGCCCTGTATTTTATAGGTGCATTTCTTTATTTGCATTGGATAAACATCGGCATTAAATACAATGCTGTCAAGGGTCTTTTTACAGCCTTCTGCTTCGGTAACTAGAATTGAAGGGGGAATTTTAATTGTTGCTGTAACATCTTCTGCAACAACATCAGCAGTATTTTCAATATCCAATTCTGCAGTTGTTTCTTCATCTATCAAAAGATTATTTTGTCCAATTGTTTGCGTTGCGTCTATTGTTGACTTGATCTGGTAAACGTCTACAGTTGCCTTGTATACATCATACCACGCTGTGTAATTTCTATAAGAAAATGACACATTTTTTATACATATATCCAACTTATCTTTTATCTTACACTCCCCATTTTCTATAATAATTGCAGAAACGTCAATTTCCACATATACCTTGCTGCTTACAGAGTCTATTCTAAATTCAAAAAGGCTGTTGGATATGTTAATAGTATCCTTATCTTCAACAGTTCCTGAATAAATAAGATCCTCAGAAATTGAGTAAGCGCTGGGCATTAAAATGAGTAAAATAATTATAGAAAATATTGAAAATGCGCCTCTTTTTCTCATTTTTATTTTATTTTTATTTAATGGTAAAACCTTTTGCATTTCTTAAAGCTTCCCTGGCAAAATCAAGTTTTTGCTTGCTTTCGGAATAAATTGTGAAAAGTTTATCATTTCTTTCTACTATATCTCCAACATGCTTATACAAATAAATTCCGGATCCTTTATTTGAGGGAGCGCCTGCTATCCTTGCTATTCTTGAAATTGTCCTGTTGCTGATGGCTGCTATAATGCCATTTTTGTTTGCTTTAACATCATGCTTGAATTTTCCAATTTTTATTTTTTCAGGTTCAAATATATTGCCTTGCTGCGCCTTAATTATTTCCTTCATTTTCTTATAAGCAAGCCCGGAATTCAAGATTTCCATAGCCTTGCTTTTGCAATCTTTTATTCTCAGCATTCTAAAAATTTCGCAAATCATCATAATACATTTATTTTCTAAATCTATGGGTCTTCTTTTATCACGCTTTAACAGCCATAAAACATCCCTTGCTTCTAAAGCAGGCCCTATGCCGTTGCCTATGGGCTGCGAGCCATCTGTAATTATGACCTTAACATGTTTCCTGAGTTTTTTCCCTATTTCTTTGAAGTTTTTCTTTAATTTTAAAGCTTCTGCCTTGGTCCTTAATTTGGTTCCTTCCCCTATTGGGATATCAATAAGGATATGGGTGCTAGATACAGAATATTTTTTTGCCATTATAGAAGCTAAAAGCTGGCTTTCAGCATCAATTTCCAGAGTTCTTTCAACATTAATTATTTTGTCATCAGCTGGGGCCAAATTTAAAGAGCCTCCCCAAACAATGCAGCCGTTGGTTTTTTCTATGATTTGCTTCATCTTTTTTATTGGAAAGGCTACTTTAGCCAGGACTTCCATTGCATCAGATGTTCCTGCAGGGCTTGTTATTGACCTACTAGAGGTTTTTGGAATTGTTAAGCCAGCAGCGGCTATAATTGGAACTAAAACCATTGTGGTTCTGTTGCCGGGTATGCCGCCAATAGAATGCTTATCGATTACAGGGTATTTATCCAGCTTTAAGATATCACCATGGCTGGCCATTGCCTTTGTAAGCATTAGCGTTTCATGTATAGACATCAGATTTGTGTAGCACGCTGCAACAAAAAATGTAAGCTCTGAGGTGCTTAACTTATTGTTGACAATATCCCATACTATCTGATCAATTTCTTTTTTAGTTAAGCTATGCCCGTCCAATTTTTTCTTAATAAATTCTATAGAAAGCGGCTTTCTTGCCAGTTGTATGCCAACCTTATCGTTATTTTTTAGTTTTAAAGATGTTATAACTTCTTCATAGACCCCTATGCTCCCTTCTGGAACTATTTTAGGGCTAGTTGTGATGCTTGTTACAACTGTCTCGATTTTTTTGCCTTTTTTTATCTTAATTCTGTCTAGGTAGTGTATATCAATTTTCATTGCATCCTTTTCATTCAAAATAGCAACCAAAGGGCCTCCGGTTGCAATGTTTACGTCTTTGACTTTGAGTTTCATTTTAACATTGAGAAAGGCTTTATTCTAAGTTCACAATTATTTGTTAATTCATTGTTTTATTTTCCACTTACTATATTATTTCTTTTCTTCTTCATATATTTTAATGAATGCTACAAGCATTGAAAGTATTATAGGACCTATTACAATTCCTATGAAGCCGAAAAATTTTAATCCTCCAACTACCCCGAGCAAGACGAGCACAGGGTGCAAGCCACCTTTATCCCCGATCAGTTTTGGTTTTAGTATGTTGTCTATTGTTCCTATAATAAGCACGCCGTAAAGCATAAGCAATATCCCTTTTATTATTAAATTAGTTTCCAGATTAAAGTAGCCATTAATTATAAGCATTAAAGCTGCCGGGAACCAGACAATAGAAGAGCCTACATATGGAATCAAGGCTGCAAAAATCATGACTACGCCCCAGAGTAAAGGAGATGATAATCCAAATATAAGAAAACCAAGGCCGCCTAAAGTTCCTTGTATAATTGCGATGATTATGCTGCCGTAAATTACCGCATAGGCCATATCATTTAATTTTTTGAAAACATGTTTTCTGTACTTATTTTTTAATGGCAGGATGCGCCCAATTTTATCTACTAAAATCTCTCCATCCCTAAAAATGAAAAACATCACAAAGAGAATAATAAATGTGTCTAATAAGAATATTGGAAGTGTAAACAGTACATTTGAAATGCCCTCTGTTATTTTTGCAGTGGCATTCTTAATTGTTGTGTCAAAATAATATCTTATTTTGGGGTCATTAGCTTTATCGGCAAAATAATTTATAAATTTGCATACTGGCTTGTCAACAGGCTCGCAAGAAGCTAAAAATTGCCCGCTTGCCAGTTTCTGCCTTGAAAGCAGGTAGGTAGTATAAGCTTCTGTGGAAATTGTGTTTAGTACGAAAAATAAAGGCACGGTTAGTATTACAACAACTATTATTGAAGTGATTAAAGCGGAGATATTCTTATTTGAAATTTTTCTATAGATTCTCGAGTAGCAGGGGTAGAATATGTAAGATAAAATCACCCCAGCAAGCACAGCAGTAAGAAATGGCCTTATAATCAGGAAGGATATTAGTATCAGGACTAAGAAAATCATGGTAAAAATAATTTTGCGATAAACTTCTGAATTCATTTTTGCGGGATTAGTTTATTTTAAATGGGCCCGAAGGGAGTTGAACCCTTGACCTCCGCCGATTCAATGCGGCTTAAACATGAATTGCCCAATGTCGAGGCGACGTCATAGCTTCTAGCAGTGGCATGCAACTAATTACTCATGCTTATAATTCACAGTCACTAGACCACAGGCCCTTAAGGCATGTTATAATTAGAGTATATAAAAAGATTGCTATTAACCCCAAAGCATTGATTGGCCCAATGGGCTAAAGAAAAATAAAAAGAAGGCTGTTACCAAGCCGAAAACTGCTAATATCACTTCCTGCATTATTTGGTGGAACCTTGTAAAGTCCCTTGTTGCATTTACAATATCTGTTTCTGTGATAATCCCGACTAATTTATTATTTTTCACTACTGGGAACCTTTTTATATGCTCTTTCCTTAATTTTTTAAGCATATAAGGATAGCTTGTATTTGGATTTATTACAAGAAAGTTTTTACTCATAATATTTTTTACTTCGATATTAGATGGATTTTTATTTAACAAACCTTTAATTAAGTCATTTTTGACAATAATTGCTGTTGGCATATTATTTTTTGCGACCAATAAGCTGCTGACATGCTTGTTTATCATCAATTTTGCTGCTTCTGTTATAGATGCATTTTCATTTATTGTTACTATATTTTCCGTCATTATTACTTTTGCCTTTATCATTTAATCACCAAAACAGAGGAAAGTTAACTAAATGCCCATACAAAATAAAAATAAAAAATTCAAATAATACAAAAATCATAAGCACAATATTCTGTATGTTCCTATGAAATTTGACATTATCATTTATTGCGTGCACAATGCTATTTTCTGCTACCAATCCGACTAAGTCCCCATTATAAACAACAGGATACCTTTTAAAGTGCTTTGTATCAATTATTTTACTGGCTTTTTCTAATTTTGTGTTTGGGTGTATAGCGGTGATTGGAGAACTCATTATTTTTGTGACTTTTTCTTCTGGACTTATTTTTTTAGAGACTAAATTCCTTAAAATATCGGATTCTGTAATTATTCCTATTGGTTTTTTGCCTTCAACTATCACCACACAACCTTGCGACTTGTTAGCTATAAGCCTGGCTGCATCTGAAATCTTTGCCTCTTTTTTTAGTGTTAGGACACTGGTATTCATTATTTTGCTTATTTTTGCCATTGATAAAATCATTATTATTCTTGTTTAAAAAGTTTTCTATGGGGGAATTTTAGTTTGAATAGAAAGCCTCTGATGGGAGTTGCACCCACGACCTTTGCCTTATTGTAACAATATACCAAGGCAACGCAATAGCTACTATGCTACAGAGGCATAAAATGCGAGGGAGGGGACTTTCGCCAGCTTTTCTGATTTTGCGAAGCAAAATCCCAGTTTTTCCCAGGTTCAGCTTTACGCTGTGCAAGAAATCCGTTAGGATTTCTCGGCATTTTGCTTTATGCAAAAAAGCTGTTTCGAACCCCCGTATCCACTAAGGAACAGGATATCCCACTTACACATGGGTGCTCCATTGTGGAGCACTGGCCTTAAGTTTCGCACTCGCTCTGAGTCCTGCGCGTTTGACCAGGCTTCGCTCTGAGGCTCATTAAGAAATCTTAATGATTACCCTCGCATTTGCCTGGTACTTAAAAAGAAACGAAATGTGTTTTTAAAGATTACTAATTTGTTGAGGTTGTTGCGAAAGCCTAATTCGTGCAGTGAGATGCGAGTGAGCTCGTAGCCACTCGCTCACAATTCACGAGCCTTAGCATTCCTCTCAACTTCGCAATTGTGCGCGGGCAAGCTCGTCTTGCTCGCTTGCAATTCACGATTGCTCAGGTCGCAGTGCATAATCCTGCGGAGCTTTCTCAATTGGCAATTTACGCACAAGCACCGGCTTTCGCAACAACATCTAATTTGTTAACTTAATTTATGCAACCTTCATCTTATACAGGCTAAAAAATGCCTTGAGCCTTTTATGCAGGTCGTAGCAGTCTTGGGCGACAGGAGCTTCGTTCCTTTCTGTTATAGTGCTTCCTATAGCCCAAATGTACTTGTCATATAGCGTCCTAAACATGGAGTATACTGGCTTTTGCGTCCATCTGCCCCTTAGTTTTGTTTCAAGAAATCCATCAATAACTATCGAAACATCTGCCTGATTTATAGTCATACTGCGCCCTTTTTTGTTCAGCTTAATTTCCTTCGCCTTGTCAAACAATGCGCGTAATCTAACTACTTCCTTGACGTCTCCTACCGGGCTCTTCCAGCATTCGACAATCCACTCTACGATTTTTCCTTTTGATGTTAGTTCTTCTGATTTTCTTTTTAAGTCTTTTTGCATTCCTTTTTCACTCATCCATTTTTCTACTTCAGCATAAAATTCTTCTATTGATACTGGTCCAGTGTAATTCAACCTTAAATCAAAAACTAGCTGTTTTTTTTCTGTCATTTTAATGAACCGAAGCAAACGGCGGTATCTTTGATACCACCTTATAACTTCTGTACACATTAAAGAATCTTTCTATTGTATCATATAAATGATGCATATCATAGCTTAACCTTTGCTCAAATCTCTCTGTATAAACCTTATAAACAAAATTGTTGTAAATTGTTCTTACAAACTGTAAAATTGGCAGGCCTTCCCATCTTTGAGATTCATCCAATTCGAGGTAGCCGTCAATATAAACTACTACGCGCCCATTTCCAACTTTAACTTTTTTGCTGTTAACTACTGCATTAACCTTGTTGTAATCATAGACTAAAATCCTAATCTTTGGCCAGAATCTTACATAATCGGTTATTCTTTTCCAAGGCTTCATTTGCCATTCGATAAATTTTCCATTTTGAGTATTTTGCTCAAATTCCTTGTCTATCTTGAGGTCAAATCCCCTTTCAAATAGGAATACCTGTATAGTCTTAAATAATGCATTGGCATCAAATGGCCCGGTGTAATTAAGCCTTAAATGATCAACAACTAATCTGAGCTCTGACATACTAAAAATTCACCTCATGAATTTTGGTATCCTCAGAAACTCTCCGAGTTTCTGGGAAACAAGAAATTCCTTTTGGAATTTCTTAGTTCACAGAAAATGCTTTGCATTTTCTTGTGTTTTATCTTACCTTGTGGAAATACCTGTGCTCATAGCCTTCTGATTCCATTTTTAACCTTTCTTTAAACAATGACTGCAATTTTAAAAAAATCGTATAGTACATCTTATCCCACCATATGGCTTCTATCTTTTTCCATATAATATACTTATGGTAAAAATTTCTTAAATTAGCATAAAAAGCACTTTCTTCCCATCTCTGGTCATAATCCATTTCTACGCTACCTCTAAATTGGACCCATAATCTTCCTTTTGTAAAGGTTCGTTTGGTTCCGTCTTTCATAACAACCTCTACGTCTTGAGTATCAAATGTATGGAGGAACAGATTTATTTTAAACTTGTAATACTCTTCTTCGTTCTTTGTAGCTTCCCATATATAATATATTTCAGGGCCGAAAGGCCCAGGACGCTTTTGTATTAAACGCTTTTCATAGAACTTGTATTTATGCCTGCTAAAAAAAGAAGCTATAAATTCATATAAGTCCTGCATATCCCAGACTCCCTTGTACTGCATATAATTAATGAATGCTGGAAGTTCTTTATGTGTAAAGGGCAATGGCTCCATAAGTAAAAACTTGGACAGAATCTATTTAAATGTTTTGGAAAAACAAGGTTTTTCCAAATACCCAGAGAATCTTTGATTCTCGCTGGTTTTGAAAAATTATCTATTTTTCAAAGCCTGGAAACTTTGTTTCCGCTGTTTTGAAAAATTTTTAAGTTTTCGCTGGTTTCCCCTGATTAGACTTATTCTTCAGGGCTGCTTTGCTCTTTAGCGCAGTTTTCGCAAAGGACAGCTCCTTCCAGCTCTTTTACTTTTTCAGAATAATCTCCGCAAGTCTGGCAAATGCCTTCTGTTGGTATTATTTGGTTTATTAGTTTCCTGCTTTCTTCCCTTAATTCAAATTTTTCAATAATCATCTCAAAAAGTTCTGGCTCTATCTTAAGGATATCTTTTATTGTAAGCAAACCCACCATTTGATTATCTTCTATAACTGGCAAATGCCTGATATTGTTATCTCTCATTTTTATAAGGGCATCATATATGTCTGCATCTGGGGAGATTGTAATCAATTTTGTTTCCATAAATTCCCGCACTTTTTTATTTGCACTTATGCCTTTAGCTACAGCTTTTCTCACAATGTCCTGCTCACTTAAAATTCCCAGAGAATGCTCGTTGTCCTTAATTACGACGGTGCCTACGTGCTTTTCAGACATTACCTTGGCACATTCCAATAAAGTTATACATGGATCTACAGATACGGGATTTATTGTCATTGCATCCGCAACTTTATAGCCCGATTTCATCTGTAATCAGATTAGTTTTAAAATTTATAAAGTTATTGATTTTAGAGAAATGGGGCGACTCGCGAGAATCGAACTCGCGCCAGAGGATCCACAGTCCCCTATTCTGCCACTAAACTAGAGTCGCCATAACTATTAGAACTAACTTTTGCCTTATAAATGTTTTGTGGCTATTCCTTCAAAAAAATCTGGTAAATAGCATAGGGCAGTATAAAAGAAAGCGCGTAAACAATTCCAGCTGCCAATGGGTTTTGGGGGTTTTCCAATCCTACCAACCTTTTCATGTTATTTGAGACAATAACAATATTTATTACAGCAAGCACTGGCACAATGATTCCTAAAAATAAATGGTGCTTAGCATTAAGATGCTCTATTGTTCTTAGAAGTAACTCGAACAACAGGCCAAAAGAAATGCCTAAGGTGGTTATTATAAGGTAAAGCGGGTAACCTTTTAACGCAAGAAGCTCTGGTATCAAGGCAACAGATATTACGAAATTTCCTGTTATAGCGAGAAGCAAAGACAGCCAGTAAACCGCTTTATCCAGGAGCTTTATTTTTGGGTGTTTGGCCTTTTTTGCTCTTTCTATTATTTTTATGGTTTTATTTATATCGCTTTTTCTCCATCCTTTTTCAATGAGGCGATGAGTTTTTATGCTTCCCATTATTCCTCTTCTTTCCCCTCAATAATTCTCTCTACGTAATTAATAAAATTTTTTGCCAGGTCATAATAATCCTTCAAAACATCGATGTTTACTTCCACTATTTCACCATTTTCCATTACAGATGTCATTGTAACATGCCTTCTATACTCTTCTCTTTTGCTATAGTCTGCTTTAATTATCTTCCTCAGTTTTGAATAAAGATCAATATAATTGGTAAGTTCTTCATCTGTAAAATTTTTCAGCAATAATTTGCATCTCATCACCGGATTGGCCGGTATTTCAACAATCTTTTTCTCCTCTTTTGCATGTTTAAGCAGAGATTCCACCCCAAAAGAAAAGGCATTTATCAGCCTTTCAATCATGTGCCTCATCATATCTGCGGTACGGGTGTATTTTAAACTTACATAGAACAAGTGGTCAACTCTCTTTAATTCCTGCTTTGCATTGTCCAGAGCTTCTTTCATTTTTAGAAACCATTAAATATTATTTTTCCTGTATTTCATAATTATTTGTCTGTAAATATATTCTACCTGAATATTTCCTCATCTTTGCTTACAATGGTAGACACGCTTTTTATAAATAGTTTTGCCTTCTCTACATAGGATTTAACTTCATTCAGGGATATTACTCTAAGCCTATAATCTCCATTGCATATAACAAAGCGCTCATTTCTTGAAAACTCCATAGGGCTTTTCTTGTGCGCAATTATTATATTTTTTAAGTCTTTCATTATGTTTAGGTGCTCTTCGCTTACATTATATCTTTTTGCGCATTTATCCCTAAACAACTCAAGCTTGGATGTAAAATCGTCTGGAAATGGCGGTACACGCTTAAATACCCTGTCATAATAGAGCACAGAGCCCATGCCATAAGAAAATGCGAGGAATAAGTTCTCAATAGAGGACAATAAAAGATGGGGATCTTTAACTAAGGGATAAGTCATGGTTAGTATATGGTCTGCGAGCTGCAATTTTTTGCTTGCTGCGTCCCTTAATTCCTGGAATTTCTCCATAATTGATAATAAGGCATAGAAGTTTAAATATCTTTTTGAAAATACAGATTGAAGTACCTTGTTAGTCTTTCAGCTCTATAATGGCTTTTGCTAAGTCACCATCATTTTTCTTTATAGCTTCTTTTGCTTTTTCTTCTGCAGCTCCTGTTTGCTGCATAACAGTTTCAATGTCATCCTGGCTTATTTCCGGTTCAGAAGAAATTGAGCGCTCTTCGGCATGGCCAACAATTTGGAAAGTTTCCTGACCCATCATATTGACTTTGCTTACACTGGGATTTTGAATCACAATTTCTTTATCATTTGTTTTTATTATGACCTCAGTTGCAGGTATATCTATCTGTTGAATCCCCATTTTTCTCATCATTGCTTGCGCTTGCCTGCTGTTTAAACCTGGTATCATTTTTATGCTCTTAAGCTATATGCCTAAAATCCTGTTTCCGTAAGTATAAAGAAATATCATTATTGCTATAACAACAAAGCACATAATAATTATATGGCCTGGCTTTATTTTTATCTTGCTTTTGTACTCGTCAAAGTACCTCATTAATCCGCCCATTCCAGAGGGCATTGAAATTCTTTCTTGCGCCATTTTAATCTTGCAGTTAATTAAGTAAAAGATAGTAGGGCCAGAATAAGCCACCTTCTGTCAGATGGTTTTAACAGCGTTAGCTGCTATCATCTGTCTTAGCATTTAACTAAGCGTCGTTAGCTTGCGCATTGACTTGCACCAGACAGGACTCACCGTTTCACCCTTTCCTGAAAAAATGTCAAAAGGTTAACTCAAGCCTGTCACCAAGCTTTTCGCATTTATCATCCTATTTCCAGGTGGTCTCGTTTCTGAGTGGTTGCCATCCATTGCTGGATCTTGCTTCCGCAAGCGCCTATAAGGCAAAAGCCTTAGTGGGTGGACTTTCCTCAGTGTTAATAACACCGTTAGCTAAGTACTGACCCTACACCTTAAAGTGAGAATACGCTGTTTATAAATTTAACCCTTTTTCGTAATCGTTTAATAACCTGACCTATTATTTATGATGTATTTCAATCCGTGAAGTATATTTTTCTTGTTTAGTTTGAGAGTTTGTATGACTGATATTAGCATTGCCATTGCATTTGCCCCTCGTTGTG
>Ga0209211_10008094_pt1 | contig 14508 bp, 9 predicted proteins | sample RifGroA2_FD_183992 | JGI IMG/M metagenome (GOLD analysis project Ga0209211, IMG submission 183992) | Groundwater microbial communities from Rifle, Colorado, USA - Groundwater A2 (SPAdes) (version 2) | ecosystem: Environmental > Aquatic > Deep subsurface > Groundwater | place: Rifle, Colorado...
TGGAATACAAGAAAAGATACTACGAAAAACTATCCGCGTCATTCTTAAACAGCAATGTACATTGCACAAGGATATCGTCTAAAGAAATGGGTACTTGACAGTGCTTTGTTTCTGTGTATCCAGGAGGGAATTTAGCACCTTTGTAAATATCACGCTACAGTAACCGCATGTTTGAAAAAGGATATAATAAAGCCCGAATGAATCCGGGACCAAGACTAAAATTTCAACTCAATATTGAATTTGATAGATGGACCTGTAACAACGATGTGTTTCATAACTCCGTTATAAAAGATCATCCTATGCTTACGGAGAGCACGGATTTGGAACCTGAAGCTAAGAAAGCCTTTAATGACAGGTATGTTGAGAAATACTACAAAACCCACAAAAAAGATTTGGAAGACGCTGAAGAAAAAATGAAAGATGATTGGATGACAATTGAGTCCGGTTATTTTGAAGCAACAGATAAGCTATTTAATAGTCGGTGGCCGGAAGGAAGGTACATTTGTTACCCGTCAATCTTTAACTGCAATCCAAGATTTATTGGAACTAAGGAATTCCAGGTATTTTACAAACACCCTGAAACTACAAACTACGTATGCGCCCATGAAATGCTCCATTTTATTTTTTATGATTACATAGAGAAACACTATAACCAAAAATATAAACGGCTGGAAGAAAAGGTAATTTGGAAACTATCGGAAATATTTAATGACGTTGTTTTAAGACTGCCGGAATTCATTGCTATTACAGGTCAAAAAGATCCCGGAATATACGCAGAAACCAGAGACGAACTAAACGACGCTATTAAACTTTGGGAGAATACAAAAACGGTGGGGGCGTTTGTTACCAAATATCTTGTGCTTTTCTCAAACCCTGTTTATAACTTCCCTAATAATTAAGGGGAGAGAAAAAATTTACACAAGGTTCTCAACACTGATGTCGTTTCTTAACATATACCAGATCCTGCTTTTTATGTCGATAAACTCCTGACTACTTCGGATGTCGGGGGAGCGTGGTTTTTCAAATGGGACGGTAATAATCTCTTTAATTTGTGCCGGGCGGGCGGTTAAAACCAGTATCTTGTCTCCAAGAAAAATCGCTTCATCAATATTGTGGGTTACCAGTAACACTGTTTGAGCGATCTGATCCTTAATCTTTAAAAACTCCTCTTGTATCAAGTCGCGCGTCTGCTGATCCAGCGAAGCGAATGGCTCGTCCATCAAAATTATTTCAGGCTCGATCGCTAATGCTCTTCCCAAAGCGCACATCTGCTTCATCCCTCCTGATAACTGAGCAGGATAGCAATCGGAGAATTCGCCTAAATTGGTAATCGATAAAATATCTCTGATTTTCTTGGCCTGTTCATTACTGCCTAATCCTTTACATCTCAAGCCGAAACCGATATTATCCTTAACCGTTTTCCAAGGGAAAAGAGCATCATCCTGAAAAACCACTGTTCTTAAATAACTGGGTCCTGCCACCTCTTTACCGCTTACCGTAATTGAACCACTGTCCGGAACAATAAACCCCGCTAATAGGTTGATAATTGTGCTTTTGCCGCAACCGGACGGTCCGACCACGCACAAAATCTCCTTCCTTTTTATTTCAAAACTTATTTCGTTCAAAGCCTTAACGAAATTCTTACCGCCATTATCGAAAGATTTGGAAACTTTAGTAAAAGCTATCATTTTATGTACGATTCCAGGGAATCAGTTTCCTCCCTGCTCCATCCAATAATAAATTTAATAAAGCGCCGATAACGCCGATTGTAACCATTCCGGAGACAACCTTGTTGATATCAAGTAACAGCCGATTCATTTGAATAGAATAACCCAATCCGGACTGGGCTCCAACCATTTCTGCAGCAATTACCGCCATCCAGCCGACTCCCAAACCAACCTTTAGGCCGATAAAAATGCTGGGAAGTGACGACGGTATCAGCACATGGAGGACTATCTCCTTCATTGTAGCGCCCAGACTGTATGCCGCTTTAATATATCTCCCGTCTACGTGTGTAACCCCCAGATAAGTGTTGGAAAATATCGGGAAAAAAGCCCCCAGAAAAACCAGAAAAATCGCCGGCAGATCACCCAAGCCGAACAATAGTATCGCTATAGGAATCCACGCAATCGGAGGAATAGGGCGCAATAACTCAATTATCGGTTTAACGATATAAGAAAGTCTACGGTTGATACCGGTAATTATTCCAAGTGATACTCCCATAATTCCTGCTAAGAAGAAACCGGCCACGACTCTTTTCAGACTGGCGATAACATCGGTTATATAATTTTGATATGAAAACAACTGAATTAATTGCAAAAAAACACTTACAGGAGAAGGAAATAATTCGTAATTGTGGTAGACCATCGATGCCGCTTGCCAAACAAACAATAAACCAAAAATAGATGCGGCATAAGAAAAGTTTCTCTTGATCGGGAAATTAAGCATAAGCGTCGGCTATGATTCCGCAATCTCCAGGTAACTGCTACCGTCTTTAGAATCAGTATACCTGATGCCGGCCGCGGTAATCTGTTTCCCGAGCTCGTCCGCAAGGTTAAACTCTTTATCTTCTCTCGCCTTCAATCTTTTGGAAATAACGCTTTTTAGTTCATTAGCCCCGATTAATTTATCCAACCTCTGTATATAGTCTTTATATGCAGGGTCAACAAAACCCAATACAGAGTCTATCGACATAATGAAGTCATAAACTTCCTTAGCCTGCTTTTGGTTAATAATCTCCCCTTGTTTATTAACATTACTTATAAAGTCAAAGATCGATCCCATAGCTTCACTGAAATTTAAGTCATTATTCATTCCCTTCATAAAGTCCTCGTTGCAGGTTTTAATATCCGTACTGACAGAGTACTTATTCTCTTTTTCATTTTTAACCCCGTCGAGCCACAGTAGAAATCTGATTATTTTTGCCAATGCCGTTTTCACTTCCTCCATTGCTCTCCAGGTAAAGTTTAATGGTTGGCGATAGTGTGTTTTAAGAAGTACATATCTAAGTACCGATGGGTGGTATCCCCGGCTTAAAACGTCGTTTAGGGTGTAGAATGTACCGTCTTCTTTGGACATTTTTTTACCTTCTACGATCAGATAATCGTGGTGAAGCCAGTAATTAACAAACCGCCTATGTGTAATCGCTTCTGATATGGCTATCTCGTTTGTGTGATGGGGAAATATATGGCTGATTCCGCCGATATGAATATCTACAGTTTCGCCCAGATATTTTCTGGAAATGACCGAACACTCGACATGCCAACCCGGTCTGCCTTTTCCAAGTTCCGTGTCCCAAAACACTTTACCTTCTTCGGGCGTCCATGCTTTCCATAGACAAAAATCGTTGGTATTTTCTTTCTCCTCCATACTAAAGTCTTCCATTCTTCCCTGGGCATTTTTCTTTAAAGCTTCCTGCCGTTCTAAGTTAATCAGCTGGCCATAATTTTCGACTTTGTTAATTGAAAAGTATGTGGATCCGTTTGACTCGTAGGCATAACCAAGCTCTTTTAGTTTCTTTATATCTTTGACGATATCATCAACATGGTCGGTAACCTTTGGTAAGTAAGTGGGCCTGATTAGATTTAGTATCCCAATCTGCTTTACAAAGTCATCGAAATTTTTTTGAGTATACTCCTTAAGCGGAATCCCCTCGGCCGCTGACTCGGCAATCGTATGATCGTCAACATCCGTAATCTTAATAACATGCTCCGTCTCATATCCCAAATAAGTAAAATATCTCTTGACCAAATCTGAAAAAGTGTAGGAACGCAGGTTGCCTATTTGAGTATGAACTTTGTGAACCGTTGGGCCACAGTTGTAGATCGTAACTTTTCCGGGTGTTACAGGTTCAAAACCCTCAATCTCTTTGGAAAGGGTGTTGTATAGTTTCAATGACTCCTTTGGACTATTGGAAACTGTTTTCATAATAATATTAACTAAAATCTACATCCCAAGTTATGTCATCCTTTTTATCCTGGATGTTAATTTTATACTTCAAAAGCTGATCTTTAATTTCGTCGGACCTTTGATAGTTCTTTTCTTTTTTTACCTGCTTTCGTTCTTTGATAAGTCCCTCAATTTCTTCCGCAGTAATTCCTCTTTCCTTCAAAATCGTCTCTCTTAATGAGTTGATGTAGGCAACCGGCTCCTCGTCCAGAATTTTCAAAACGGAAGTGACGGTTTTAAACTGCTTCATAAAAATGGAAAATACTGCCTCTTTTTCCCGGTTATTCGGATCTTCCAGGGTGTTATTTAGCTTAGTGAAGACGGCAGAAAGATTGGCAACTACCCTGGGAGTATTAAGGTTGTCGTCCATAGCATCCCTGAAGTTAGCCTCTAAATTAAGAATATCTTTATACTTATTGTCATCAATCTTGATGTCGTCCTTTTCCGATAATTTAAACTGACTGATTCTGGCCAATACTTTGTAAAAAGAGTAACTTCTTTTTCTTATTCCCAGAAATAAATCGTCGCTAAAATCAATGGGCGTACTATAACCGTGAACCAGAACGGCCATTCTTATCTCGTCAGCGGTATATTTTTTAAGCATATCTTTGATGGTGTAAAAGTTACCCAAACTCTTACTCATTTTCTGCCCGTTAACGTTGACGAGGCCGTTATGCATCCAGTATCTTGCCAGTGGTTTTTCGTTTGCAGCTTCGCTTTGGGCAATTTCATTCTCGTGGTGGGGAAAAACGAGGTCTATTCCGCCGCCGTGGATATCTACGGTCTCTCCAAGATAGCGTTTGGCCATAGCCGAACATTCAATATGCCAGCCGGGACGACCCGGTCCCCAGGGCGAATCCCAAAAAGGCTCGCCCGCCTTATTAGGTTTCCAGAGGGCGAAGTCGTAAGGCTTCTGTTTGTTCGGAGAATCGTCGGCGCTGATTAAATCCTGAACGTTCCGGCCGGATAGCTTTCCGTAGTCTTTAAACTTGTCTATGCTAAACAATACTTCTCCGTTAGCCACATACGCATAACCTTTGTCGATTAGACTGCCAATCAGGTTGATGATCTCGGTGATATGTTCGGTTACTTTGGGCTGAAATGTAGCGTTTTCAACCTTAATCTTATGTAAATCGGAAACCGTCTCCTCTACGTAATAACTGCTTAGTTCCAACGGATCACGTTTTCGCTCATATGCTTTCCTGATAATCTTATCGTCAATATCCGTAAAATTTCTGACGTAGATTACGTTATATCCCAGATACTCAAGGTAGTTTCTAAGCACGTCAAATACAGCCGCCTGACGGGCATGACCCAGATGCATTTCATCATAGGTAGTAACGCCGCAGGAGTAGATTTTTACAACATTAGGCTCTTGTGGAACAAACTCCCCGACTGATTTAGTTAAGGTATTGTATAGTTTCATATTTTCTGGAGCACGGGGGTGGAATCGAACCACCGTTTCTAGCTTTGCGAGCTAGCACCTGACCGTCTCGGCTACCCGTGCAAACTATTTAAGTTATAGCATTATGTCACGATTTAACAGTGCTGTCTCGCCCTCCACTGAACAGGTTGAGATTCTGTCTCCGGCAAAAACATCAACATCGCAACAGGGACAAAATCTTATATTATTTTTCAGGCATGCTTCATAAATTGGGCTTAGCATTTTCCGTCTAATATCGGCTGCCAAAATATAATTGGCTCCCAACAATTGTCCGTTGCTTTTGTAGTAGTCGTAGTAGGCTTCAACAACGGGTTTCGGCATCCCCCGGCATAGGCGCATGGTTTTGGATATTACTAGCTTTACCCCCGCCTTGGCTAATTCCCCAACTAATTCTTTAAGATCTTCCTCGCTTTGACCTCTAAAGTTCTTAACACTAGGCACAACAGGATCAATTCTGGCTCGAACTTGCTTCCCTTGGTCAATAAGCGTTTTTATGGTTTTAATTTTTTCCTTTGCTGAAGGCCCGTTGTTATTTAATATGCTACCCTCGGCCGAGCCCTCCCGCAACGAGGTGGCTGTTACATCTACGGAAAGGTTTGGCTCCTTGAGCAACCAACAGTAATCCTTGTCTAACAGCAAAGCAGGGTTTTTAGTGACAATCAAAACTTTAAAGCCGTTTCCTAATAGCTCTTTGATAGCAAAGAGGCTTTCCCCTAAATCCTTCTCCATCGGCTGTAGCGGATCTGTGCTGGCTGACATCTCAACCGCGAAAGAAGATATCCCGTATTGTTTGCCACGTTCAATATCGTGAAGAAGCGCTTTTCTGAATCCGGAACGGGAGGTAACGCTTTCCTTAAGGCTCCAGACATAGCAATAACCGCACTTATGCTGGCAACTGTGATAAGTATTAACCACCAGCCTCAATGGACAAGGTACAGTGTTTCCCCAGCGCTCGGCAGTATAGACCTTAATGGCCCAGCTCATCTTTTCAAAATCTTTCAGCTTGTTACCTATAACGCCATTCGCTGTGCAGCAGCACCAAAAGGCATAGCCACAGTTTTCCCCTTAAGATCTTTAGAAGTCTCAATTGGTGATTTAGGCGGAACATAAAGAGAAACTCTGTTGTACATTAATCGACCTATAATTTTCCAGTTCGGATTTTTTGACAGCAAGGTCGCTGCCGGTTGATCGGCTGTAAAAATTACATCTACTTGTTTGGCTAACGCTGCCTCGTTAAGTGGTCCGCCGTAGTCAAAACCTTTAAAATCTCCCGTTAATCCGTGATTTTTTAATATTTCTGTGTGTTTTAAAGTTTGAACCAACTGTCCTTCTGTTGCCCACGGTACTTGCCAGCCGACTCTGATTGGGATTAAGACCTCCTCGTTTTTTGCGGGTGCTGTGGGTGTTTTGCGATTTATAGAAAGAAATGCAACAACGCCAAGTATTACTACAACCAAACCTAGAAGAAGATATTTTAATTTTTTATTCATAGTGCATGTAAGATTAATTGGTAAAGTATGTCATATAAATTCGTGTAAATCAAACACGCGCTGTGCGGTGCCCAAAATTATATCCGGAATTTTTGGCGAAACTAAATGCTTTGTGACGTACTGACAATAATCCGCTTGCGTCAATATACACCCATATACTTAACCTACTATCAAAAGTTCCTCCTCGGCTCTTGTGACACCCGTGTAGAGCCATCTTTTCCACGTATCATTGTCGTGCCGCTTAAACCTTTCTTCAAAAAGGACTACTTTTTTAGCCTGACCTCCCTGCGACTTGTGTACGGTTAGAGCATAGCCGAAGTCAAAAAGGTCAACATCTTTGGTTCTTATAATCCCGTTGATGTTATTTAGGGTCCTAGAAGAGAAGAATTGCTCGGTTGAGATACAGCCTTTATACATGGCACCTTCTTCAAAGCTCTCCATGGCAATTTCTGTCTCATATTTTATCCCGTCAAGTTTTTTTATCTCCTTTATGGTCCCGAGCATGCCGTTAAAGATTTCCTTTTCCCAGTTATTACGAAGGCATATTACCCTGTCCCCAATTGTCGGGGTGGGACTTTCAAAGCCTAATGAATCTCTAACTGTAGAGTTAATTTTTACCCGCGTGCTGTTATACCCGCATAAAATCATGTAGTTATCGTTAAAGTTTCTAAATATATTGTCCAGCATAGGGACCGCCTCGTCCATACTTAGCTTTTTAACATTCTCCCCGTAACTTCCTTTTGGGATGTTTCCGATTTCTCTTGCCATAACGGACAGCCGGATAATGGGGTTGTATGCAGCCTGCCTATGAACCCTCTCCAGCCTTATTTGGGGATTTTCCATGAGATTAAAGGTTCCGTTTATCGGCGGCAGTTGTCCGTGGTCGCCCACAGCAATAATCGGGATATCGTAAGACAGAAGGTCGTTCCAAATGTTTTCGTCAACCATAGAAGCCTCATCCACAATAATTAAGTCAAAGTTGACCTCGCCCTTACTCCGTAGCTGCCAACCAAGAATTGCCCCACTTTCGTTTGTTATTGCCTTATATATCAAGGAATGTATCGTTCGGACCTCATCCAGAGGAAAGGTAGCCTTGTGCTCATGCAATTTTTTCCTTAATACCTGGGTAGCCTTACCCGTATATGAACAAAAGGCAACTTTTGTGCTCCCCTTTACCTTTTCCAGCTCCCGCCTAAGAAACGCCATAAGCGTAGTTTTTCCCGTTCCCGCATATCCGCCAAGTGTTATAAAAGGCGTTTTGTCCTTGGATTTGTACCAATCCAAAAGAGTGTCCAATGCCTGTTTTTGGTCGTCAGATAGGTCTAGATCCATATCTACATTATAATACTTTTCGAGTAATACTGGGGGATTTTGTTATAATGGTCATATAGTGTTTTAAAGGAGCTAGCTTTAACTCACGGGCAAGATTACCAAATTGCCGGGATATAAATTAGCTCGCCGGAGGTAATAATGGAGTTCCTTACCAGTTCCATCATCCTCCACCAACGATATTGTTAGTAAAGAAACAATTTAGCTTTGTTAGCGATTCATTACTATTTTTAGTGTTCTTCTTGAGGATAAAATATAAAAAATTGAAGAGCACTGAAGTCTGTTTGGCAGTCCCTTTAAGGAGGATGAGATCAATGATACGTATCAAACTAACTAAATCAGCCGCAGTAGTGTAATACTAAATAACCCTTTGGACGAAATAGTGAAGGCTTGGTCCAACATTAGGTAAGTCCTAAGCTTTCCGCTTCATGTTTGTAATATAAATAAAAGGACGTCAAAGGTCCGCCCCAGATATTGTAGTGGGATAGACCGCCACTTGGATATTCAACGGTAGTATACATACCACCATAGAACCTAATTCCAAAATGAGGGCTAAACTCAGGATCCCCTTCCAGGAGGTTTCCGGAGTTTTTAACAGTGGGGGAGTACTTTGATAAGTCGGGTAAGCGCAGGTTTAACCCTTCCTCCTGCATGGTTTCGTATTTGTCAACCAATGCTCTGGTGTACGCTGCAATTGCGCCAATATTTATAGCAGGATTAGTGAGCAGAAATCCTAAAACCTGATCAGGTACTTCTTCAGTAGTGGTAATACGACCAACATTAACCAGTCCGTACTTTCTTGCAGTTGAAAGATTTACTTGTCCTAATCCAACCGATACATCGTCCCCGGCTAAAGCCCCAAGAAGGTCTATTGTATCCTCGGTAATGGTGGGATCGCCAATTATACGCTTCAAATACTTTTCTTGTTGCCAAACTAATAATAGGCCTTTGATTAATGCGCCTTTTAGGCCTGATCTTTCGCCAATACCAGACCCCTCCCACAGAGCTCTCGATAGGAGTGCCCTGGGATCTTTCTTATAAGTTTCGTCCTGAAAAAAATTTCCTTCTGCGTGGGCACCAAACAGTTTATACAGCTTCACATCAGTGGACTCCATCGAGATTATTGCTGCAATATAAAATGGATCAATTCCATACGTTTCGCTTGCAGCTTTAATATAACGCCAGTTATTCTTTACGAGTGATGTAGTGTACTCTACACTGCCTCTCTCAGGATCCGCATTGGCAACCGTTCCATCACCACGGTGAAGAATGTCGTCCCACTCCCCGTCACTTCCTAGAACTAGGTGTCTGTATCTAGGATCACCATCCTGCAAATCAGCAGGGTGGAGGGCCACGGTCCACGATCCTAGAGGGTTAAGGATACCAGTACTTTCCTTCCAGCGGGGCTCCTTAAGGGCAAAGTACCGAGCAGATTTGAAAGCTTCAAAGCGTATAGCTACCTTTAGGCTGTTGTTTAAAATCTTGGTGGTATACTTTTCTTCTTTACCCAAGGAGTACTCCGGTTCGCCCCAATCTACATCAGTGACTGCATTCTTCGATATGAAAGAATACCATTTCATAAGCTGCTCTGAGTTAATATGCCCAGCAGCATAAGCGTTACGTAAATGTTTCACCGCAGACGTACAAACGCCAAAAACGCTCCGGCTATACTCCATGTTTTCAGGTTTTAAATCTTCCACCAACTTACCCGTTAACGCATCATTTAGGACTTTAAGCTCTTCGTTGAGTTTAACAACTTCCACAGGTTTTAAATCTTCCACTAGAGGAATAAAGTCGTACTCTGGTTTGTTTTTCTCTGCCGTATCGCTTTCTTGTCTCAAAGTTAACCCACTTTTTCCCACAGCATAGGACGCTGCAGCAGCTCCACCTCCCACAATCATTGCCTTTAGAAAATTCCTCCTAGTGAAATGCGGTGTGCCAGCTTTGGTTGAAGAGTCTTCAAGTACATTTTCACCATTGACTTGAGTTACGTGTTTTGTAGTTTCTGGCGTTGGTTCACCTTCAAACTTTCTCATAGATAAATGATAGCATCTGGGTAAGCTACCACACAGTTGGTAGAGCACTTAATTCGTATTGCAGAGATCGGCGGTTCGATTCCGCACGGCCCACCAGTCTGCAAAATCAGCGTTTTTAGGTAGTTTTGCTATCAAATCAAATGGTTTTTTGTATTGTATTGACGAGATTTCCCCATTGTTGATAGAAAAGTTCCAACATAGTCCAGAATGGTCCACCAGGAAGGTCGAAATGTATCTGACATTTTTTTATATACTATCTTGCACTTAGGTTTGTTTATGTTAGTCTGAATGCAAAACGGATGGATAAGAAAGCTATTAGCTTAATAAGTACCTTAAGTAAACACTTTATGGTGGTATTTGGCTTACTTTTTGTAGTGTCTTCAGCGGTTTTCTTGTTACTTGGAATAAAACATTACCAGCCATCCATACACAGCTCGCAGCAAGTAGCTGTAACTAAAGCATTACCTACTACACCAATTAGTCAGGCGCCGGTTGTAAGCGGGGCCGGAAGATATCGGGAGTCTGACATAACCATCTACGGCGACGGCAAGGGAGGAATTAACGGAACCGGCGGAGTGGTAAATATGTCTGCCCTGGAAGATCCATCCATTTACCTCTACTCTTATAAATTGGCAGGCACGTTCGATGTTGATGTTTACGAAGCAAGTATCACCAAACTCATGGAGTTTTTAGTTGTCAATGAAAAAGGAAATCAAATTAATCCCCGTCCTGATATTAAAGGTTTAAAATTAGTTACCAGTTTTAAACAAGCGGTCAACAACCCAGATTATAGCTATAACAATCTTAAGGTGGACCTGCCTATCAAAGACCGAGGAATCTGGTTTGTAAACTTTAGGTACGGAAACACAAATATCGGCGCGTATATTATCCGTTCCAACGTCGGTGTACTGGCAAAAGAGGGTGACGATCAACTTATTTTCTGGGCGCAGGATTTTAAAACCGGGCGTAGTGCTCCAGGAGGAAAGATCACAACTTACCGGGTGCGGGATTCCAGGGTCAAATTAAGTAGCGCGGGTTTTTCTACAGAAGGCATTGCCGAGACTAATCTATCCGCTAGTGCAGATATTGCCCTATACCAAAATGGTGACAACATTTCACTGATACCGCTAAACTTGCGGTATTTAAACACAGAGTATAATTATCGGCCCTTTCAGGAAAATACTTTATTAACCAGATATTTCATTTTTACTGACCGCCCCATTTATAAACCGGGCGGCACCGTTTACTTTAAAACCGTTTTAAGGAACGATGATGATGCCAGGCTTTCCGTTCCGCAAGGCACCGCTAGTGTAAAAGTGACGGTCAGTTATAACCAAGGTGACTCCTGGAAAACCGAGACTGTTATGCAAAAAAACTTCTCAATTTCCAGCGAGGGAACAATAAACGGCGAATTTGTTTTGCCTCAAAATGCCAAGACCGGTACATATGAATTGACTGTAAAGTATCCTTCGGGTACCCAGGAAAATAACGGGTATGGCTATTGGTACGGTGATTATTCGACTAACTATCTTTCTTTTGACGTTCAAAATTACACCAAGCCAGAATTTTTCCTAACTGCTTCAGCAAACCAGACCGACATACTGGCCGGTGATACCGTAAGGATAAATGTAACCGGCACATACTTTTCTGGTCAACCGTTAATTGGTCATAAAATTAAATACGCTGTTTACTCTTCGGACTTTTATGCATACGACTATTATTACGGCTATAACCACTACGAGACCGTGCTTAGTGATAATTACCGCTATGGTTACTGGAACGGCAAGAAAGTAAACGAGTCAACTGTGGAACTGGACAATCGGGGAGTAGCAAACATTACCATTAAGACTGCTGCTAATACAGAAGGGAAACCGCAAGTTTACACTATAGAGGTAGCTTCGGATGGACCAGACACTCCCGCTTTCAGCCGGAAAAATGTTTTAGTCCGTAGTGGCGAGTTTGACATCCTAAGAAAAGATTACCGGCAGCACGCTAAAACTGGAGAGAACTACACCTTACCTTTGGTCATCATCCCGGTACTAAGTAACTTTAGCATAAAAGGTACAGAGCTTACTGCTAATATCCAACGGAAGAGCTGGACTTATAATTACAACCCAGATACTAAAGTTTATTCATCCAGTAAACAGGAGGAGGTCCTGCCTGAACAAAAGCTTACTACCGACAGTAACGGTGGGGCTACACTAAGTTTTGTCCCGCGCACCAACGGTTCTTATGATATAAAGATTTCAGGTAGAGATACTAGAGGAAATATAGTATCCAAAACTTTCTATATCTACTCCTCGGATGACAATTATTATTATAGCGACACGGGAGGGATGTCGGAATTGATTGTAACTGCAGATAAGAAACAGTACGACCCTACAGATGCGGCAGAACTTACCATCAGCAGCAAAGTCTCTAACCGTGATGTCTTCCTAGCATTGGAAAGAGGTCGAGTAAACAGATACCAGGTAGTACGGATACAAGGCAACTCAGCAAAAGTAACTGTCCCCCTCGTCCCCACCGATGTGCCTAATATGGCCCTTAAAGTTTCCAGCTTTACCGCTGAAGACCTTATTTCTAGCACGATTGATATCCCCGTTTCGGCAGATGGAAAAAAGCTTACAGTCTCCTTAACCCCAAACAGCAAGAAGGTAGGGCCGGGCGAGACAGTCTCCGTAAATATCCAAACGATTAATTTTTCCGGTGATCCTATATCAGCAGATGTAGCTTTCTGGGCAGTTGATAAGGCCATCTTCGAACTTTCGGATAGTAATTTAGGAAATATTTTTGATACCTTCTGGTTTAACCGCTACGACTCAACACAGGAGGCAAATTCCTTGGAAGGTATTACCGCCTACGACGCAGGCGGACATGGCGGATGCTTTGTTTCCGGTACCCGAGTTTCTGTTGACAATAATAAGTCAAAAAACATAGAGGACATCAAACCCGGAGACCTGGTTTTATCCAAAACCTCGCCTACTGATCGGAATACGGTTAAAAAAAGGGTAGTTGCTATTAGCAGAGCGGTGGAGTCTGGGTATCTAATTATTAACAGTAATTTAAAAATCACACCCGATCATTTACTGCTGGTTAACGGCAGCTGGTCTGAAGCGGCAATGATACAAACGGGAAACAAACTTCTGGATCTTAACAATAACGAGGTTACAGTAACATCGCTTGAGTGGCAACTGGAGAAAACAGAGGTTTACAATCTAATGGTTGAGGATACGCACACTTTCTTTGCTGAAGGAGTGCTTGTCCATAACGCTAAAGGAGCAGCTAGGAGCGTATTTAAGGACACAGCGTACTGGAATCCTTCAATAAAGACTGATGGAAGCGGGAGGGCTAAGATTACCTTTAAGGTTCCGGACAACCTTACTACCTGGACGCTGTCCGCCGTGGCCAACACTAAAGATTCCGTTGTCGGGCAAACTACCACAGACCTTATTGTAACCAAGGATGTGATCGTCCGCCCGATTCTGCCAAACATCTTAAGAGTTGGTGATAAGGCTAAGATTTCCGCGCTAGTCCAGAACTTTACCGATACAAATCACACATTTAACGTGAAGTCCATTTTTGGAGCCGGAACCGTTACTAAACCGGAATTTACTGGCCAAACCATTAACGCCAACGACATGCAACAATATACCTGGGAGGTGGAGCCCCAAACGGAGAGCGATAAAACTAGCTTCACTTTCAGCGCAACAAACACGCAGGATAAAACAGCTTCAGACACTGTAATTTCCACCATACCGGTGTGGGATTTGGGATTTGAAGAAAAATCGGCGCAAGTAGGAACAGGAAGTAAGATATTTGATGTAAGCCTCGCACAAGACATTAAACCGGCAAGGTCTTCAGTAGTCTTGTCCCTGTCCCCAAGCATCATGGGAACAATTGTTCAAGCCTCAAAGTATTTGATTGACTACCCTTACGGTTGCATGGAGCAGACAATGAGCAGGCTTACACCTGTACTGCTGGCTAGAACAAATCCGCAGTTTTTCGGCGACGCGCTTAAGGGTGTGAACATAGACGACATGGTAAAGACGGGCATGGAAAAAGTAAAAAGTAATCAGAATCCCGACGGAGGCTGGGGCTGGGGATCAGCCGGCGCTTCGGATCCTTTCGTGTCCACGTATGTAGCAGAATCGCTTGTAAGGGCTAAAGACGCCGGACTAGCGGTGGACAGCGGAGTAATGACAAAGATGGCTGGATTTTTTGGGAATCTCCCACAGGACACTACAACGCCTAAAATCACTTC
>Ga0209211_10008098_pt1 | contig 14503 bp, 8 predicted proteins | sample RifGroA2_FD_183992 | JGI IMG/M metagenome (GOLD analysis project Ga0209211, IMG submission 183992) | Groundwater microbial communities from Rifle, Colorado, USA - Groundwater A2 (SPAdes) (version 2) | ecosystem: Environmental > Aquatic > Deep subsurface > Groundwater | place: Rifle, Colorado...
CTGCCAAATCGGCAGCATCCAGAATCTTGTAGAGATCAATGCCTGTGCTGTACCCCAAACGCTCTAGCACCGCTACCAATACTTCCAGTTGCGCATTTCCGGCACCTGCACCAAATCCTCGCGCACATCCGTCCAACAAAGTAGCACCCGCTTCAGCCGCGGCAACAGTATTGGCGATAGCCATACCCAGGTTATTATGGGCGTGGAATCCCACAGCAATTGAAAGCCCATTCACCAGTGTTTCGACCCGCTGCTGAACATCTGCCGGGATGAAATGGCCGGAAGAATCCATAAAGACCACGCCCTCGGCACCGTAAGACTCCATTTTTCTGGCCTGCTCCAACAACAACATCGGCGAGATCATATGGGACATCATTAAGCAGCCCCATACCTCAACGCCTTGGCTGCGGGAAAAACTAATGTGGCGCTCACAAATGTCCGCCTCACTGCAATGTGAGGCGACCCTCACCACATCAACCCCCAACGCCAATGCCGGCTTCAAATCCCTTTCGATCGTGGCGAAACCGGGTATGACATGAATGCCCAACTTGGATTTACTCAGGTTCTTCCGCGCCGTCGCCAACGCAATGTGATCTGGGGTTCTGGCCTCACCAAGTTGAAGCGAAGAAGCACCGAGACCATTGCCATGCCCCACCTCAACGATAGATACGCCAGCCGCATCGGCCGCTTTGCAATACGACGCAATGTTCTCTGCACTTAGCTGATGTCCGACAGCGTGGTTGCCATCTCGTAGTGTTGAGTCGCTGATCCTGATTTTCTGGTTATGCTCCATCAATGCCCCTTCAATTTTGTATTGGGAGCGGCGCTTGCGTATTCTTCTGCCATGGCAATGGCTGCACAGTTAATTATGTCCAGATTTCCTGCGTAGGCTGGCAAATAATCACCCAAACCTCGCACTCTTGCCATCACCACGATCCGGCCATTTTCGACCATCGGGCCCAGGATGATTTCGTAACCGGGTACATATTTGCGAATTTTTTCTACCAAGCCTGACAACATCTCGGCCAGTTTCGGGATATCGGGATTGGCCACTTTGGCAAAGATGGTGGTTTGCATGTCCACGCATGGCTCGGCGGGATTCAAGTTCAGTATGGCTTTAGTCCGTGTCGCCCCCGAAAACTCTTTGAGTCCGTCCTCCGTCGTTTTTATATATTCATCGAGATTCTGTCTGGTTGCAGGCCCTGCGCTTCTTGAAGCTATGCTGGAAACCACCTCAATGTAATCGACATCTTTCTGCGTTTTCCCGATTGCGTAAGCTACTGGAATGGATGCTTGCCCACCGCAAGTCACCATATTGACGTTGAATTCGTTCAAACAATCCGCAAGATTGACGCTCGGTACGCTCATCAATCCAATTTTTGCCGGAGTTAAATCAATAACGCGTTTGTTCAGTTTTTTCAAGAGCGGCGCATGTTCTAAATGACTCCTGGCCGATGTTGCATCGAACACCAAATCACAACAATCTGGATTCTTTACGATGTAATCGACGCCTTCAGCAGAAACGGGGACACCCAAGGCAAGCGCCTTCATCATGCCTGATGAGGACAAATTCCTGCCAATGAATGCCCCGCATTCGAGATATGGAGAACGCAGCACCTTAATTAAAAGGTCCGTGCCAATATTCCCACTCCCAATAATGGCTACCTTGAGCTTTCTTTTTGATTGAAGCACTGTTCCTCGATTCATCTCAAACTAGAAATTTACGCCAAAGAACGCTTCTATCTTCTCGACCACGAAGCTCAGCATCTCTTCGTTCAAGCCAGGATACACGCCGATCCAGAAGGTGTTGTTCATCACCTTGTCGGTATTGGCGAGCTCGCCGCTGATACGATAGGTGCGGCCTTCGAAATACGGTTGACGCGTGAGGTTGCCCGCAAACAACAGGCGCGTGCCGATCTTGTATTTATCCAGATATTTCAACAGCTCGACCCGCTCGATGCCGGCCGATTCACGCAAGGTGATCGGGAAGCCGAACCATGAAGGTTCGCTATCTGTGGTGGCTTCCGGCAGGATCAGGAATTTTTCGCAAGATTTCAGACGCTCTTTGAGGAAGGCGAAGTTGCGCTTGCGTGCCTCGACGAAGTCCGGCAGGCGATCCATTTGCGCAAGCGCACAGGCCGCTTGCATGTCGGATATCTTGAGGTTGTAGCCCAAGTGCGAATAGGTGTACTTGTGGTCGTAGCCAAACGGTAACGTGCCAAGCTGCTGGCCGAAGCGTTTGTTGCAGGTGTTATCACAACCCGGCCCACAGTGGCAATCGCGCCCCCAGTCGCGGAAGGATTCGGCTATTCGCTTGAGCGTTGGGTTGTTGGTAAAGACGGCACCGCCCTCTCCCATGGTGATGTGGTGGGCAGGATAAAAACTGAGAGTGCCGATGTCGCCAAAGGTGCCGACAAGCTTGCCGTCGTATGTAGAGCCTAATGCATCGCAGCAGTCTTCGATCAGCCAGAGTTTGTGCTTCCTGGCGATGCGGGTGACTTCAGCAAGGTTGTAGGGGTTGCCCAAGGTGTGGGCCAGCATGATGGCTTTGGTCTTGGGACCGATGGCGGCTTCGAGCTTGGTGACGTCGATGTTGTAGGTGGGGATGTCGATGTCGACAAATACCGGTACGGCACCGAATTGCAGGATGGGGTTGACCGTGGTGGGGAAGCCGGCAGCGACACCGATGACTTCATCGCCCGGTTTGATGGCGCGGTTGCCGAGTGTGGGACTGGTGAGTGCCGAGAAAGCAATCAGATTGGCCGAGGAGCCCGAGTTGACCGTCATGAGATGCTTTACGCCAAGATACTTGGCCAACCGCTGTTCGAAGGCATCGTTGAAACGGCCGGTGGTGAGCCAGCCATCCAGGGAGGCCTCGACCATGTTCTTCAATTCGCTCGCACCAATGACCTTGCCGGAAGGCGGAATGACGGATGTGCCTGTGGTGAATGGCTTTGGGGCTAAGGCGAGTGCGGCGTATTCATCGACGAGTGCGGCGATTTTTTGGCGTAGGAGGTCTTTTTGTTCCATGGCGTATTTTAGTGGTTAGATATAAAAGTTGGTGTTGGTGATTTTATTGATGTCTATAGCAATTACTGTTCAGTAAGACTTGCGAAGGGTAACAATAACTCCTTGACGCAATGCTGGCAAAGATCAAGCTGGAGCCTTGTTCCGTCACCGATGATTGATCCGTAGCCACAAGCATGATCGATTGACAGAAATTCTTCAAACTCAAAGTTATTCGGCTCATTTTCTGCACTGCTACCGCATCGATCGCAACTGATTGATGCAGGTTCCTGCACGCTGATTTTTCGAAAAATAATCATCTGCGTTTCATGGCTGAATATCACGAGCTTGGTAATCGGTTATCTGTTGCAAGGAAACTGTTTTCATATTTTCGCCTGCAATCCACTGTTTATTCCATCGAATAATGCTTTCCAAGGTTGTTTGAAGATGCCATCTCGGATGCCAGCCCAGTCGCATTTTCGCCTTGGAACAATCCAGCTTCAGGTAATGCGCCTCGTGCGGATGATCTCCGCCATCCAGCACCCAGCTTGCCCCCTCACCCCAAGCTTTGGTTAACCTCTCCACAATCCATTGCACAGGCTTGGCATCTTCATCGTTCGGGCCGAAGTTCCAGCCTTCCGCGTAACCCGCTCCCTCTTCATAGAGCTTTTGCGCCAGCAGCAGATAACCGGACAATGGCTCCAGCACATGCTGCCAAGGGCGGATGGCATGCGGGTTGCGGATGTTGACCGGACTGCCTTCTGTGATGGCGCGCATTATATCTGGGATAAGCCGATCTTCTGCCCAATCGCCCCCGCCGATGACGTTGCCCGCCCTGCCCGTGGCCAAAGCGACGCTATGTGTTTTATATTTCTCAGGATGGAAGTATGAGTTACGGTATGCGGCGGTCACCAACTCCGCACAACCCTTGCTGCTGGAGTAGGGATCGTAACCGCCCATCGCTTCGTTCTCGCGATAACCCCATGCCCATTCACGGTTCTCGTAACACTTATCGGTGGTCACATTCACCACCGCCTTCACGCTGTCCGTGCTGCGTACCGCTTCGAGCAAATTGACGGTGCCCATCACGTTGGTGGAATAAGTTTCGACCGGCTCAATATAGGAATAACGCACCAGCGGTTGTGCCGCCATGTGAATCACGATCTCAGGCCTGTGTTCGGCAAACACTGCGCGCAAATGCTCTAGGTCACGGATGTCGCCGATGATGCTGGTCATGCCTTGGCCAACCTCGGCGACTTCGAATAAGCTGGGATTGGTCGGTGGAGCCAGTGCATAACCCACTACCTGTGCACCCATGGACTGCAACCAGAGCGATAGCCAGCTTCCTTTGAAGCCGGTATGGCCGGTGACAAGCACTTTTTTTCCTTGGAAAAAAGTGCTTGTTGATGGTTTATGGTTGATGGTTGAGCTCATTGGCTAACTCGCTTTAGTTGTGATGCGCGTAGGGCAGATATTTTTTTGACCAATTCTACGACTGAATGACGGATATCTTGGTAGTCATCTGCGCACAGGAAGCCTAAATCAAGTGAAAGTTGGTGCTGAGCATCGAGCTCGAGTAAGGAGCCAAAAGCCAGTTGCGAAAAATGTGCCTGGTCGCGCGCACTTGTCCGCCCACAGCCTTCAGCCAAATTCGACATCACCGACACACCGGCTCTACGCATATGATCCACCAAGCCAAATCGCTCCTCTTTTGGAAAACTGGAAGTAAGTAAATACACCCGCCTTCGCAAGCTGCCAAGTTGCCAACTTTTCATGGGGTAAAGCAGATGATGGTTGATTATTTATGGTTGAGTTCATGACTTCTCCACTATCAGCATTCAACCATCAACGGCAATCTATCAACTATCATAAGCACTTACCACACCTTCCACGGCGCCTTACCGGATTGCCACAATTCTTCAAGGTGCATCTTGTCGCGCAGGGTATCCATCGGCTGCCAGAAACCTTGATGATGAAATGCCGCGAGTTCACCCTCTTCCGCCAGGCACTCCATCGGTTCGCGCTCCCAAGTGGTTTTGTCGCCGTCGATATAGTCGATTACTTGCGGTGACAGCACAAAGAAACCGCCATTGATCATGGCACCATCGCCTTGGGGTTTTTCACGGAAACTATTAACTTTGTTGCTCTGCATATCGAGTGCGCCGAAGCGACCTGGTGGCAGAGTGGCAGTCAACGTGGCTTTGACCTTCTGCGCCTTGTGGAAGGTGATCAGTTCAGTGATGTTGACGTCACCTACGCCATCGCCATAGGTCATGCAAAAAGCCTCTTCATCTTTGACGTACTCAGCAACGCGCTTCAAGCGTCCACCGGTCAGGGTGTCTTCGCCGGTATCAATCAAAGTCACTTTCCACGGTTCAGCATACCGCTGATGGACTTCCATCCTGTTGTGCTTCATGTCGAAGGTCACATCCGACATATGTAAGAAATAATTGGCAAAATATTCTTTAATGATATAACCCTTGTAGCCGCAGCACACCACGAACTCATTGATGCCATGAGTCGAATAGAGCTTCATGATGTGCCACAGAATCGGCTTGCCACCGATTTCCACCATCGGCTTGGGACGCGTAGAGGTTTCTTCACTGATGCGAGTACCCAAACCACCTGCAAGAATGACTGCTTTCATAATAAGTATCCGCTAAATAATTAAATGGATCTAAACCCAACAAGGTGGCTAAAACCTAATTGGTATGAACATACTGAATTTGATATTTTATTTCTAAATCAGTGGGAGCGATAATCCCCCCAGGTTCTTTACTCTCAAAGGAAACGATACCGCTTTCTCCAAAGCGAAGATTGGTTAACTCAATATCGACAGGCTGCGGCTTATCGGGAAACAGGCGAATAATGCGCTCGGCACCATTCGCAATTACATGGACAGTTCTAGCATTAGGCGACAGTAGCACCACGTTCGATTTAATAAAATTTGAATTTGTGGAAACATTAGTAAATTTTATTTTGCCCTTTGTTCCTGCCCAAGCAAAACGGTTACTCGGCACCCCCTCCCAAGCTCGAACGCCTCCTTCAGTGACGGGCATTAGGGACATAGAAAAACTCCCCTTTTCCCTTGCTAGAGTATAGGTGCCGGGCTTTTCTGATGGCGACTGTACTGCAAGAGTTCGCATCATTTCGTTATTAACCACAACTCTACCCAAATCACCATCACGTTTCATCAGGAACAAATGGCCTGCAACATCAGGTAGTTGAACTCCCCCCTTTATTATTGAATCTGCTGTCTGGCAATGAACAATGCGACCCGCATGATGAGTAAAAAATCCTGAGCAAGCCCCCAAGTTTGAGAAAATCAACCCCCCGGATTCCCAAGGGAATGTGTCTTCTATCATAAGAAGGTTGTTTTCAGGAAGATCATCAAGCAAGCCCATGTGCAGCATTTGCTCCATTTTTTGGCGAGGCTTAAGATACACCTCGTTCATATCAAGAATCCGCCTAAAATTTAAACTCGATGTCATCGTGAAGATGAGGGCATAACTGACAGAAAAGATCAAAATAAGAGTCGTCTTTTTAGTACCAGATTTTACTGATGCCATTAGCCAAGTTGTCGCTAGCGAAAAAAATAGGGCAACCCCAAATATTTGTATAAAAACTACACTTTGCGGATTACCGTAACTTTGTACCTCTTGGTGGTACTTTGATAAAGAGAGTATCGCTGCGGGCACCACTGCCAAGCTGAATATAATGATAAATAACAGCTTGTTTTTCGAGTCAATTTTCGTAGAATCACGCCCGATAAAATGCAAGTTCTGGGAAAAAAATACAATTGCAACAGTGAAAACAACCAACCAGCCAATTAGCAGCCCTATAAAATGGCCCGAGATGAACATTGAGACACCGCTATTCTTTAGTAACGCAAGCGGGAACGCCGAAAAAAACTGAGCAACAAATGTTCGAGGAATTAATTGGAGAGAACCGATTTCGCTACCAGGATAGGCAGCTGCTTTATGCAAGGAAAACCATACATACAAAGCGAAGAAAATAAATGCGGTGCATAAGGTAACTGCCATACTTAAATATCGCCGCTTAGCACTGGCGGCGGCGTAAAAACTGATACCTATCAGCCCCGGAATTACAAGCACCCCAACTTCATAAAACGTTAATGCGCCCATTTCAAAAACTGCGGCCAAGCCAAGTGATAAGGGCAAGACTTTGTCAGAAGTCACGTATCTATATGTCAACAACCACGACAATAAAACAAATAAGAGCACACCCTGGTTAAGCGGTCCAAAGCTGGTCACACCGTCAAGATTAGGGTTAAATTGAAGCAAAATTGGCAGAAAAAAAGCTGCTAAACTTGCCAAATGAAGTGAGCCGGAGATTTTTCTCAACAATAGCCAAAACAAACCAATGTCGATAATAACGAGACCTAATTGCAAGATTCTGTAAATCTGCAGATCCTCAGCAAAAGTCCAAAAGGTATAGACGATGGCTATTGACGTTGGGAAAAATCGACCCGTTTGGACAACCCACAAATCCAGCATTTTAGAAATGAACTGCGCCAAGCTTAGATGAAGAACCGCCAATACCCCATTCAACTCACTGTTATAAATGTCATCGAAAAAAAACCCGGATCGGGTGTATGGATACAATGCCAACCCCATAATTGTTATTAAACAGGCAAGCGCAATAAAACCTGCTCTTGCTTGATTGTGGCCCAGCAGTACGTTGTTCATACGCTGCGTTACCACACAAAATAAGTTGCCTATTCTCAATCGCGCGCCCATAACTTCCTCAAAAATAAACAAATTTTAGTCACTCACTCGCTTTAGCCTATACCCACTTATACTTAAAGCAGTGTCTTTATCAGCATATATACGAACTTCCAGTTGGTTAGCTTGTTTATTCAAACGTATTTCTCTTTCAAGAATGACTTCTGAATTTATTGGAGGTGAAATATTCTCAAACTTAGCCAGTGTATTTTTTCCACCTTCACTAACTATGTCTATCATGGCTCCGTCAATGTTTGTGACTGTACCGAAAACCAGCAGTGAATATTTCCCTGCCGACATTATCACCTGCGGCCCAAATGCTATAAAACCAGGCCGCCCATCAGCAATAATTTTATTACCTTTGGTTAGGCCCACCTGATGTGGGAAGCTGGCACTTTCTGTTACAGAAAACTTAAGGCAATCGGGCGGCATACAGCGCTCCACCACAAAACCAGAGCGCTCCATGATTTGAAGGGGGCTAATTCCTTCTGGCGGATTGTTTTTATAATATCTTGCTGGGATAGAAAAGAATACCAATTGATTATCCTCGCTCACAATGGTCTGAGGGCTGCCCAATAATCTTGAAAGCTCGGCCTCTATTGCATTTCCATGATCCTCATAACCACGTCGATCAACATAAATCCCACTGAAATTTAGGCGTTCAATGACCTCCAGTTGTTTGGTAAGCGATTGTTGAGATAGCTCTCTAAAGAACAAGTCTCCTTCACGCCCTTTCATCCCGCCGTAGCTCCACTTTAGATTGGAAGAATGCAAGTAACCCCTAAAATGTCCATAATCTAAAAGATTATGTAATGGTGGTGTTTCCGGAAAGGGGAAGTAGGGGAGTTGATAAATTGCCCCGCCATGCGGCATAACCGTCTCTATTTTCTCAACGAAATCACGGTCATTTTTGAACTCGATTTTCGTTTGAATTCTGCATTCACCACAAGCAGGCGTAGTTTGATCCCAAATGGCAAACGATAATAAAAACACAACAATTGATAATTTAATAGCGAAAATATGCCGTTGATTTTGAATTTTATCGAGGCAATCATCTACAATTAAAATAAAAGCGGCAATTGATGTGAAGCCAATAAATATGCTGATTCGATTCCATGCCCGCATTTCAGGCGTGATCAGCATTGAGAACAGCGATGAGAAACCACCAATAGTCGCAATCAATAGTAGCAACAACGTGATTTGAGCGAAAATATGCAGGACGTATATTTTACGATTTACGGGTTTCTCCGATTTTTGCAAAAACAAAGTACCTAACAATAGTAGAAATCCAATACTGCCAATTAGACCCAGAGACGCAAGACTGTTTTCATTAACCAGAGGAAAATGACCGCTGTACTTGTTGGTAATCTCCGCTAGTTTTGGTGACCGATGGCCTGGGCGCGGTAACAACAATTGCGTTATCTTTAGCCCAAGAGTTTCAGTATGTGCAGGGGCTCGTTTAGCCACCTCTAAATTAGATCCGTGTTCAATTCGGTAGAGGTGACTAGGGGCCACGTTCGCGGCAACACCTGTCGTTACAATAAGTGTAGCCACCAAGGCCGATAAAATATTCTTTTTTGACTTTAACTGCAGGCTTGCTATACCCCCTGCAGCAAGTAACATTAATACACCAAAAAATGCGTAATAAACACCGAAAGATGAAAGTCCAAGCAAGATCAAAACACTTAAAATTCGCGAACGTCGGGTTTCTGTGGTATTAAAAAACAGGGGTTCGCTTGCAGATATACGCAGGCTATACCATGCAAATAGCGGAACAACGAAGTACCACGTGAAAAATAGATGGCCGAGGCGTAGAAAATGAAAAGGGATGAATGTGAATATTATGGCACCAGCTAAACTGAGTATCCTGGATACCGAAAAGCTGCGAATAACAAAATATGAGACCAGGGCGGTAACAGGAAATCCAATCAGAAAATATAAATTTAATGCGTGTGTATAGTCGCCGGAGATAACGCCTAGTACTTTTACTATGAGCAGATTTCCAGAGTCCGACATGGGGAAATCATGGAAATCGGATCCAAATGGAAATCCACTATTCACGTTACTCAAGTACCAAGAGCCATCAATAAGTCTTTTAATTATCCAGGAAATTAAAAGCCCGTCGCTGTTATAGGTAAAGGGAGTAGACAAATCAACATGCCGTCCCTCCATGATGTAGACGGCCAAACACAAAGAAAATATTACAAGGAAGATGCCTGTAAGCAAATCATCTCGTTTTAATGAGAGCACCCTCCAAATTGAAAAACTTAATGGATTCATGGATTCATGGATTCATGGATTCAGGTGATGTGGGTGCGCAGGGTCTAGGTTTCTCTTTCCGACCCTGCAACGACTAATTTCTTTATATGCACTCATTGTTTTCTCCATAACCAGTTTTCATCCATAACTACCCTTAGCATTTGCTCGGCACTCTCTTCCCAAGTTAATCGAGGCATATTGCGAGTGTCAGGCAGCGATCCCCTTTCCCTTAAACTCCACCACCCAAGGATTCCTTCACCCACACTCTGTGCAGTATCCAATTTCAAATAGGTTGCAAATTCCCCCGCAATTTCCCGGAAAACCGGAATATCTGAACACACAATCGGAATTCCATAATGCGCTGCCTCGACGAGTGGCAACCCAAAACCCTCTCCAATGGACAAGAATATCAGTCCAGATGAGCCTTGGTAAAGGACTGATATTTCGCTATCGCTCGGCTTTTCCACCAGAAATAACCGTTTCCCAAGTTCGGGGTGTGTTCGTATCCGTTCCATCAAATCCCCTACCATCCACCCCTCCTTGCCCGCAATACAGAGGCTCAATTTCACACCTTGCGCCCAAAGCAACTCCATTGCATCAAGAATTTGTGCGTGAGACTTCCTCGGCTCGATCGTTCCAACTGTAAGCAGATAAGGTTTCCGCCGTACTGCATTTACGCGGGCACTGTTGCAACTTTTGGAGTCGGCCTCATCGAGATCGGAACCAAGGTGCCAGTAACCGACTTTCAGCGCCTCTTTTTCCGGACCGTGCTTCTCCACATAAGCGATGACCTCATAGGCCACAGCGCGTGATATGCACAGAAACCCATCACTGGATTGAACAGCACTGCGGAACCATCCCTCAAACCATTCACGCCCGCCGTCAACAAAGTTTCCAGGCGGCAACGTTATCGGTAGCAGATCATAAACAGCCGTGATCACTGGCACGTTTGCAAGGCGCGCTCTATCAAAAACCGGGTAGAACTCTGAGTAACGTTCCCATGAAGAGTCCAGCATCAATAAGACGTCACCGCGTACAAACTCTATTCTCGACGGGTTGGCCAGACGCTCGCTCGCGGCCAGTATTCCTTTCGAGCCGACCCAGTCCCGAGCCTCGAACATATCTCCATCTTTTAACTCTACCGCCACGGGATCGAAGCCCCCAAAGCTACTGGTATACAAAGCCCTGACAGTTTCCTTGACTACACGTTGGATACCTGTTTCATGGTCACTCTGGGCAATGTGGCTGACGTCGATATATAGGCGGCGGCGTTGCCATGTTGGCGACGGTCTGGTAGTGAGCCAGTTGGCCGCTTCCTTTGCGTCGGCTAAACAGTCGGCCGTGCCAGCAAGTAGCGGGGCAAAGATATCCACCCACGCACTAGCTTCACAGGCTCGTTCACGTGCGCTAAATTCATGCAACGCAGCAGCATAGGCTGCAGCGCAGCATATGGGGTCGTGATTTTTGGCAACGTACTGCCGGCTTCGCTCCGCATACTCAGTCAGTTGGTGTGGGTTCGCAAAAAGAAACTCCAGTTTTTTTGCAATTGCTTCAATGGTAGGTTCGGGTTCAAGTTTGATGACTATGTCGTCAGAGTAATCAGTGTAGCTGGCATCATTGTTAACGATTACCGGGACTCCATAAGCCAGGCAGTCAAGCACTCCTTTAGGGGTACCTCCCCGACTCTTCGTCCGTAATTGGATGGCCAAATCAGCCGCCCGTAAATGCTTGATATAGTCAGCCGAGGACAGGTAGCCAGTAATTCGTACGCGACCCTCTAATCTGGCTTTTTCAATGTTTTTGCTGAGACGTCTTCCGAACTCATCGTCTGCAAGCTCGCCCGCAAAGATCAAATGCACACTCGCGTGATGATGCAAGTCGGATGTTAGAAACGCGCTTAACAGTCGGTCTCCCCATTTGGTCCAGTTAATATGACCAAAGGTAACCAAAATGAAGTCGTCAGGCTGAAACCCAAGTTCTATTCGAATAGCGGCGCGTTCTGCTTTGGAAATCTGGTCAGGTAAAACGACCATTTGGGGGATGGTTCGGTAGGGTGCACGCCAACCCTGCGGGTAGTTTGACCGAGCTGTTTGCAGGTTAAACGGCGAATGGGAGATGACACCTAATGCCTTGTCCAGCACTCGCTTGGTACAAGGCAGATTGACCATGGAAGTGCCGACGGGGTCTGGACACGCCTGTACGGGTGCAAAGTAATGTCGAGCACTCGGCCCGTGTGCCGCAAGCATTTCCCGTTCGTAAGATCCCGTATTGCCTGCATAGAATTCCACATAGCCGAAAAGCCCACTAAGATAAGCGTCGTGAAGCCCGACTACGCCGGGGAATTTTTCGAGCAATGGCAACATGTGAGCATGAAATTCAGAGTTGCCAAACTCATACATTATCAGGTCGTAGGAAGGTGCGACACGCTCGAAATCCTTGACGTCAAAGATACGGAATGCACTTGTGAGTGACTCGTCGGTAACCGCGTAGCCTTCCACATACAAATCAATCTCAAAGTGGCGGGCTAGAAAAGGCAGGAATTGTGCATTGTAGTCTGCGATTCCGGAACGGCATGGCGGCAAAGGTGAGAGAACGGCCAAGCGCTTGCAGGGTAGCCAGCCGGCAATCGCACATTGCACACCGGCATGGCGTGTGCGCGATGCAGCCTCGTCGAAGGCGGCTAATGACAATTCGGCAGTGCGTTTCCAGTTGAACTCGGCTGCACGCGATGGACCGTAGTGACGCAAGTCGGAGGCGAAATTCTCATCGCGTAATACTTGGGTGATGCGTTCTGCAATCGACTCATCGCGAGTTGCATCAAACAGGGCATCTTCGCGCACTATCAATTCACGGACACTGGAGTTGTTGCCACCGATCACCGGTGCGCCACATGCCATTGCTTCCAAGACGGGAAGGCCCAGGCCCTCATAAAGTGATGGAAACACAAATACGTCACATGCCCCGTAGAAGTCGATAAGATCCTGCTCGCTCACGAACCCGGTAATTAAAATATCGTCAGCATTCAAACCATGAGCACGAGCCTCGTCGAGGTATATCTGCTTTCGCTCGGGAATCATCGAGCAGATGATAACCAATTGGGCGTTGGCGCGTAATTCAGACGGAACTTTTGCAAAAGCGTGGATTGCACCCTTGATGTTTTTACGATAATCGTCCCCCCCGGTATAGAGCACGATTTTTTCCCGCAACGGAAAACGCGGCAGCAAACGATTGCGTGCAAGTGCCCGATCAACTGGAGGGCGGAAGTGGTCCGATATTCCGCCATGAACCGTGACGATACGCCATGGCTCGATCCCAAGCAGGCGAATGGCATCTTGCCTTGTAGACTCGGAGATCGCCAACAAGAGATCCGTTTTGCGCAGCCAAGCGAGCCGAGCGTAATACCAACGGCGAAATTGCGGATTCTGAAAATAATGATCCTGAAATAGCAACGGGATCAGGTCGTACAGCGTGGCGGAGACAACTTGCCCCATGGTGCGCTGGAGTGGGTCAAATACTCCTACGCGCTCGCCAAAGCCTTCGAACACATGCGACACGTGAATGATATCTGGCTTGATACCTTGGACAAACGCGGCAAGGGCGATGCCGTCCAACGCATCCTGATCGCCCCCTTCATAACCGCGGCCTGAGTGCCAGTTGGGCAAAGCACCGACCTCAAGAACTCTGGCAGGATTGATGTTCAGAGGTTCGTAACGATGTGTCAAGTGATTTGAAGTCAGTGCGAAAATTTCGCGCGGGGCGGCAATGGATGACACCATTTCGAAGAGCGCCGAAGAGTAACGTCCCACACCGCGATGAGCCGAGCCAGGAGTCTCGCAGGCCTGCAAATCGAAAAGAATTCTCAAAGAATTGCTACCAGATTCAGACATCCTTTCTCCTTCCCAACTGCCAACGTGCAGCAGCTTGAAGCAAAGATGCTTGCAAGGTTGTAGCAGTAGTGGAGTCCAGTTCACTATGAACCCTATTAGGGGGCTGCTGAGATGCCAAAAGCTGTTGGGATTTAAGAGTTGAGGTCATCAGCTTTAGACGTCTTTTCAAAGCAGGAAATGGCACTAATATGGCGAGAGCGGCACGTCTAAATCTAGGTCGGCGATATATGTAAAGTTTAGCGTGCGCCAGCAATAGCTTGGTTTTCTCTTTGCTTTTTAACTTTGCCGCTTTAGGCAATTTAAATAAGTGGCTTGCCATACTGCTGATTATTCGAAGTGGTGCGGTTAGTCGCCATGACGAACTATCGTGCATGGCAATTAAAGCAATTTCGGCATGCTGGGCTTTAGCATCGGCCTGTTGGGCTTTAGCTTCGGCCTGCTCTGCCTTGGCTTCGGCCTGCTCTGCCTTGGCTTCGGCCTGTTCTGCCTTGGCTTCGGCCTGCTCTGCCTTGGCTTCGGCCTGCTCTGCCTTGGCTTCGGCCTGCTCTGCCTTGGCTTCGGCCTGCTCTGCCTTGGCTTCGGCCTGCTGGGTTCTTGCTTCAATCT
>Ga0209211_10008099_pt1 | contig 14502 bp, 15 predicted proteins | sample RifGroA2_FD_183992 | JGI IMG/M metagenome (GOLD analysis project Ga0209211, IMG submission 183992) | Groundwater microbial communities from Rifle, Colorado, USA - Groundwater A2 (SPAdes) (version 2) | ecosystem: Environmental > Aquatic > Deep subsurface > Groundwater | place: Rifle, Colorado...
TGCAGGTTATTGTGGAAGGGCCCGGGCACGTGCCCTTGAATCAAGTAGCCGCGCAGGTACAATTACAAAAGGAACTCTGCAAAGGAGTGCCTTTCTATGTGCTTGGACCGATTGTCACGGATATTGCCCCTGGATATGACCATATTACCTCTGCTATAGGAGGGGCTATTGCAGCCGCTGCAGGCGCTGACTTCTTATGCTACGTAACGCCAACGGAACACTTGAGCCTGCCGGGTCCTGCTGATGTAAGAAGCGGCGTGATGGCCGCACGGATTGCTGCCCATGCGGCTGATCTTGTTAAAGGTATAAAATCGGCCTGGGAGTGGGACAAACGGATGTCGCAATTCAGGCGAAAGAGAGACTGGGAAGGGCAATTCAACACGTGTATTGACCCGCAGATGGCAAGAAGCATTCGTGAAAAGGGACGACCTCAGAATAGCGAGGTCTGCTCCATGTGTGCTGAATATTGTGTATTCAAGCTCAGCGACAAGGCATAAAGGTATAGAATTTACGTTTGTTGTTACGGTTTAACTAATATTTAGAATTTATCTGTTGCGTGTTGCGCAAAATGTTTTATAATTGTCTAAGTGATTAAATCGTTCAAGCACAAAGGACTGCAGAAATTCTTTGAGACGGGTAGTACCGCAGGTATTCAACCTGTTCATAAGCAAAAGCTTAGAATGCGCTTGGTAGCGCTGGATACCGCAACCAGGCTTGAAGATATTGATTTACCAGGATTTCGTTTGCATCCACTGAAGGGAAAGATGCAGGGATTATGGTCAATTGATGTAAGTAAAAATTGGCGTATCACTTTTGATTTTCAAGAAGGCGATGTATATGTTGTCAACTATGAGGATTATCACTAATGAATATGTATAACCCACCACATCCAGGCGAGTTTATACGGGAAATTTATCTTGAACCTCTTGGAATAAGCTATCGTACAGTAGCTGCAAAGCTCAAAGTTGCTCCTTCTACATTCAATCGGCTAATTAAAGGACAAAGCAACATCAGTTCTGAAATGGCGCTACGTCTTTCAAAGACACTGGGACGTACTCCCGAAAGTTGGTTAATAATGCAAAATAATTATAATCTTTGGCAAGCGAAGCAAACAATCAACCTTGATGAAGTAGAAGAGATGGTAATCGCCTAAACATCAGCTTCATCATATGCATGGCGCATAAAGCCACATTAATCTGCTAACAAAGAAATGGAGTCGACAGCAATGCCGGAAGCATAGGCATAAATTTCGTGTAGTAATTTCAACGGCTCATCTTTGATCAAACTTCGAAGGAATAAACTTTTGGCATAGTAATACTATAAGTTAGGTTTCGAATCTACCCCTCTTTGTTTCCGTTTAGATTGTTCCCGTTTTCAGTCAATAAATTACGATTTGGGATTTAAGATTGTAAACGGTTATATTTTCCTTTAGTAACCAATTTAATGTTTAAATTCCAAAGTTTCTTTTATCGGATTCGGCGAAATATAAAGAACGGATAACACCCCCCACCCCCTCTTAATAGGGGGGAATTTATAGCGCTTCCCCTCTAAAAAGAGGGGATAAAGGGGTGTGTGATCAGCTTTTTAAATGGTAAAAAGTCATTGAATTTTGCAAAACTCAACTTAAATTAATTCTAATATGGTCTTATTTATAAAACACATTGATATTGAAGGTCCGGGCACCATTGCAGACTTTCTGGAAGATAACAAATTCCTATACACAGTTATTGACGCCTCTTCCGGCGATAAACTGCCTAAACTGAAAAAGGATTTTCAGGCGGTTATTTGTCTCGGCGGGCCTATGAACGTGTATGAAGAGGAGAAGTATCCGTTTCTGAGAGAGGAAGACACTTTTCTATACAGAATAGTTGAAGAGGAAGTGCCGTTTCTTGGAATTTGTCTGGGCGCGCAACTCATTGCAAAGGCAACGGGGGCAAGGGTAACGAAAAATCCCGTGAAAGAGATTGGGTGGTACAAGATAGTCCTTAACGACCATGGATTCAAAGACGATTTGTTTAAAGACCTTCCGGAAATTTTTACCGTATTTCAATGGCATGGAGATACCTTTGGTATTCCTCAGGGGGGGAAAAGACTGGCCTTCTCAGAACTCTGTCAAAATCAGGCGTTAAAGTACGGCAGGAACATTTACGGTATCCAGTTTCACGTTGAAGTGACAAAAACCATGATTGCCCAATGGGCTGACGCCTATAAAGGAGAATTAGAATCTCTCAAGGGAGTCGTCTCTGATAAACAAAAGATGCTGGAAGACTATGATAAATTGTCAAAGGTTTACATGAAGCAGGCGGAGCAGTTTTATGTAAATTTCTTTACCATTGCAGGTTTATTGAAAAGAAAGACATTTTCCTTTCCACAGTAATGCCAGGAATGAGTTTGGCTGAATAAAGATTTGGCCCTCTGTATGACTTGCGGATATACAAAAACGAAGAATGGGTTCACAGCGCTTGTATCATTTCTTTGAATTGCCTGCCGCGCTCTTCATAATTAAGAAACATGTCGTAACTGGCACAGGCAGGTGAAAGCAATATAACATCTCCTGCTTTCGCCAGGGAATTCGCCTGTCTAAATGCCTCCTCGAAGGTTTTTAGCATGAATATCGAAGGGGTTTCCCCGGAACCCTTTTTCTCCAGGATGAGTTCTTTTATTTTCCCTGCCGTCTTTCCGATAAGGACGACGGCCCTGGTGTGTTGAGCGCATACTCCGGCAAATTCACTAAAATTGCTTCCCTTGTCATATCCGCCGGCAATGAGTATAACTTGAGCTTGAAAGGCAGTGATGGCAGCGATGGACGATTCAGGCGTGGTAGCCTTGGAATCATTGTAATATCGCACGCCATTTACTTCCCGAACAAATTCAAGCCGGTGTGCTAACCCGGAAAAGGTTGTTATTGCCTTCTCGATATGTTGTTCCCTTGCGCCTGCCAGATAAGCGCCACAGGAGGCAGCAAGGACGTTTTGAAGATTATGAATGCCGGGTATCTTTATCCTGGGTACGCACGGTATTATGGTGTTCTTACCGTCTACGGCTATTACGATGTCATTACGTTTTATAAATGCGCCGTTTGACAGCGGGTGGTTTGCACTGTACCACAAAACATGGCCTTTGCAGTCCTTTTCCCACCGCCTTAATTCCGGGTCATCATAGTTGAGAAGTGCATAATCACCGGAACCCTGGTGTGAGATAATGTTTTTTTTCGCCTGAATATATTCATCCATGTCGGCGTGTCTGTCGAGGTGGTTGGGCGATATGTTGGTTACGATACTGATGTGAGGACTTTTTCCCGTTTTGTTGAGTTCTTCCAGTTGGAAACTGGAGAGTTCGAGCGCCACAATATCCGCAGGTTTCATTTCCTCTAGGTATCTTAAGAGCGATTTTCCAATATTCCCTCCTGTCCACGTCTTTCGCTGGGTTTCCTCTAATATCTTGCCCGTAAGGGTGGTGGTGGTTGATTTCCCATTGCTGCCGGTTATACCGATAATTGGGGCAGGACACAATTTGAAGAAGATGTTTATTTCAGTATCGATCCGTACCTGGTTATTTTGCGCTATTTGTATAAATTTTGAGTTTTTTGGTACGGCAGGATTAACGACAACCACGTCTGCGTTTATAAAATCTTCTTCAGAATGCCCTCCAAGTTTGTATGAAATAGGAAGTCCTTCAAGCTGTTTTATGGAAGAGGAGAGTTCCGCTGCGTTTCTCAGGTCGGTTACGGTGACGCGAGCGCCTTGTTTTGCAAGAAATTGGGCAACACCGACACCGCCGCCGAACAGCCCCAATCCCATCACCGTTATCTTTTTATTTTTGAATTCATATTGCATGGTATGAATTTTATCAGCATTTTCAAGGCTTTCAATGAAATAAATCGTAATTCGTAAACCATAAGTTTTAAATCAGTTTGTGCCTGTCATATTGACACATTGTTAAAGAGAATTTAAATAGGGACACTGTCATAATGGCATCTACAGCTTTTGAAGATTTTTCAATATTTTCCGTTTGCCGGATAGGTATGTTTTATTTAATTGCAATGTAATGACTTAGCTCTATGAAAAAATGATACATTAACGTATTTTAATTATTGATTTGTCGGCATTCAGTTTGCTAAAATCTCTACTGAGTTTTTATTAGTGGACTGAAAAATATTGGAGGGTACTTAGATATGTCGGCAAAAAAAATTATATTTGACCATGATGCGCTGGAAACCGTTAAGTTCGGGGTAAAACAACTGGCGGACGCTGTAAAGATAACGTTAGGACCGCGCGGGCGCAATGTCATTATTCAAAAGAGTTTCGGCTCGCCGACCATCACGAAAGATGGGGTGACCGTTGCAAAGGAAATCGAACTTTCAGACCATATGCAAAATATCGGTGCGCAAATGGTAAAGGCCGTTGCATCGAAAACCAGTGATGTTGCGGGTGACGGGACTACCACCGCTACAGTGCTTGCGGAGGCGATATTTGTTGAAGGATTGAAAAACGTTACAGCCGGCGCTAATGCGATGGCGCTCAAACGTGGTATTGATAAGGCAGTTGAAGCGGTGGTGAAAAAGTTAAAGGAAATGTCTATCCCTGTCAAAGGGCGAAAGGAAATTGAACAGGTCGCTACCGTTGCCTCGAATTATGATAGTGAGATCGGAAAGATCATTGCCGACGCCATGGAAAAGGTCGGAAAGGACGGAGTCATAACCGTAGAAGAGGGCAAAAGCCTGCAAACCGATGCGAAATGGATTGAAGGTCTGCAATTTGATAAAGGTTATCTATCGCCATATTTTATTACGAACCCGAATTCGATGCAATGCGTGCTAGAAGACGCCTATATTCTGATCCATGAGAAGAAAATTACGACAGCCAAGGTGTTGATTCCTGTACTGGAAAAGGTTTCTCAGACAGGCAAACCCCTGTTGATCATTGCCGAAGAAATAGAAGGAGAGGCGCTGACCCTTCTGGTTGTGAATAAACTTCGCGGGGCTTTAAAATGCGCTGCTGTGAAGGCTCCTGGTTTTGGCGATAAGCGTAAGGCCATGTTAGAAGACATTGCAATCCTCACCGGCGGTCAGGCGGTTTTTGAAGACCTTGGTGTCAATATGGAATCTATCCAGCTCAAGGACCTGGGACGTGCAAAGAAGATCGAGATTGATAAGGAAAATACAATCATCATTGAAGGGGCAGGTGACAGTAAAAAGATTAAAGGACGTATTGAACAGATCAAAAAGGAAATTTCGATAACCACATCAGACTATGATCGTGAAAAGCTTCAGGAAAGGCTGGCGAAGATGGCCGGCGGGGTGGCACAGGTGAATGTGGGCGCTGCTACAGAAAGCGAGATGAAGGAAAAGAAGGCGCGCGTGGAAGACGCACTTCATGCTACCCGTGCTGCGGTTGAAGAGGGAATTCTTCCCGGCGGCGGCGTGTCGCTTTTACGAGCGCTTTCGGCTCTGGATTCATTAAAACTTACCGGTGATGAGGCCGTGGGTGTCGATATCGTTCGCAGAGCATTAAGGGCGCCTTTAAGGCAGATAGCCACAAATGCAGGCGTAAGTGCGGCCATCGTTGTCCAAAAAGTAGAAACTGCCAAAGGAAACGAAGGCTACGATGCCAGCGCCGATAGATATTGCGACATGGTTGCCGAAGGCATCATTGATCCAACGAAGGTGGTCAGAACGGCATTACAGAATGCCGCCAGCATATCCACCTTACTCCTTACAACAGACGCCATTGTCGGCAAGATACCGGAAAAGAAGAAGATGCCGCCTATGCCGCCAGGTGGTGGTGGGTATGGTGGGTACGGAGACATGTATTAATAATTTCCGTTATAGAACCCGGAGCATGATCCGGGCGAGTAACTGTTGAATGCCATAGTGTTCAGACTTATAAAACCCCGCTTTCCAGGCGGGGTTTTTTATTATAAACCCTTGCGCTTGCAAAAAAAAATTGCTATAGTAATTTTCGTCTCGGAGTCCAAACGGAGGTATAGACGTCTCAGATGACAACAAATTACAACATTATTAATTATAAAACTGATGCACGACAAAATAAGATAGAAAGTCTCTTTAAAGAGTTTTTTGCCTTTAATAAAAATATACCTACTAACTCATCAAATCCCTGGCAGCCTCCCACGGACGTCTATGAAACTCCGGATGAAATCGTTGTGAAGATGTCCATATCCGGGACGAAGTCAGAGGATATTCAAGTCGCTTTCTCAGACGAAATTCTTACCATCAGTGGATATAGAAACGACACTTCGCCCCACGAAAAGACCTGTTTTTATCAGGTGGAAATTCGTTATGGATACTTCGAAAGGAGCTTCTTTATTCCCAAACCTATCAATAAGGACACTATTCAAGCCGCTTATAGAGATGGGTTTCTCGTAGTTGTTTTGCCCAAAGCGGAACAGCAGCCAACAAAAACGTTTTCGATAAAGATTGATATTCAGCAATAAGTTCTTTAGAAACGGCGCGAGTTTATATGACGGAAAACGATAGCAAAAACACATCAGAAACGAAAGTACCGACAAGCCTGGATGCTCATATAGAAGAAGCAGGAAAAGCAGATAGGATAAAGATACCAAATGAAATGCCTGTCCTTCCCGTCCGGGACACCGTAGTTTTCCCCAGCATGGTGGCGGCATTAACTGTTTCTACGGAAAGAGACCTCAAACTCTTGAATCACGTCCTGGCCGGCAACCGGTTCCTGGCGCTCGTGGCTCAAAAAGATAAAGAAGCAAAGATTGTAAAACAATCTGATTTATACAACTATGCTACAGCCGCTGTAGTGCTCCAGATGCTTCGTATGCCGGACAATTCGGCAAAGATGCTGGTGCAGGGCCTCCGGAGGATAAGGATTGATGAATATACACAAACCGACCCTTATTTTAAGGCCAAGGCGACCGCCCTCGAGGATACCATTCAGAATGATATGGAGACGGAAGCGCTGGCCAGAAATGCTGCGGATCAGTTTATTCGCATGATCTCCCTGGCGCCGTCCCTACCCGAAGAACTAAAAATAGCAATTGTCAACATTGACAGCCCCAGCCGTTTGGCCGATATGATCGCATCCCACCTGAACGTTAGTATAGCGGAGAAACAACAGGTGCTTGAAGCCATCGATGTAAAAGCCCGGTTACAGAAGGTCACCGCTTTGATTACCAGCGAAATGGAAGTATTGGAGATGGCCACAAAGATACAATCGCAGGTAAAAAGCGAGATGGAAAAGGGGCAAAAGGAATATTATCTGAGACAGCAGCTCAAGGCAATCCAGGAAGAACTGGGTGAGGGAGACGAGCGAACGATAGAGATCAAAGAACTGACCAAAAAGATCGAAGAGGCTAAATTGCCTCCTGAAGCGAAAAAAGAGGCGGAACGGGAATTAAACCGGCTCTCCAAAATGCCCACTGCCTCCGCTGAATATACCGTTTCCCGGACATACCTCGACCTGATGGTCGCCCTGCCGTGGTCGATTAGCACAACAGACAATCTTGATATTCTGGCAGCCCGTAAGGTGCTGGACGAAGACCATTATGACCTGGAAAAGGTCAAAGAGAGGATATTGGAATATCTTGCAGTGCGAAAATTAAAGCAGGATATGAAGGGCCCTATCCTTTGTTTTGTTGGCCCGCCCGGCACAGGGAAGACGTCCATAGGGATGTCCATTGCGCGTGCCATTGGGAGAAAGTTCGTACGCATATCGCTTGGCGGCGTGCGAGACGAGGCGGAGATTCGGGGTCATCGCCGCACATACATCGGTGCATTACCCGGACGCATAATCCAGAGTCTACGAAAGGTCGGCTCAAACAACCCTGTATTCATGCTGGATGAGATTGATAAACTGGGCGCTGATTTTCGGGGTGACCCTGCAGCGGCATTACTGGAGGTCTTGGATCCGGAACAAAATCATGCGTTTTCAGATCATTATCTGGACGTACCATTCGACCTTACCAATGTGATGTTTATTACTACTGCTAATATTCTGGATCCCGTTCCTCCTGCACTCAAAGATAGGATGGAGGTGCTGGAACTTCCCGGATATACAGCAGAGGAAAAGGTTTTCATCGCGAAACAGTTTACGATACCGAAACAATTAAAGGAACACGGACTCACGATAGAACAACTTATGATCGATGATGATGCCATCAAAGCCGTAATCAGTGATTATACGCGTGAGGCAGGCATCCGTAATCTGGAACGGGAAATTGCCCGCATTTGCCGAAAGGTAGCCAAGAACATTGCCTCCGGTGAAAAAAAATCTGTGACCGTAGTGTCCGATCAATTGCATAATTTGTTGGGACCTATCAAATTCTTTTCAGAAGTTGCGGAACGGATGTCGGAAGCCGGCGTCGCTACAGGCCTCGCCTGGACACAGGCTGGCGGAGACATCCTCTTTATTGAGGCCACCTCCATGCCTGGCACGGGGAAACTCATGTTGACGGGTCAACTGGGCGATGTGATGAAGGAATCAGCCCAGGCAGCAATGAGCTATATCCGGGCCAAAGTAAAGAAACTGGGAATTACCTTCAAGGATTTTAATAAGTACGATTTCCACATCCACATCCCCGCCGGCGCTATCCCCAAGGATGGTCCCTCTGCCGGAGTAACAATGGCCATGGCGCTGGTATCGCTGTTGAAGGAAATACCCATTCTTTCGCATGTGGCTATGACGGGCGAAATCACGTTGCGCGGGCGGATTCTTCCTGTAGGCGGCATCAAAGAGAAGGTACTTGCGGCCAAACGGGCAGGGATTACTACGGTTGTTTTACCAAAACGAAACGAGAAAGATCTGGTTGAAGTACCTGAAAATGCCAAGAAGGAGATGAACTTCATATTTGTAGAAAAGGTAGATGAGATGTTACCGGTCGTTTTCGGAATAAAAGAACCGGGAAAGAAAAAGACGAAGATTTTTAGTAAGACCTAGTTTACCCACGAAAAACACGAAATATACGAAATCCTGAAAACCCCGATAATCTTTGCTCATCTCGACTGATGACACAAATAACCGAAGACACCTTTGAACAGGCGCTGCACATCTTTAGAGAAGCACAGGAAATTGACCTTCACGGTGTGACCTTCATAGACCCTTACGGCATGGTCGGTCTGCTTGAGATTGGAGAGCTTCTTAAATCACAGGGTGTCCAAAAAACCCTGTATCTCCCTGAATCAGAAGAAGTCCTTAAATACCTAGAAAGGATGGATTTCTTCAGATTTGCCGATGGATATTTTACCTTAAAACCTTCCCAACCTCAAATATCAGAAAAATATTTACGAAATCAAAGCTCGGATGTCTTACTTGAAATAACACCCATAGAAAAGTCAGACGATATTCATTTCATTGTCGGGAAGGTCAAAGGCCGCGCCCACGCAATCCTCGCAAGGCACCTCCATTATGACGAAAGGGCAATCAATGGCTTTATTGTGGCGCTTTCTGAGGTATGCCAGAATATCATCGAGCACAGCGAGACGAAAGGATTTGTCGGCATCCAGAAATATCATTTCCAGAGCATGAATAAAAATATTGTCAAAATCGCCGTCATGGATATTGGCATAGGCTTCAGGATGTCGCTGTCGGAGAGGTTTTCGTTAAAAGATGACCTTGAAGCCGTTGAAAAGGCGCTGCTTCACGGTGCGTCGCGATATGCAGAAAAGGGAAGAGGTCACGGTCTTGCCGCCGTAAGGCGTTTTGTCAATCAATGGAACGGCAAGCTCTCAATCCGTTCAGGGACTGCAAAATTCTCGATAATTCCCCAATGGGCGTGGGGGAAGGAGAAAGAATTTCATCTTGCGTATTTTCCCGGCTCACAGGTTAACGTACTCCTGCCCGAAATATAATTTGACCTAACGAAAAAGAAAATGGGAATAGTTGATTTTTAAGGCAGTAATACCTATAATTCTGGTAATACTAATTTTGGAGGTAGGACAATGACAACGGTAACAAAAAAAGGTCAGATAACAATACCCAAACCTTTTAGAGACAAACTTCGCATTGAAGAAGGTGATATCGTTATCTTTGAAATAAAAGACGACTCACTGGTTTTAAAAAAGAAAGAGAAAAAGTCGATTTTAAGCCTCGGTGGAATTGCAAAGGGAAGGAAGGTCGGCGTTGGAAGCGAAAGAGAATATACAAAAAAAGTTGTTTCCAAAAAAATCGCTGAAGAAGGGTTAAAGAATGGATGACCTTGTTTTTGTTGATACCAACGTATTTTTACGGTTTTTCGTAAAGGATGTTGAGCCTTTTTACCAGAAGGCCAGAGAACTTTTTGAAAAGGCCGAAAACGGAATAATAACACTTGAAACAAATGACATGGTAATTGCCGAAATTGTATGGGTGCTCGAATCCTATTACGGTTTCACAAAGGCAGAGATAAAGGAAGTAATCGATACAATTCTTGAAACTAAAAATGTTAAAGTAACCAATCATTCAAGAGTAAAAGAGGCAGTAAATTTATATACATTAGGAAAGATGGATTTTATTGATGCTTATAATATTGCTTATATAAGGACAAAAGGTTGCAGGAAAGTGGCTACGTTTGATGTGAAACATTTTAAAAATATTGAAGGGATAATATCAATTTGGTAAATGTAAAATGCGATTCAAAAAGCACAAATCAAATTTTAATACGAACTCCTTTATAAAGAGGGAGTTTTTGATGGTCAGGTATTACAAGGAAGGGAAACTTTCATTAGAGGGACTAGCCAGAAAGCTTGACATTTCAATAAGCGAGGCTATAGATTTACTTGCTGAACTCGGAACAGAAACACCGATAGAGTTTGAGGACTACTTAAAGGGGTTGGAGGTGTTTAAAGATAAATAAGCTGATATAAAATTCAAAGAGTATTTACGATAAGGCGTTTTGTCACACAATGGAACGGCAAACTCTCCATCTGTTCAGGGACTGCAAAACTCCCGATAATAGCTGCATGAGCGTGGGGAAGAGAAAAAGAACTCAACCTTACCCCGGCTGGTTCAATCGTCCACGATTGAACCTAAATAGTTGGCATATTGACATTCCGGAACACTACTTTAAACCCGATAATCAGCTCGAAATATCTGGTTCAATCTGCTAGATTGAACTAGCCCTAAGACATTGTTATTCAAAATGGTAAAACCAAACATCACACATTTCATCGTGTCCATAATCAACATCCTGCCTGGAATTTAAGCTTCATTTTTTGTTTGACAAAGACTTTCTTGTAAGTATAATTCAATTGAATCTATTGAATATATTTATTGTTAACAATAAATATTTGAAACAAAATATACAATTAAAAACACCGCCAGATTCCCCTCTATCGTTCGACTGAGCGTTCGTCTGAGATCACGCCGAAGACTCACGACGAAGTCAAGAGGGGTTTTGAGGGGTGTGTATAATTTTATATCTCCAAAAGATTGCGATAATGGAGGATCTTCAGTATGGAAGAAGATATTGATAAAGAAGCATTAAGAAAGCATTTTAACGAAACAGTAGAGAAATTTGAAAAATACTATAATGACCCTGAGCAGCACCACAAGATATTCACAGAACTTGGATTTACCTATGTAGAAGATGGCTGTGACGGCTTTTGCCCTCAATGTAAGCAAAAATTGACATGTGATCTCTATGATGAATTTAAGGATGAGTGGGAAGCCCTTTATCGTAATAATTAATATTTCGTCATGACGAATATTTCACAGCAATATTTTCCGCTGATTATTAGGCAATAAAGTATCTCTTAGAACTTCAGATGGATAAGAGTGATGTGAGGGATGTGTTGTAGTAAATTTTCTGTTTTTGCACAAAGAAGCAGTGTGTGGATTGAGGATGAACCGAATAATATTGTGAATTTTTAAGAGGAGTGTGTATGAGTGTTTAGATGCATAAAATACTTTAATTTTTATATAAGAACGGGAGGTTAATAAAACTATGGAAAAAACCTTAGAAAAACAACCAAAAGTACCACCTTATGCTGGTCGTAAAGACATAATTAAGATATTTGAACTAATACATAGCAGAAATGAACCAACGCCAATAAATGTATCTAAGCTTAAAACTCATAGTATTGGTAGTCCTAATTATGTTATTGCGATGTTAAAAATGTTAGGATTTGTCGACGACAAAGGGGCATTAACACCTAATGCAAATGATCTAAAGGGAGCACCTGAAAAATTTAAAACATGCTTAGAAGGAAAAGTTAAAGAGGTATATAAAGACTTGTTCGATACAGTAAAAGACTGTTTAAATCCTGAATGTGAATCAGAAGTTAGAAACTATTTCAAAAATCATTACACAGATGTTAAAAAAAAGATGTTAGACATGTATACTAACAGCTTTATTACCCTAAGAGATATTATTAGTAGTAGCGGAGACTTTAAATCTTTAGAATCGAAGGTGTCAAAATCCTTAAAAGGAAATCAAGCAAAGCCAAGACAAAAACCAGCCAAACATAAGGAATTCCCTGATTTAAATAATAATGATTTGTCCAATTCACATACTAAAAACATTAAACTGATATTGAACTTAAATATTAACCTTGATATTGGAACATCTAAGGAAGCAATTGAAGGATTATTCAAAAATATTTCCCTTGCACATAAAGCCGTTTTTGGTGATGAAAAATAATGGAAGATACTGAATCTAAGAATAATAAATATATTATTCCAAATCTACCTTGGAAATATTTCGATGAATTAATATTGAAAATCGGGAATGGTGAGTTATCTAAGATTGAAAATTACAATGTTGAAATAAATTTTCTCGAAGCTATTGATTTTGTTGCAACTGGGAAAGAGGAGTATACTGCTTCCGAGTTACGTTTTGATTTTACCAAAGGTTTTGATATTGGAACAATTGAAGTGAAGAAAGAAAAAATTACAATATCTCTAACGTCTCATGGAAAAGAATATTATTTCCAGAAGTTTATAAAAAATAATGCAATAGAAGCTAAAAGAGTTCTCTGTGCAGCACTCAAATTACATCCAGCAGTTATTCTAATCTCCCAAATTTTAAATGGGAGCAAAAACATTACGAGAATAAACATTTATAATCTATTAAAACATCATAGTTTCAATCTTGATTTCACAAAAGAAGTAGAACTTAATAGTTTTCTTGAAATTTTAAAACTTGGAGGTATTGTTTCGTATAATAAAAATACTCGAGATGTAAAAGTTTTGTGGCAACAAGATGCAGATAGTTTATCTGCTCATCAATTTATCTCGCCGGATACTCCCTTCTCAAACATAAAAAGGCTTAAAGATATAATAAAATCTTTAAAAGGAACTGTTTATTGGATTGACAAACATTTTGATAAAAAAGCTTTTGACATTTTAGTTGATTGCGTTGACGCATCTAAAATAAGTAATTTCATTATTATTTCTGGTGAGGCAAATAAAACACAATCAGCAGTAAATGAATTTTTGAAGTTAAAAGGTGAATTGCACAATAAAGGAACTAACATTGAATGGAAAATTATAACCGATCAAAATATACTTTCAAGTTTTCATGATAGATGGCTTTGTGATTCAAAAGATGCTTGGAATATTCCTCCAGTAAATTCTATTTTTAAGGGACAAGAGTCTGAGATGTTAAGGACTTCGAATAAACCCAATATTAATAAATTACTTACACATGCAATGACTATCGTTTAAAATGAATAAAACATGCAATTAAAATTACCCCTCATAGACAACAACACAACAGACGTCAGGAAGAAAAATATACTTTCCTCTCCAAAGTTTGGCGGTTCATGCGATATTGACTCTAAACCTTACCTGAGGAAGTTAGGGATTGAGATTGTTGAAAGAAGGCAGCCGATACAATTTACATCAAACTGTAGATATAACACAATTCCAATTAATGAAGTAAAGTAGTTTAAAAAGTGGGGATTACTCATGTTTTTCTTGTGCAATACATTGAGGCATACAGAAAAATTCAAAACTATTGATGAATTGAAAGAGTATATCGAGATTAGACATGCCGAAGAGGGTGGGTTTGACTGGGTTTCTGAAATCAGAGATGACAAAGGGAATTCCTATGGATGCAGTTGGAATGTAGAAATCGAGCAGATTGGATAGAAAACAAATGATGTCTGTTATTAAAAATACGGATACCATACAGTGCAAAATATCTCGTTGTAGTAGTCGACAGAGGCATGACAAGTGAAGTTAACTATTTCAGGGCCTTTGGAGAAATTGCCCACGATTACGGCTATGAACCTGAAGAAATTAACGGCTCTGATAAATACGATGTTTCAATATGGAAATGGACGGAGGATAGATTTCTATTAGAACATCACAGCATACGAATTCACATTAAATGATATTGAATGGGAAATAGAGATTTGTGTTTTTAGTAAATTTGAAATTCGAATATAGAAATCCGAAACGTGTAACAATTCGACTATTGATGAACCGAAGGGCAAATGGTGAGTATCTACATGCAAATTAATGAAAGAAATATCGAAGTAATAGACGACAGGATGGCAAGGATATTCAGGGAAAAGACCCCTCAGCAGAGACTTGCCAT
>Ga0209211_10008103_pt1 | contig 14499 bp, 7 predicted proteins | sample RifGroA2_FD_183992 | JGI IMG/M metagenome (GOLD analysis project Ga0209211, IMG submission 183992) | Groundwater microbial communities from Rifle, Colorado, USA - Groundwater A2 (SPAdes) (version 2) | ecosystem: Environmental > Aquatic > Deep subsurface > Groundwater | place: Rifle, Colorado...
ATCGATGACATGGCTGACATCGGCCGTGTAAGTAAAAAGGCTGGTCTGGCGGTCTGGGGCGGTCTCGAAGACGCAGGTTCCGGCGCCGGCGCGGCACTGGGTTCGCACGATGTCATAATGTTTGAATTTTATTTCAAGGGCTTCGGGTAAATAGTAGGTGGAAAAGCCGATGTCCAGGACAAGCCGGCCTCGATAAGGGCCTCTTTGGGCGCGAAAAACCCGGTAGACGCCTGTTTGCCCGGGAGTGTCTGTGAAAACAAATTCTTTATTATTCTGCGTCGCTGCTTTCACTTCAGCCCGCAGTTTGTCCCAATTCCATTTTTCACGCAGAGCCGTTTCAGCCAGTTGCTTTCTTTCTCTGGCGTCATTGACCGCGAGCAGGTATTGGTAATAGCCCCAAGGCAGGTCCAGGGCGGGCGGCGCCTCCGGATAGGCGCGATAAAATTCGAGGCTGTAATAAAGTCTGGGGGTATCTGCGTTTAAATCTTTTGACAGCCGGGTGATGAGCGCAAGGGGTAATGCGCCCTGCCGGAGCAAATGCGCGTCGATGAGTTTGCCGGTGTGCCAGACGGTCCGAACCTGAAGCTGCTGCTTGTTTAGTGCGGGGTTTTTTTCGACTGTGTTTGTAACTCTGTGGATCGCCTGCAGAAGTGCTTCGTAAGTTTCGACTGGCGGTGTGCGGGTTGTGGTGAAAGCAGGCTTAGCTGGCAATGTCAGAAAAAATAAAAGCAGGGCGCTTGAAATTTGCAGAAGGCGGATAGAACGGGGTTTTTGCATGCGGTTTTGTCTGGGGCTAATGCCCGCTAACCCCCTGATATAATTGGACCGCTGATAGTAGAGAAAACCATGGGCGTGAAAGGGCCAAACTCAAGTGAATAGAACAAAGGCCTTACAAATCTCAGGTTAGGTTGTTTCAGTTGTGTCATTGCTCTTAAAACGGGGACTGGCCGCGGATATCTAAAAGCAGAGTTTTTTCGTCAGCGGTGAACTGAAACACGAATTCCGCAGACCCTTCGCTGAGGGCCGGCTGGCCGGTACGCGCATCCATGGTTCTTTTTTTCCAACGGACTTGAATGGCCGCTTTATCCCCCTCCACCACCGTTTGGCTGGCGGTGAAGTGCATGTCTACGGCGCTGATACTACTCCGCTCATCGGCAAGGTCGGAACGTAAATCGGTTTCGCCTTGGCGGTAATCTTCGCTGACGCCATGAAAAAATCCTGCAAAATCTCTGTCTTCGTAGGCCCGCCGCAGTGTTTCGAGCGCCTGCGCGGCCCGGTCTTCTTTGGCCCAGCGTTCCTGCGATTCAGGCGGCGCCTGGCCCAGGGCCAGAAGAGAAGGGGGAAAAACGACGCAAAAAACAACGGCAAAAAAAAGTATAAGAGTTTTACGCATCCCTCACCCCAGCCCTCTCCCTTTGGGAGAGGGAGAAATCGCCCAAGCGTTTTAAAATTTGCATATCAGCTCGGTTCTTAAATTGTGTTCCGAGAAACTTTGCGTATCCATATCGTGCGCATAATCAGTGGTCGCATAGCTGATTTTGAGCGTGGTTCCTTTTAATTTTGGAATCTGGTACTCCAGGCCCACATCGGCGTTGAACCTGAGCGCGTCGGAGTCTTGCGCGTGGCGCCGGCTGTTTTCCAGCGAATAACGCTGGTTCAATTTTAAACCGTGTTTGAAATCCAGGTCCAGTCCTATCGTGGTGCGGTAGCGAAGATCCCGGCCGCCCGCCTTGTCATAGCCGTCATAAATGAACGACTCTCGCAGGGACGGCACCGCTTCGGTGCCGGGCCAGCTGCGATAGGTGCGCGCTCCAAAATACGCTTCGTGGGTCAGGCGGTTATTTGCTTTTTGGAGGTCGTCATCCTCGCGGCGAATCGTGACGCCGGAACTCCAATTGATTTTCTGTGCCTTGAATTCGTCTTCAATACCGATTTCGTTAGCAACAAAATCCACCTGACCTGAATTTGCGTCATCGGAAAAACGGCGGCGCTGTTCCCAAAATAATCTGGAGAAAAAATCCTGAAGTTTCCAATCCTCAGAGGACGGCGCCCAGGAAATCGAGGCATTGGGCACATGCAGATAAGTGCGCTTCTCCGCTGTGCTCTTATTGAGTTTGTTGTACTGGATGCGGTAGCCTGAATCCATGGAAAGGGCTTTGTTCCATTTGTAATTTGTTTTGCCAGTCACGTTGACGCGGTCGGAAACAGCCGAGCCGGTCAAAGTGTCAAATCTTGGCGTGACCCATTCATACAAAAGTTTTGTTTTGGCTTTCTTCGTCCATTGTGTTTGATTGTTGACGCGCAAAGCCGTGCCGACATTACGGCCTAGGGTGGAATCACGCGTGTCTTCGTCTGTCCAGCTTTCGGCCATTTCTGAATCCAGTGTAGATTTTCCAAAAAATACGGCGTGGCTATTGATGCTGCCCACGCGGCTTTCCGCCGCCCGAATGCCAAAGTCACGGTCCACACTGCCTTTGTCATCCTTGGCCCCGGCAAAATTAAAACCCAGCCGGCCGTCTTTGATCGTTTTATTGTCGATGACTTGTGCTTCAGCGCGGCCGCCATAAACCTGGCGCTCGAAAGCCCGGGTTTCATCCGCTCGCTGCGAAATACCGGCCACGCCTTTGACCTCGAAACGATCGGTTTTATGGGCCGCCTGAAATCCTTCTAAAGATTCGCCAAGTGTGTATTGCGAAAAGTCGCCGAAGAAATTGCCAAAGGTCAGCTTGCTTGTTTTGTTATAAAACTCGCTGGTCAGCCCCAGAAGATGAACATCTCTGCGTTTATTAATCTGCGGGTCCTGGGTTCTGCGCGCATGAATGTCGGTGTGGGAAGTCCAGCCATAAGGAAGCGTTTGGTCGATCTTGAGTTTGAGAATGTCTGTCAGGAATTCTCCGGGCCGCAGAATGGTTTTATCGCCGGCGCCCCCGGTGCGGTGCATTTCGGCGGCAAATGAATTTTCGCCATGAATCGAGAGGCCAGGAAATTTTGAAAACTGATCGGGCTTGGCGGTTTCGGCGGCGTAACCCGGCTGACTCACCTCACACATGCTCACAAAGCCTGCCAAAACTGTCATTCTGACAATGGATTTTTGGGTTAGTCTCCCCACCTTATTACACAAGCGTGTAGTCTTGCCTGACCGTTTTAACTTCGCGGTCGATGGCAATGAATACATCCGCAGGATCAAGCACAAAGGTCAGACGTCCGCTTTGGCCCGCATCGGCCGGATCAAAAATAATTAAATCGGTGGTTCGGAAAACGACTTCCTGATTGGCCTGCACATCTCCCGTAAAAGTGAGCCGGTCTCCGGAAATGCTGTCGGTAATCTCCAGCAGGATGCCCGTGACATCAATATTTTTGGGGTTGTCCGTAATGCGGATTCTGGCTTCGCCGGCAATCGGCCGCCCTGTTTGCATCGCATCAAAATTCACTTCTTCCTGAGCGCCGTCGGTGTAGTGGGCAAAGACATCCACGATTTCAAATGTCAGTGGAATAAACTTCGTGCTGGTGTCAAGTTCCGAGGCCACCACATTCAAGGCCGTGGTCTTGGATTCGCGGCTGCCCTCATCTTCGATTTTCCGCAATGTATCGGCCACGGCGCCGGGCACGCCGGAAGAGGCTGCCACATCCGGCGAACGCGCGCCAAACAGGGGGTTCGCCCCGCGCATTTTAAACAGTTTCAAGCGCCCCTCCTCGGATTTAAAAATAAAACTTAGCGCCTGCCCGCGCGCAACCACCTGCGTGCCGACATTCGCCGGGCTGTAGCGTATTTCCCAATCGGCCTCAATGCTTTGGCCATCCGAGGTCTCGACAGTATTTTTGAAAAACAAATTCAGTTTGATTCCATCAAAGTCGCGGAAATCGCGCCGGATAAACTCCTCCATCTCTTCGCGGTTGGGAAAGTCTTCGGCAACGCGCGCCATTAATCCGGGCGTGTCTTTGTTCTCATAGGCACGTACCATTTCCTGTAAAACATCCTGAGGATCTTCAACTTCGGCCCGGCTGCCGCTGAAACGAAAGTGGTTTTTGGGATAGCCCGTGACATCCACGGTCGTTCCATCTTTGAGCACGGCCTTCAGTACCAGCTCATAGGTTTCTTCGGGCTCAGGCTTGAACTCATAGTCCCATTGAGGTGCGGGCTCCAACTCCTGCCATTTCATTCCGCCATCCGTGCTAAGCATGAGGTGTTCCACCGGCACGTTGGCTTGTAGCCGGCCGGTGACTCTGACGATCCCGTCTTCGATGCTTTCTAGGGGGATTACCGGCGGAATATCTTCTAACGGCTCTCCGTTGATTTGAATGTCTGAAAGTTCAACGTGAGGCTTAGCCGATTTGATAAACAGAATTTTTGCCGGTTGCGCGTCCTGAATACGGCGGGGCTCCGAAATCTCATTGCCGCTCTCATCGACATCCACGCCTTCAAGCGCACACACCACCGTGTGGGCATTTCCGGGGGCGTCTGCGCTTTCAAAGCGGGTCTCGAAAGTATGCGTGTCCGGATTTTCATCATCGCGGATCGTTCGCGTTAACCAGGTAGCGCCGCCATCCGTGGAACAAAGCACGCTCTTCAAATAGCCGCTGTCCAGCTTCCAGGAAACCGTGTAGGCGATGGTTCCGTTGGCCTCGGGTGTTTCATAATTCCAACCGGCCGCAGGGATGTCAGAAAAGTTTTTTGTTTCGCTTCCAATTTTTCCGGTTTTTTCTGTAAACTCTGCCTTGAACGGATGAGCGGCGGGTTTGTGAATGGTGATTTTACGATGGACGGCATCCCTGACGGCCTTGACGGCGCCTGGAATCGGGTGGCCCGCGGCATCCAGCCCCTGGACTTCACACACAAAGGCCAGGTCCAGCGTCTGACCGGGCGCGGGATAGAGATACCCCATGATGCGGTCTTTTTGTTTATTGTTGAGCGAGTTGAATGCAACAGTGTCCTGGCCGTTGAAGATGGCGCCGTTTTTAGCGATGACATTTTTAGCGGGAATTGAAATCGAAGCGCTCATATCCAGCCTGACTGCCTCGGAGGATTCAAAGACAAGCCCCTCGCCCGGATCGATTTTTTCGAAGGGGAAAATTTTATCGCCGATTTGGATTTGCTGCTGGCTAAAATCGACGGGCGCCTCGAAACCGCCCGGCGGTACAATCTCAACAAGCGCATGGTTTTCATCCATGAGTTCTATCGGCGGGCCGGATTCTTTTCCGTTTGCATCGAGCGGGGCCTGTTCGATTTTGAAAACAATGTTCCATTTTTGCCCAGGCTTGGCTTTCCCGATATCCCCGCTAATGCTTGAATTACTGACCGATTGAAACGTCTGCCAGTTTTCTCCGCCGTCCGTACTGAAGAATCCCTTTTTAACGCGGCTGCCTTTGACAGCCAATTCGCTCCAGGCGTAAATCGGGACGGGCAAGGCGGAGGACAGGCGCAGGCCTTCGGGAGGAATTTTAGAAAACATAATGGAGTCATTGCCAATGCCCAGGCCTTGATCATGAAAAGTGGCGACCGGCGGCGGCTGCACCTTGAGCGTGCCATGCTGTGTGTCCGTAATCAATTGATGCTGCCCTTTGGGCCGGCCCCACGAATCGACATCAAAACCTTCGATGCGGAAAACCAGATCCAGGTTTTCGCCGCTTGCCGCCGGCAATTCAAAGGTATGCTCGCCGGTTGCTTGTCCGGGCTGGAAAACAACGGAGTCCCATTCGGTTTTACCGCCGTCCTTGGAAATGGCAAGGATCGTGAGATACCCTTTAAACTCGAAAGAAGTTTTGATAGCGATCTTAGGGTTTTTTGGATCTACCACATAAGAAAGTCCGCCCTCAGGAAAATCTGAAAACTTCGTTGCTTTTCCCGAAAGAATTACGGTTTGATTTTTAAAGCTCGCCTGAAAAGGAACGCCCGCGGCTTTGCCCGAAATCTTGCCATGCAGGCTGTCTGTGATTGTTTTGAGCGGGCCCACCCGGCGCCCTTCCACGTTTTGATCATAGCCCTGCAATTGAAAGACGATGTCCCGTGTCTCGCCGGGTGAGAGAGGAACGGAAATTTTCCAGAAGTTTTCAGCGGGATTTATCAATGTTGTTTGCCAGCGGTTCCCTCCGTCAAAGGAAACTCCCACCGATTCCAGTACCCCGGTTTTTTTCCACCAGGTGACCTGCGCTTCCAGCCGGGCCGGAGCCTGCGTTACCGGGTAATCAAATACGTTTCCGGCAAGCTCCGAAAAATATTTTAGCGGCGCACCTGTGCCTTCTTCGTAGAAAACCTGATTGATAAACCCGGCGTCTAACGGAATTTCTTTGGGTTTTTCAATACTGAGGCGGGCATGCGCAGAATCCAGAATCTCACCCGCTGCCTCTCCGGCGTTTTGTCCTTGGAGTTTAAAAACAATGTCCAGGCTCTGCCCTGGCGCTGCGCTGACAGCCACCTGAGTGGCCGCGGGCCCCGTTCTTTTTTCTGCCTCGTTCCAGTTTTGTCCGCCGTCGATGCTGTATAAAACCTTTGTGAGTTTGCCGATGGTAACAGCCCATTCGGCCGTCAGCATCACAGGCAGGGCCTCCGCGGAGATCATTTTGATTCCTTGCGCCGGAAGCGATTTGAAATCGGATTTCACCTCTGCGGCCTCAATATAAAGCCGCGTAAACGCAGCCGTAAAAGGCGGCAGGGTCTTTACGGAAAGTTTGGCCGACAGATTATCCAAAACGGTCTTTGGTCCGGAGACCGCGTTGCCATCCTGATCGACGTCGACACCCGTCACTCGAATTCTTATATCAAAATTTTCGCCGGGCTTTGCGTTCCAGTTTGCGCTCACACCAATAACAGCTCCCGTTGCGGGATCGATCTGCAAAGATTTTTCCTCGCTCCAATGATTTCCATCTTTAGTGTATTCCACCTTGGTGACTTTTCCGCCTTCCAGCTTCCAAATCACACTGAAAACGTTGAAAATAGAATTTTTTGCCGTTTCATAAATGTATCCGTCTTTGGGAATATCCGTCCATTCCATCGTCTTGCCACCCGTGGCCGTGCTATCCACCAATAAGCGCCGGCTGCTGACAGTGAATTTAAATGGGCTGACTTGAATTTGCCTCGGGGGCTTATAGGTGAGCACCACAGGCTTGGACGGATAAAAAACAGCTGGGCCTTGATCATCGCCGCGGGCATTGAGCCCGATGGCTTTGAGTGAAATGGCGAGGGGCTGATCCGGATCTAAAGTAAGATGAGTGCTGAAAAAATTTTCAGTCCCGGTCGTCATGGGCCTGGGGGCCAGTGTTTTTTGCAAAATCGTCGTGGATTGGTCATTGCCCACGGCTTCCAGCCAAAGCAGTTCGCCCTTTTTGACCACAACCATTCCGGTCACTGCGACTTGCCGGTTCCAGGGGCTGAATAAATCGTTATCTGTTAACGTGCGGCTTTGAAACGCCGGTGACACACCGCCATTAAGCCCCAGCTTTACGTCTTTAAACTCGACCTCAAAAGCGGCTGGCGCGCCATGGGGCGGCAATGTGCCGCTCAAGAGAATAACGGATTCGGCAAAAGTATAGCGCCGTTCGGCGCGGTTATTGACGCTGTCATAACCCGTAGCCATGATCGATAGGCGCACAGTTTCTCCGGGCTTGACCGTCACTGATCCGCTCCAATCCATGCCCTGGGCGGGAATCTGCGCGCCGCCTCTTTGACTCCAGACCGCAGCACCAGAACCGCCGTCTAAAACAAACAGGTTGGCCAGCTGTCCTCCCAGAACTTTGATTCTTCCCTGCACAATGACTTGAACGGGATTATCCGAGGGCGGCAGCGCCTGGCTTTCGTACGGGAGCGCTCGCCCATTATTTGTCATAAGTTTAAGATTCGAGATTTCGGCCGCGAAACGGTTTGTTGCAGCGGCGGCAAGGGGTGGATTTGAGATTGCGGAGAAAAGAAAAAGTGCCGGGATAATCAAAGCAGCAGACAGATCTCTTTTGGACTGCATAAACCCCCAGGCGTTGGAACTTCAGACTACTCCAAATTACGGCTCTTTCAAGCAGAAAATAAAGACGGCTGCGATAATTAAAAAATTCTTGTCATTGGGCCACCTTGGGGTAAAGTGAATAGCCTCTCTTGAAAATTTTTAACCCTGGCGAATAAGGAGAATAAATATGAAAAACCGCATTGTTTTTTTAAGTTTACTGTTTTTGCTTTCTGCCGGTCCCGCCTTCCGGGCTTTTGCAGACACCATTCAAGGAACCCTGAAGTCTGTGGATGAAAACACTAAAAAAATGGAACTGGATACGGCAAGGGGCTTCAAATCCATTGCGTATACCACTGCCACCCGATGGCCCGCCGGCACGGCGGCCCCTTCAGCGCTGGTGGGTAAAGAGGTCAAAGTAGAGCAGGACGATTTGTTGGAGGAAGCGCTCCGCGTGGAAGAGATTTAGGCGTTAAAAACCCGGCTGGCGAAAAGGTATGAAAGCGCGGAGATGGCGGCAGAGCAAGGGATGGTCAAAATCCAGGCCCAGATAATCGTGCCGGCCATGCCCCAGCGCACCGCGCTGACGCGGCGCAAGGAGCCTACGCCCATAATCGCTCCGGTGATGGTGTGGGTCGTGCTGACGGGAACTCCGATCGACGAGGAAATAAACAATGTGGCCGCGGCACCGGTTTCGGCGCAAAATCCATCCATGGGCCGCAGTTTCGCGACTTTCTGCCCCATGGTTTTAACAATGCGCCAGCCGCCCAGCATGGTGCCAAGACCGATGGCCAGGTGCGCGGAAATTCCCACCCAGATCGGAATAAAAAACGTTTTACCGATAAGTCCCGAGCTGAAAAGCAGGCTTGCGATAATGCCCATGGTTTTTTGCGCATCGTTGCCGCCGTGGCCCAGGCTGTAAAGCGCCGCTGACAATAGCTGGCCTTTGCGGAAGAGGCCGTCCATTTGATAGGGCGTTTTTTTTCTGAAAATCCACGAGACGGCAATGCCGCAGGTCACCCCGAGGATAAGTCCCACGACCGGTGAAATGAAAATAAACGCCACGGTCCGGCTGATGCCGGAAGCCACGAGGCAGACGGGGCCGGCCTTGACCAGGCCCGCGCCGATGAGGCCGCCGATCAGGGCGTGCGAGGAGCTGGTCGGCAGTCCGAAATACCAGGTGATGATATTCCAAAGACAGGCTCCCATCAGGGCCCCGAAAATAATATGGTTATCCACAAAGCGGATGTCGATGATGCCTTTGCCCATGGTCTTTGCCGCATGCGTGTCGAATACGAAAAAGGCAACCACGTTAAAAAATGCGGCCCACAGCACGGCTTTTTGCGGCGATAAAACCCGCGTGGAAACAATCGTGGCGATGGAGTTGGCAGAGTCGTGAAAGCCGTTCAGAAAGTCGAACAGCAGGGCGAGAAAAATTAAAAAAAGGATGTAGGTTGTCACGGAGCCGCTTAAGCCTGCTTGACGAGAATGGACTCGATAATGTGAACCGTGTCTTCGCAGATGTCCAGAACGGTTTCGACGTCCTGATAAATTTCTTTCCATTTAATGACGGAAACGGGGTCCGCGGCATATTTTTCAAAGAGTTCTCCAAGCATGTCGTCGCGCATTTTGTCGCCGAGCGATTCGAGCCCGTTGACTTCCGCGCAGTTCTTGAGCACGTCTTTGTAGTTTTTGGTATCGCGCAGGCCCTTGACCGCTTTCGCCACGCCTTTCACGGCAAGCTCGATCACGCGGGAGAATTCGGCCAAATTGCGGTCGGTGCTTAGAATTTTGTAGATGCGCAAGCGGTTGGTGATCGTGTAGATCATGTCGATGATGTGATCCAGCTCTTTAGAGAGCGCGTGAATGTCTTCGCGGTCAAACGGGGTAATGAAGGTTTTGTTCAGCTGGTCCATCACCTGCAGGGCTACTTGATCGCCCTGATGCTCGATTTCTTTCATGGTGTGCACTTCGCTTGCATCCACATCGAAATCTTTGACGAATTTCGCGAACTTGGTCGCGGCCTCTACGGCAAAATCGGCCTGTTTATCGAATAGTTCGAAAAAATCAAACTGCTGCGGCAAAAGTGATTTGGGGAAAAAACTCCAACCCATGATGTCCTCCGGATGATTGCGTTAAAGCGGTCGCTTAGAAGCCAAGGCTTGCGTTTTTTAGTCAACGCGCCTGTCTGTGAACACCGTATTCTTGTCGCATTCCCGCTGGAACGCAACACTTTTTCTGCACAGCCCGGGAGAGGAGTTAGAGTCTGGAGGCTATTTTGCGGGAAATCAAAATCACACGCTCCCTTGCTAAATTCTTAGCGTGATCATTCCGTTTTGATCAACAAGGATGCGTAAAGGAAAGAAAAAGCCCTGAAGAATGATCGTATCGCTTACCGGATCCGAATAGGCTGTTTTCCCCGTATACACCTTGAGGCCAAACTCGCCCACAAGCGTATATTCGGCAAATTTGAAGCGCCGGTTGCCGTCCATTGTGACCGTCCAGCCGCGGTTGAGGCCTGTAGAAACATGCTGGGGAATCAGGACATAAAGATCATCGGTCAGAAGGTTTTCGGTTAGACGGTTTCTATCGGATCTCGCCGCATGGATCAAGTCGATGCCGCCTTTAACCCAGTAATAAGCCTCCGCATGCAGCGCGCCCGGGCTGCCTGGCTGGATCCCAGAAGCGTGAACTTTGATATATTCTACTGAGGCGCTCGCGCCGCGATCCGAATAAAAAACAGTGAAAGATCGAAACTCGGTTAAATTCGGAAGCGGCTGATACGGTGCGGGAGTCAGACCTTCCGTGTAATAGATCTTAGTGTGATTCAATGGATACGGGGACTGCAAAACGTCCTCCAGAGTTACCTCGCTCAACGTGTAAGCGATGTCCGACCAGATATAGTGAGCCCCGCTCAAAACATCCGAAATCCAGTATTCCCCGGCATCGATTTCATCCCCCGCATAGCTGATCGTCTGGAAAGTGACTAAAAGCCCGCTGCCCGAAGGCGACGCAGTCTGTTCTGCTGTAAGTTCACCCGTTATTTTTCCCGAAGCATTGAAAAATCTGCGCCGCGTGGGAAACGCGCTTACATGGGTGAAATTGTCGTATTGGCCCTCATCCAGCGAGGTCAGTTGGCCTTCCGCGTTATAGTGGAGGGCAAATATTTTTCCATTTTGAAATTGTAGCGGCATTGCGGGGTTTGCCGGAATGACCACTGCCGCATGGTTGGCTAAATAGCCGGTGTTGACGGTCGCATTAAAAATACGGTAAGTGCCGTTGCTTCGATATTCGGCCGTATAAGCAGTTCCTCCGAGCATGACATTGGGAATGGTGAAAGTGGTGGGCCCGTGCTCTGTCTCAATCTGTGCGATTTGACGGATCAGACTGCTTTCGGAATCGAAACTCACCTCTTCGCTGTAGCCGGAAGCCAAAACAACATTTGCGTGCGCAGTATCCAGCAATGCCGTGGTGCTGAGAAGCGCTCCCCAGCGGGGTTCCGGGCTATTGAGAGATTGCGTCATTAAATAATCAGCTTCATGCCGCTCCAGACCAGTCCACCGGCCGCCTGCATCCCGTAAGAATTTTGTGACTTGCTTCACGCGGTTTGCATCACTGGCGTCCATAGTTTCACGATAAGTTTCGTAGCTTAAAAAAGGCGCTACGAGGCGTTCGCTGCCGGACGGCCATGCATATAGCCGTCTTTCAATCCTTGCTTCATTTTCAAAAACTTCCCGCGCAAGCGGGACATAAAAGCCATCCAGAAGATTTGCATCCGAATACAGGTGGGTGTAATACTGCGATAGCAGAAGCGTGCGGCCCGCCGGGTCGCGCCGGGTCACTGTGAGCGTGTTCGCGCCGGTATTGGAAGAATACTCATAGTGATCGGTCCATCCCAGCTGCGGGCTTTCAACTACGCGGGTTCTACCGGCCGAATCAAGGTTGAAGCGGCGAATATCCGCAGGGTTTTCTCTGTCAGGTGTATAAGCAACGGCGCTGGGCTGATCCGGATTTAACGCTGTGTCCGAATAAATATATTCGTACGTTTCTGTCGCCGAGGAGATGGCCGCAATGACATTGCGAAGCGCGCCGTAACGGTCCGGCCGTTCGCTGTAGCTCAAATGCCAGCTTTGCCCGGCAATGCTCCGCTCGACGGATGAAACTCTGTTCCCCTCGAATGAAAAATTGGTTTCGGTGATTCCGGTATCTGTATAATTCGCTGCACTGATCAGGCCGTTTGTGACGATGTAGCGGTGATAATAGGGGGGTTCCGGGCAGGACGGATCGAGCGTCGATTGAAAAGGATCCAGGAACACGCCGGCTGAGTCTTGATAAATTCCTGGGGGATGGGCCAATTTGAGCGACCAATCGCTATTGACCACAATGCGCTTGGTTATCGTCAATTCGACACTGACTTCTCCGGCATCTCCAAAAGTCACCGCGTAGGGATTCGACTCCACCACTGCATAAATATCCGGCAGTTCTTTGCTTAATCGCGCGCGCCTGTCGGTGAAAATCATTTGGAAAGCCGCTATAACGGATTCTAAACGTGCTTTTATGAAGGCAGCATCGTTTGCGCTTAGCATTCCGTCTTTATTCTGATCTAACAGAGCTACAACCAACGGTTTCAGGCTAGCCGAAAGCAGCAGGGCATCTGCATACGCTGTTTCGACTTGCGCTGTATCGTTTTCGTTTACATATCCGTCTCCGCTCACATCATAGAGATTATTGGCCAGAACAGTTGCAACTCGCACAATCTCCGCAAGTTTGACTGTAGCGATTGCGATATCCGACTCATCAAGCAAGCTATTGCCATCCAAATCTACCCCGAGCATGAAATTAAAAGTCAGCGGCCCGGCCGCGGCCTCTTCGTTGAATACGATGAGAAAAACATTATCGCCGCCGTCTTTTTTTAGATTTGCGCGAGCAAAAATGGCATCGCCGCCGCGCATAAGCTCTATCACAAATATTTTTTCGTTTTCGGCTGGGGTCAGCGGCAGATCCTTCAGCATTTCCGCCAGCAGGTGCTCATCGTTTACGTCGATTTTTCCATCCTCGTCGTAATCTCCGAGAGGCCTGAGAACGGATACGCCGGACGGCTCAATGACTAAGGGCGCGCGGTAGAACCGGCCCTGATATTCAAAATAGATTGCCACAAAAGCACCCGCTTTATTTCGCTCAAGATAGGCTTCGGAAACCGCGCTTCCTTCCGGCAGCCAGGTGCGAACACCGGCTAGCGCCTGGGCGCTTAAATAAATCTCTTTCTTTGCGCTCTGAATGAGCCCCCGGCCCTTCGCGATACGTTCCAGAAGTTCGGGCCGCGGATCCTTGGCTCTAAAGTCCGGGAACTTGGGAATGATGAGCGCGGGGAATTGAGATTCAAGCTGGTTGAGTTCCACAACCGTTTTTGCATTGACAACTTTGAGGCGGTAGGCTGCCAATTGCTTTTGGTAAATAATATAGGCGCCCAGCGTTGCTTTCGTTTGGCTGATTTGCTGCTGAAGGAATACTTTGTATTTACTGACCTTTTCCGCAAGCCCGGCGTCCAGATAGGTCTGTGTTTCTTCAAGATACTTCTGAATCTCATCCCGCGTCTCCGGGCTCAGACCGGTTGCTGAAGCCAGCTCATTAAGCTGTAAAAGGATGCTCTGTCGCAACTTGCCATCCCCTTCCGCCACATCATGATCGAGCTGCGCAATTTGCTGCGGAATTAAGATCAGCAAGGCATTCAGTTTCTTCTGAAGCGCTGCTATTTTTGTTTCTGTATTTTTTTTAGCCGTATCTACCTTGTCGAGCAGCGCCGCCCGCTGAGCTTCAAGTTCAGAATTTTCCCATTTGATACTGAAGCGGTACTCGATCTCACGGACAACCGGCTTTTCGCCGGGAGCAGCCACTTCAAGCCGATAGCGGTAAACGCCCGACTCTTCCGGCTGCAGAAACACAAGCTGCCCGCTGAAAGGGTATTTGGGGTCTCCCTCGAACGATTTATTTTCGAGGAGAGTTTTTTTGCTGTAGCCTTCACGGTCTGCCTGCGCGATCCCGTTTTTATCATATTTGAGCATTCTGGTCGCGATCACAAAAACTACGGCTCCCCGTGGAGCGTTTTGGATATTCGCGCCAAATTCCGCGACATTGTCTTTGACCTTGTGCACGGCGTCCGAAATCGTAACCGGCAGGTTCTTTTTGATGGCCGGCCGTTTTGAAGAAACGATTGTCCGATCCATGGTCGGCGGCTGCGCTGCAGAGCTCGCCGGCGCAAGCGTTGCTCCTGAAAGAAATTTTGTCGTCGGGTCCTCAAACGTTGCGGCCGGCGCTGGCTTTTCTGCGCTGCTTTTCGTTGCGAGCTTTATGGCCTGTTCGTTCTGCGTCGCAAAATTCGCACTTATTTCGCCCTGCGCAAGAAGCAGCGTCGGGGCGGCCGAAGAAAGACAGAGCGTGAAAGATAAGAGCCACGCGATGCTTTTGTGAAGCGATTTCGATTTGCTGATTTTCATGATTTCAGCCTGTTTTTTCCTTGTCTCCGTCAAATTTTTTTGGAATTAAGATGAGGGAAGACTACCTTGCGGGGGGG
>Ga0209211_10008104_pt1 | contig 14498 bp, 10 predicted proteins | sample RifGroA2_FD_183992 | JGI IMG/M metagenome (GOLD analysis project Ga0209211, IMG submission 183992) | Groundwater microbial communities from Rifle, Colorado, USA - Groundwater A2 (SPAdes) (version 2) | ecosystem: Environmental > Aquatic > Deep subsurface > Groundwater | place: Rifle, Colorado...
GCCCATGGCCGCGGCCAGCCGTTCGGAGAGTACGCGGCTGAAGCCCGCCAGGCCCACGAGGGTCCCCGCGCCGAAGGTCAGCAGGGCGATCGGGATGAGGGGGATGCCGAGGATGGACACCGCCAGAAGCACCAGGGCGGGCAGGACCAGCATCAGGATGATGAGGCCGATCCCCGCGGAGCGCCAGAAATCGGATTTCATGGCCGCGGCCACGGTCTCGACCTGTTTGGGGAGGAAGGCCGCGAGGAGGACGAGCAGCAGCCCGACCCCGGCCAGGAAGGCTAGGAAGGCGATCAGGCTGGCCAGGTTCGCCCAGAAAGAGTATTTCTCCGGCAGTTCCGGAAAGCGGCCGTGCCGGCCATAGCGCGCGGCGGTCTGGGTCAGATTTCTGAGCATCGAAAGGTCCATCTGTGAGACCGAGCCCTCGAGGATCGACCCGTCCCTGCGCGTGAGCGAGCCGCCCATCAAGGCGATCCCGCCTTTGACCGTGCTGCTGGATTGGAGGAGGACGTTCCCGCCCAGAGAGGCGATGTCGCCCCCCACTTTGCCCGAGACCTCCACCGCTCCCCCCAAGGAGGCGACGTCGCCGGCGACCTCGCCGGCCACGGATACGGGGCCGCCCAGGCTCGCGACGTCTCCGGAGACCTGCCCGTTCACAGTGATGGAACTGCCGAGGGAGACGCAGTCTCCCCTGACCTCGCCATCGATGGTGATGGGCCCGTCGGCGACGACGTCAACCGCCTTCTGTCCTTTCGGGACGTGGTATGAGCCATGGAACGGCTCATCCCCATGCAACGAGATGCGGGCGGCCTGACCGGCGGTGGGCCGCAGAGCGGCGAGCGTCAGCAAGCCGGCGGCGAAGACGGCCGCGGCAAGAATCTTGGACAGGGGCTTCTTCATGACTTCCTCCAAGCGGCATGGGGTTCGGGTCCGCGCGAAACGGCGAAAAGGATGGCTCCGGCCAAGAGGGCGGCGCAGGCCCACTGCAGGACGAGTTCCGGGCTGAAGCAGCCGGAGGGGCATAAAGTCCGGAACAAAGACAACGACTGCGTACAAAGGATCAGCCCCTTGGCAAGCTGCAGCTTGAGGAGTGCCCCGGCTTCCGAGGGATGCATGGCCAGTGAGAGTGCGTGCAGGGTCCGCTCCGGCGTCCAGTTGAAGAGCAGGGTCCAGAGCACGGCGGCCATCCAGGTGGAGGCGAGAGCGAGGGCCGAGGCCTCGGCCGGCAGGGTCCAGGGAGCCCGGCGGGAGGCGGTCTCGGCGCGCAGAGCCATCATGATCCTCCGGTTGAAGGCCGGCCCGAGGCGGGGCCGGGGCAGCGCGGCGAGCGCTTTGCCCAGGGGATCTCCGGAAGGGTCGCGGTCCATGGCGTTCATCGCTGCAATCCTAAGTACGGGTTCCGGGGAGAAAATGTTTCATCCGCATTCCCCCAGCCCCGCGGCCTCGAGTCCGGTCCGCAGTTTCTCCCGGGCCCGGAACAGGCGGTTCTTGACCGTCCCGCTGGGGAGCTCCAGGATCCTGCCGATCTCCGCATAATCCAGTTCCTCCTGATGCCGGAGGATCAGGATCTCCCGGTAGAGGGGGGGAAGGCTCGACAGGACGAGTTCGATTTCCCGGCTCCGGAGGGAGGCTGCGACCGCGAGTTCGAGGCGCGGGGTCCGTTCGGGAAGTTCCAGAGGAGCCTCCTCGGCGTCCAGGGAGACCAGGGCCGGGTTCCGCGCCCGGTGGAAGTCCATGGCCGTATTGTGCGCGATGGCGAAGAGCCAGCTCAGAAGCGGGCGGGAGGGGTCGTACTGGGACAGGTTCCGGAACGCCTTCAGGAAGGTCTCCTGCGCCAGGTCCTCGGCGTCGGCCGGGTTCTGCGCCAGGCGGCAGAGGAGGCTGAAGACGCGGTCCCGGTAGAGGTCGAGGGTGAGCTCGAACGCGGCGTCCTCGCCGGCGAGACAGCGGCGGACCAGGGAGCGGTCGTCTGCGAGGGGTTCCGTCACTACAGCTAAGAGTACGAAAAAGGCGGGGGAAATGTTTCCCCCGCCTTTTTCGGGAATCCCCCTTGCAGGGGAACGCTTAGAAACGCACGTCCGACCGGACCTGGGTGGTCCGGACCGCCGTCCCGTACGCGTCGAAGGTCTGCTTCATGACCACGACGATGCGCATGTTGTCGTTGGGGTGATAGGCGATCTCGGCCGCGATCACCGAGTCCGGGTTGCGCGTATGGCCGAGCTGCCGCGCATTGTAGACGTGCCGCCGCTCGTAAGTCGCCGCCGCGTCGACCTTGCCCATGAGCAGGGACGGGTCGGTCCGGGCCTCGCCGCGCACCCGGGGGTAAATCTGCAGGGGGTCGTTGGTCATCTTCTCGTAGGTGCCGCCGATCTTGATGAGGTTGAGGATGTTGGCGTAGACCTGGGCGTAGGGCCCGACCTGCCGCGGCGTGTCGGAGTTCGCGAGCCCTGCCGCCTTGTGCGTGCCCGAGGAGCGGTCGATCTCGTAGAAGCCGTCGAAGAAGTTCGGGACGAAGTTCCGGTCCACCGAGCGCATCTCCGCGCGCCAGTCGAGGAACAGGAGCTTGCCCAGCAGGCCGCCGGCGTAGCCCATCCCGTGGTTCTTCACGCCGCGGTCGGTGTAGTACTTGCCCAGCTCCATCTGGGCCGCATCGCCGTAGAGTTTGGCCGATATGAGGTCGTTGGTGAAGATGGGCAGCTCGACGTCGGCGCCGTAGACGGCGACCTGGTCGCTGTCCACGTCCCGGTTCCCGTCCGGGTTGCGGTCCATGACCGCGCTGACTCCGACCGCGGTGTTCTTGAGCACCGGCAGGCCCGAGCCGTAGATGGGCCGCACGAACACGCGGCCTCCGTTGACGCTGCCGTTCTGGAGGTCGCCGACCATGCCTTCGGCGCCGGCCCACCCCGCGTCGAACGCGAGTTCCGCGCCCACGCGCCGGGTGTCCGGATAGCGCACCCGGTTGGAGTAGCCGCCCATGATGAAGCCGTGGCCGATGGTGACGTTCGACAGCCCGCCCAGGCGGGCGTAGAGGGGGTCGCCCTTCTTGGCCCAGCGGACGTACCAGATCTTGGAGAGCCAGTCCTCACTGTGGTCCCAGTCCTCGCCGCGGACCTTGCCGTTGGAGTCGAAATACAGGTAGAGGTCGAGCCCCACTCCCAGCTTGTAAAGGGACAGCTCCGGTTGGAGGGCGACCTGGTTGAAGATCTCCGTCTTCCCGGTATCCGGGTTGGTGATGGCGCTCGCCCCGATGTTCCCGCCCATGGACGCGCCCCACTTCTTGTCCGGGTCGGTCTGGGACGGCACCGGCTCCCCTACGGGGATGGTCGTCCCGCCCATGAACTGGGCGCGGGCTCCGGCCGCGAACAGGCATAACTGAAGGACGATGGACAGCGTGAGCTTCATGAACACCTCCTGAATGTGCCGGACTGGGCCTGCATGACAGTGGAGCCTAGCATAAAGCCCGCCCGCCGGGCACCGCCCATGGGTCCAATGTTCCTTAATAGGTTAGGTCTCCAGACCCTGGATTCCGGGTGGAACCGGGCGCATCCTTGCGGGAGATGCGGTTATCAGCAGCCCTCGCGCTCCTCCTGACGGTGTCCGGGATCCTGGCGCTGCCCTCCCGGGCCGCTGACCCGGCCCTGGTCGCCTCCATCGAGCGCTACCTGCGGGAGGATGAGAAGGCCATCCTCTCCTCCCTGCTGACCCGCGGCGACTACAACGCGCAATTCGACGGGGACGCGCGCGCCGCTCAGAAGGACGCTCATCAACTCAAGCTGGTGCTGGACAAATGGCGCGGGCGCATGGCGGCATTCTCCTCCCGCGACCAGGCCGCCCCCGATCCCGACCTGGAGGGGACCTACCGCAGCTACCCGGACCTGCTTACTCCGGCGATCCGCGCCTATCTCGCCCGCCGCCTGCGCGGCATGCGCGAGCTCGGCCGCACGGATCCCAAGATGCAGGACGCCTTCGAGTCTTTGCGCGACTACCTCAAATCCGTCCAGGACGCCCTGGATGGGAACAACGGGAAGCTCACCTGGTACACCAAGAAGGTCGTCGCCGGCATCTTCGACAAGTACCGGGAGGACCTAAGGGATTATCTGGGCACCGAGTTCGCCCGCAACGGGCGCCGGGACGGGCCGGCCGCGGAGCAGGAATTGGCCCGCCTGGCCGAAGCCGAGCGCAAGGCCGCGGCCGACCGCAAGGCGGAGCTGGAACGCAAGGCCGAAGCGGAGCGCCAGACGGAGCAGAAGAGGCTCGCCGAGGCCGAGCGCCGCGAGAGGGAGGCCGCGATTCTCCCGCCGACTGCGCCGCGCAAACCGCGTCAGCCCAAGGCTCCCGTCCCCCCGGTCTCGTCCACGGGGACCGCGGTCGGCGCGGAGAACGCGGAGACCGCCCGCCGGCAGGCTGAAAACGCCCTGGGCGACGCCGCGGGCGCGGCGGAGCGCAATCAGCGAGCTTTCGACGGAGGCGTCGCGGGCGGTACCCAGGGGCATGATCCGGTCGTGGTCGACCCCGGGGCCGGGACCCCCGCGCGCTCGGGACTCGTCCCCCCCGCGATCGGCGGCGGGACGCCGGACCTGGCCGTACAGCCGCCGCCCCCGGGCGACGAGAGCGAGCTCATGGACACCATCAAGGGGGCCAAGGGCAAGGGCTCCAAGTCCTGGCTCGAGCACGCCCCCAAGGCGGCCGGGGCCCTGCTCGGGGCCGGGATCGGTTTCCTCGTGGGCGGACCCGTCGGGGCCTTGGTCGGCGGCATCCTGGGGCTCCTCGCCGGCTGGCTCGGCGGAAAGCTGCTCCTGAAGTGACCCCCCACTAAGCTACACTGTCCCCTTGGCTCGGCACGAAGTCCCCCTCTGGCAGTCCATCCCGTTCCGGGCGGCGGTGACCGCCGCCGCGTTGGCCGCGACGGCGCTTCCCCGCCGGGTCGAACTTCTGGCCGGACGCCTGCTCGGACGCCTGCTGGGGCTGTTCGCCCGCCGGCACCGGGCCGTCACCGAGGACAACCTGCGCCGCTGCCTGCCGGAGCTGAGCGAGGCGGAGCGCGGCGTCCTGCTCCGGCGCAACTTCGAGCACTTCGGCATACTGGCGTTCGAGATCCTCCACATGTTTTCCCCGGTCCCCGGGCATTTCCGGCGCTACGTCGAAGGGATCTCGGAGCTGAGCGGGCGCGAAAACTGGGAGAAGGCCCACGCTAAGGGCAAGGGAGTGCTCTTCACCGGCAACCACGTGGGCAACTGGGAGATCGTCGGGGCGCAGGCGGGGCTGCAGGGGATGGATATGACCATCGTCACCCGCAACCTGACCCCGGCTTGGCTGCATCGGGCCATCGTGGGCGCCCGCCTCTCCGTCGGAGTGCAGTCGGCCCTGCCCCCTAAGACCCTGCCCATGGTCCTGCGGGCCCTGCGGCGCGGCGCGGCGGTCGTCTTCGCGATGGACCAGTACGCGGCCCCGGACATCGGCGGCATACCGGCGCGCTTCTTCGGCTACCGCGTGGATACGCTCGGCGCCATCGCGGTCCTGGCCCGCAAGACCGGCGCGGCGATCGTGCCCGGCTCCTCCTGGCGCGACGAGGCGGGGATCGTCCATGTCTTCGTGGATCCGGAACTCGAGCTGGGGGACGCCGCCGCGGATCCCGCGGCCGCGACCCAGCTCATCGCGGGCAAGGTCGAGTCCTACATCCGCGCCCACCCCGAGCAGTGGACCTGGGGCCACCGGCGCTGGAAGCACGTGGACTGGCTCGACCGGGTCCCTGGGGTCTGAGGCCCCGGCCGGGCTTCAATAACCGACGACGTTCTTCCCGAACGCCCTGGCGGAGTCGCAGTCGTCGATCTGCACCCGCAGGCGTCCGGCCGCGGCGTGTCCCGCCGAGCCGTTCTTGACCACCTTGGAGAGGCTGTCCCCGTTGAGCAGCAGGAAGAATTTCCCGGCCACCAGGCAGTCCGGCGCGCCCGGGCTCACCCGGGACTCGCCCAGCGCCTGAGTGATCTCGGCGACCCGCATGCCGATCTTGAGCTTCCCGGGGACGGCCTGGTTGGTCTTGTCGATCTCGGCGTGGATGGCCTCGATGGCCGCCTGGAGCTTGCCGATCTCGGCCCGCTTGGCCTCGAAGTCCTTCAGGGTCTCCGACTTGGAGCGGATCTCGCGGTCCAGCGCTTCCAGTTCGGTACGCTTCCGGGCGATCTCGGCTTCGATGACGGCCATGCGCGCCTTCTTCTCCTCTTCGAAGAACTCCAGCAGGCGCTTGCGCTCTTGCTCGAGCTCCGCCTGCCGGTCTTTCTCGGAGCGCAGGACCTCCTTGACCAGGGAGGCCACTTTCTCGGTCTTCGGGATCTGGCGCGAGGAGCCGCCGAGGATGGTCCCCTTCTGCAGGTCCTTGGCCTTGAGGGAGATGTCGATGGACTCCCCGAGGTCGGTGACCGTCCCATAGACGATGACGCCGGCGCCCAGCATCTTCCCCATCCGGGCGATCGAGGACTCGTCGACCATCCCGCTCTGCTGGAGCTGGAACTCTTCCGTGGCAAGGTCGATCCGGCGGCGGTCGATGACCGTGAGGGGGAGCTTGCGCGAGGACAGCTCGATCTGCAGCTTGTCGGATAGGAACCTGCCGAAGTAGGAGATCCGGTTGTCCAGGTCGCAAAGGTCGACTACCAGTACCCGGCTGTCGGCCGGGAGCAGCGGGGCGACGTCGTCGACCGCGCCGCGGACCGCGGCGTCCGCCAGCGGGCGCGCCCCCCAGGCGCATCGGGCGCCGGGGAGGCTCAAAAGGAGGCAGGCTATCAGGACCGGTGTTCGCATGGCCACAATATATCATAGCCCATAGAGGCCCTCTGGAGGAGTGGGAGGTCCGCTAGCGCTCGAGCCGGCGCCGCCGGGCGGCCATGGGCGAGAACACGGCCTCGGACAGGAAGAGTCCGAAGAGGAGGCTGGTGAGAGCCAGGGCGATCCGGCGGGGGACCTCGACGATGTCGACGACCGAGCTCAGCACCAGGATCATCCCGAAAACGGTCCCCAGCAGCCCCATGGCGACCGAGCAACGCGCCGCATAGGCCGCCGCCGCCGCGGAGCGCGGGGCGAAGAGCTCCCGCAGGGGATAGGCCGATCCCATCAGGGCGGCGGTGCCGAGTACGACGATGGCTAAGGCCTCCAGGTTGAGGAACGGCCGGAACCCGAGCGGTCCCTCCGAGATGAATATGACGAGTACGAGCAGGAGCACGAGTACGGACGGACCGGCGACGGAGGCCGCCAAGGCTGGTTTCGCGTTCATGTTTCCCCCACGGCAGAGCATAGCCGCGCTCCTCGCGGAGTGCAATTCACAGCCCTGTTACCGGCGGCAACACCGCTGTTACCCGCCGTCCCGGGGATTAAGTTTCTTAAGTTGTCCGGGAGAAACTTAAACAACTTAATCCCCGGGACCAAAGAAGTATTGACCGGGACGCGGGGGGGACCTATACTCAACGATATGAGGAAAGGATGCCTCGCTTCGGCGCTGCTCCTGTGCGCCGCGCTCGTCTCGGGGGCGGCCGCGGCCGAGGACGGCTGGCCGGACCTGTCCTCCCCGCCCAAGGCGACCGGAGGCGGCGAGAAGGACGCGGCCGTCATCGTGGGGGTGGAACACTACTTCAAGGTGGAGCGCATCCCGGGTGCGCGGCAGAACGCGCAGGACTGGCACGCCTACCTGACCGAGACGCTCGAGATCCCTTCCGAGAACGTCGCGCTCCTGCGCGATGAAGAGGCGACGCTCGAGCTGATGCGCCAGACCGCGGCGGAGAAAGCCCAGGCCGTGAGGCCCGGGGGGACCCTTTGGTTCGTGTTCATCGGCCACGGCGCGCCCGCCCAGGACGGCAAGGACGGCGTCCTGGTGGGGGTCGACGCCCAGCAGCGGGCGGACAGCTTGTTCTCGCGCAGCCTGTCCCGGGACGAGTTGCTCGGCATCCTGTCCAAGGGCAAGCAGGCCAAGACCGTGGTGCTCATAGACGCCTGCTTCAGCGGCCGCTCGGCTTCCGGCAAGGCCCTGATCCAGGGGCTGCAGCCGCTGGTGATCCTGGCCCGTAATGCGGGGGCTTCGGATGCGCGCACCATCCTCATGACCGCGGCCAAGGCGGACCAGTTCGCGGGTCCCCTGCCCCGGTCCTCCCAGTCGCGGCCCGCGTTCAGCTATCTGGCTCTGGGCGCCCTGCGGGGTTGGGCGGCGGACGCGAAGGGGAAGGTAAGCGCGTCGGGCCTGGTGGACTATGTGACCAAGGCGCTCATGCTCGCCAAGGACCGGACCCAGACGCCCGAGCTCGCGGCCGGGGCGGGGGACGCGGTCCTGGCGGTGGGACGGGAGTCCGCGCCCAACCTGGCCCGGATAGACCGGGAGGGGGCGAAGACGGGGATCGATTTCCAGGTGTCGAGCCTGCCGTCCGTGCCCCGGGCGGAGGCGCCCAAGGAGATGTCCGCGAAGCTCTCCGGTATCGACCTGGGCAGCATCGACGTGGAGGCGCTGGGGAGATACGACGAAGCCTTCAAGTTCGACAAGGGGGAGTCCTCGCCGGAGGCTAAGGCGGCCAAGTGGCGGGCCCTGGCGAAGGCGGCCCCGGCCTACGCGGCCGTGGCGCAGAAGAGGGCCGAGGAGTGGGAGCTCTATCTGGCGGAGCAGAAGGGGGCGGCGGAGGCCCAGCAGAAGCTCATCGGGGCGCGCGACGCGGATTGGGCGAAGCTCTCCCGCCTCCTGGCCTATGACGTCGTGCCCAAGAAGGACAAGAGCCGCTGGTGCCTGCAATTCGCCGAGGCGTATGCGGATTCCCCCGGGATGGCGCCCGAGACGGCCAAGGCTCTTACCCCGTACGTGGCGCAGGGTCCGGTGCGGGCCAAGCTGGAGTCGCTGACGGCCGGGCCGCCGAAGCCGGCGCCGGCCGACGCCGGGATCAGATGGGTGGCGATTCCGGGCGGAAGGCTGAACATGGGGACGGGGAAGGATAACGAAGCCCCGGCGCATCGGGTGCGCGTGAAGGGTTTTCAGATGGCCAAGACCGAGGTGACGGTGGCGCAGTACCGGGCCTGCGTGGACGCGGGAGCCTGCACGGCCCCGGAGGCCGGTCGGAACTGCAACTGGGGGGGGCGGGGGAAGGCCGCCAAGCTGGTGAATTTCGTGGCGAAGAAGATCAAGCGCGGGAAAGAGCCCGCACCGGAACAGGCGGCCGGCGGGAAGGAAGACCATCCCGTCAACTGCGTGGACCGGAACCAGGCCAAGACATTCTCGGAATGGGTCGGAGGGCGGCTCCCCACCGAGGCCGAGTGGGAGTACGCGGCGCGGAGCGCGGGGAAGGACTGGAAGTATGCCTGGGGCAACGAGGCGGCGACCTGCGAGCGGGCCGTGATCTCGGACCGCGGAGACGGCTGCGGCAAGGATTCGACCTGGCCCGTCTGCTCCAAGGCGAAGGGGAACACCGAGCAGGGCCTGTGCGACATGTCGGGCAGCGTCTGGGAGTGGGTGCAGGACCGGTACCACGACTCCTACCAGGGTGCCCCGGCGGACGGCAGCGCATGGGAGAGTTCGGCGGGCGGCGACGGGGTCATCCGCGGGGGCTCCTGGAGCCAGGACGCGTCCCGTGCCCGCGCCGCGCAGCGCAACGACTACGACGCGGGCCGCCGCCATGACGGCGTCGGCTTCCGCCCCGTGCGGGCCGGTCAGTAGCCGGAAAGCCTGAGAACCTGCCGGAGGTTGGCCCCGGCCGGCGCGAAGCGGGGGTCCCTCCTCAGGACCGAGCGATAGCGCGCGGCGGCTTCGCGATAGCGCCGCTGACGCGCCAAAGTGTTGCCCAGGTTGAATTCGGCCTGGATCATGCCCGGGGCGATCCTCACCGCCTCGACATAATGCCGCCGGGCCCGCTCCAATTCTCCCCGGTTGGATAGCGAGTTGCCCCAATTGTAGTGGGCCAGCGCCCGGGCGGCCGGGACCGACAGCGCCTCTCGGAAATGGGACTCAGCCTCCGCGGCGCGACCCCGTCCATCGAGCAGGAGCCCCAGGTTGTTGTGGGCCAGCCCGTAGGCCGGGGCCAGGCGCAGGGCCTCCGCGTACGCGGCCTCCGCCTCGGGGACGCGGCCCTGCCTGGCGAGCTGAGCCGCCAGGTCGAAATGCGTCTCGGCGCAATCGACGCATCCGGAGAGAGCCTGGCGCAGGAGCCGCTCGCCCTCGGCCTGCTCCGCGGCGGGTCCCTCGGAAAGCAGCCGGCCCAGGCGGCTGCGCAGCAGCCGCGACGGGTCCAGGGCCAGGCCGGCGCGCCAGAGCGCGATGGCCTCCTCGCGCCGGCCCAGCCGGACCAGGGCGGCGCCCAGGTTCTCCCGGGCCCGCAGGTAGCGCGGCGCCGACGCGACCGCGGCGCTCAAGCGGGATACCGCCTCCTCCCAGCGTCCTTCCTGCCCCGCGGTCACGCCGAAGTTATTGAGCGCCAGGGGGCAGTCGGGCGCCTGCATCGCCGTGTGCGTCCACAAGGTCCTGGAATCGCGCCAGATGTAGGTCTGCCGCCAGGAAGCGGCGCCCAAAGCGGCCAGGATGAGGCTCGTCGCGGCCAGGGCGGCGGTCCGCTGCGGCCGACCAAGAGAGGCTGCCTGTCCGACCAAGGCCCCGAAAAGGACCGCCAAACCCAGGCAGGGCAGATAACTGTGATGTTCCCAGGCGCTGGCGGGTATGCCGTTCGGGATGATCCCCACCACCGGGGACAGGATGATGGCGTAACAGGCGAAAGCCGCCGGGACCGCGGGCCGGCGCCGCCCGGATCGCCATATGGCGGCGGCCGCGGCGAGGACGAGAGCCCCGCAGGCGACGGATTCCCAGGACCAGCGGCCGAACCAGGTCTGCGGGGGATGATAGGGCGAGAGCGGGAAGGGCCAAAGGGTCTTCATGGGATAGAAAAGAAGGCCGTAGAGGCTCTGTCCGATGCGCCAGGCCGGCGCGTGCACCCGATGGCCCCATTGCGCTCCGCCGATGCCAGCCTCCGCGGTGTTGGCGGCCAGACCGAATGCGGCCAGGGACAGGCCGCCCGCGGCCAGGAAGAAATACGGCAGGACCGACAGCCAGACGGGCCGCAGGGGCGGCGCCAGCCAGCGTCTCGGGTCCGCGGGCAGTCGCCGGAGCGGATAGACCTCCAGGATCAGGAGGACGCAGGGCAGGGTCACCGCGGAGATCTTGGCCGTCAGCGCGAGCGCGAACGCGGTCAGCGCCGCCGCCTCCCAGCCCGCGCGGCCGCGCCCCTGCGCGGCCTTGAGCCGCGCGAACACGGCCGCCAGCCACAGCATCCCGGACAGCACGTCCTTGCGCTCGGTGGCCCAGGCCACCGACTCGACGCGCAGCGGGTGCACGGCGAAGAACAGCGCCGCCGCGGCCGCCGCGACCGCGTGGTCGACGGCGCCGCGGGAACCGTCCCCCGCGGCTTCCAGGAGCTGGAGGACCACGGCGTAGAACACGAGGGCCGCGGCCGCGTGCAGGAGGACGTTGGTGAAGTGGTAGCCGGCGGGTTCGAGTCCCCAGAACGCATGGTCGACCGCGAAACTGAGCCAGGTGAGCGGCAGCCCGAGCCCGCCGCGGACGGAGGTCAGCATCCAGCGCAGGTTGGCGAGGGTCAGGCCGCGGATGAACGGGTTGTCGCGGATGTAGATCCCGTCGTCCCAATCCACGAAGCCGTTGCCGAGCGAGGGGGCGAAGGCGGCGAGGGTCCCTGCGACGACGAGGGTCCCGAGGGCCCAGCGCCAGGCCTTGTCGCCGGGGCTATGCATGCTACCGCGGGAAAACTCCCTGGAAATACTTCCCGCCCAGCTTGAAGGAGCCCAATCTGCCGGTCTTCGCGAAGGCGACCTTCCCGGCGTGGGAGATGATGGAGAAATTCGCCTCGTCGCCCGGCTTGACCGGGAAGTGCACGAATCGGACCCTGCCGGCCGCGGCCCTATCCAGGCCGGCCAGAGCGGCGCGGATATGGCGGACCGTGCGCTTGGTGCCGACGTCAGCCCCCGGCAGGATGGTGACCTCCGCGTCCGGCCAGGATATCCCTTCCTCCCGGAGGACATTCTCCAGGACGCGAGCGGGCATGTCCTCGGTGATATGGGCCATGAAATGCCGGCCCTGTCGCCGGTCGCTGATGACCAGGGCCGCGCAGTTGTAAAGGCCGAAGGTCTCGATGGGATGGTCCAGCGGGGCTCGGTGGAAGGTCGGGAAGTTCAGCAGGGTCGTTCCCGCGCGCTTGGCCCGGGGACCCTCGTACGGGCGCAGGACGACCGAACCCGGACCGACATAGCCGCTCTCCGAGCGGCTCAGGCGGACCGGCCGGACCGGGACCGGGGCGACCCGGGATTTGTCCGCCGCTTTCGCGTCCAGCCCGGAGCCGCCCAGCCCCGCTATGAGCAGGGGCAGTCCCGCGGACGCGGCCCGGCGGGCCCGGGCCTGCTTCTCGCCGCTGATCCTGTCGCTCGCCCAGGTCTCGACCATCCCGCGCAGACCCGCGCGCTGTCCGTCCGTCATGGGCAGGACGGCCAGGGCTTGGATGAAGGCTTCCATCCAGGCGGGGCCGCGGGCCAGGACGAGCGAAGGTCTTACGCGCGGCAGGCGCTCGAGCAGGAAGCCGACCAGGCGCTCGGCCGCGGCGGGGGACAAGAGCGCCAGGCGCTGGAGCGTCGCCAGGGGGCGCGGCGACATGAGGAAATCGTTCAGTACGTTGGGCCGGCGGGTGTTGAGGAGTACCTCGAAGAACCGGGCCAGGGCGGCCGGCCGGATGAGTCCCAGGGCCGAAAGGGCCGCGTCGCGCGAAGCGGCGGCCAGCGGGGAGCCGGCCGCGACATGGTTGGTCAAAGCGAGCCAGCCTTCCCACAGCGGCGCGCCGCGGGTGAACGCCTCGGCCAGGCGGGGCTCTCCTCCCGCCAGGACGAACACCGGGTGGCCCAACGGGACGCCCTGCAGGCGCTCCGGGGCCAGGCGGTCCAGCGTATCCAGGACGGCGCCTTCACCGCCCTTCCGGTAGATCCCGTGCCAGAAGCGCAAAGTGCCCTCGGTGTAGTGGTTGCGTCCGTGCAGCATGCGCAAGCGCCCCTTCTTCCAGGTGCGCAGGTCCTGGACGTCGGCCTCGGACCAGCCCAGCTCTTCGCGGGCGGCCAGGGCCTTGTCGATCATGAGCAGCTCGAGCATGACCGCGAAGCCTTCGTTGACCGCGTCGAAGGCGGTGAAGCCGTTGGCCGGGTCCGGTTTGGCGCCCGTGCGTTCGTAGAACAGGGCGTGCGCGTATTCGTGGAAGGCGGTGACCAGGCGCATGAGCCGGCTGTCCATGCGCGGGACCCCTGGGAAGGGCGGCGCTACGCGGGACCTTTCGCGTCCGGGGACGGGGAGGTCCGGTCCCTCGAGCGCGATCTCCGCGGGGCCCTCGCTGGGGATCTGGAACGAGCCGCCGGAGGCCGCGTCCGGCTTGAACGACATCCTCATCGGCAAAGCGCGGTAGAAAGCGGGGAAGAAGCGCGCGTAAAGACCGCGGACCTCCCCCAAAGTGGACATCAGGTCCCGTACCGTCAGCGTGCGCTCGGCCTGCTGGACCAAGGCTGCGATGGGCGACGGGCCTTCCGGTCCCGGAGCGGTCAACAGTGCGCGGAGGGACTGGAGGCGCTCCGGCGAGAGCTTCCGGCCGGAGCCGGCGGCGAATCGCCGCAGCAACTCTCCAGTTGGGTCCGGGGTGGGGGCGACCTCCTCCCGCGCCAGGAAGGCCAGGGTCTCCTGGTCGGCGAGGGCGAAGGCGGCCAGGTGCAGCGCATCGGACGCTTCTTGCGGCAGTTCGAATCCGCCTTGAGGCACCCAGGCGTCCTCGGAACGCACGATGGAAGCGTCCTCTCCCTCCTTCGTCTTCTGCGAACCCGAGAAGAACCGGTCCAGCAGGGCGGCCTGTTCCGCGGGCGAGGGCTCTTGCGCGGCGTCGCCCAGTCGGGACGCGATCTCCCGCGCCCCTGCGAGCGCAGGCGGAGCCTCGCCGGTCTTCCGCGTCGGCGCCGTACCGTGTCCTTCCTCGGTTCGGACACCGGGGCGGCCCGCGGCCGGGAGGCCTGGTCTCGCGGCCTCCGCGATGACGGCCGTCGGCGCGGCGGCAGCGGTGCCTGGTCCGGCCACCGTCCGGGGCTGGACCAGCAGGGGGAGGATCGGAGCAAGCCCGAACCGCATCCCGCCGGCGCTCAGGGCAGCGCTGGCCGCGGGGCGGGTGAGACTGCCGGCCGCGAGGCCGGCAAGTCCCGCGCCGCCGAGGGACGGCGCGGCGGACACGCCGGCGGCGACCGAGGCGGCGGCCTGCGCCCAGGCCGGCGCAGGGATTCCCGCGCCGGCCAGGGCTGCGGCCAGGACTATGGACAAATGTCTATTCAAGGCTATGGGGTTGGAAATCAATAATATGAACATTTCGGAGGCCCGATGTTGAGCCGATTTCTAGGCGCGAGGAGCGCGCATAGCGTGAGCTATGTACGCGACGAGCAACGACGAAATCGGCCAATAGCGGGCC
>Ga0209211_10008105_pt1 | contig 14497 bp, 10 predicted proteins | sample RifGroA2_FD_183992 | JGI IMG/M metagenome (GOLD analysis project Ga0209211, IMG submission 183992) | Groundwater microbial communities from Rifle, Colorado, USA - Groundwater A2 (SPAdes) (version 2) | ecosystem: Environmental > Aquatic > Deep subsurface > Groundwater | place: Rifle, Colorado...
TCATACCAACATTCTCCCTTCCTTAAACTCCATACGCCCTCGCGGGTCATACTTCAGCGCTTAAGGAATGCTCCCCTACCACCCAGCGCTACGCGCTGGAAATCCGAAATTCGAATTTCGAAATACGAAACAATATCAGAAATTAAAATGTTTTAAATTTTAAAATTTCGAATTTGTTTCGAATTTCGTGCTTCGTGCTTCGAATTTCCAGTGCATAGCACTGGATCCGTATCTTCGGTACTCTGCTTAGCCCCGATATATTTTCGGCGCAACCCAACTTGACCAGTGAGCTGTTACGCTTTCTTTGAAGGATGGCTGCTTCTAAGCCAACCTCCTGGTTGTATAAGTCGGATCACCACCTTTTACACTCAGCAGCCCCGATGCCCTTGCGGGATCGGGATCCCGACTTGCGTCGGGAAAATTTAGGGACCTTAAATGACGGTCGTGGGCTGTTTCCCTTGTGACTGATGGAGCTTAGCCCCCATAGTCTGACTCCCGGACATTGCGACGTGGTATTCGGAGTTTGGTTAGGAAAAGTAGGATTGCTCCATCTCCTCCCATTCAGTGCTCTACCCCCACATCTACTATCCGAGGCTAGCCCTTAAGCTATTTCGGGGAGAACCAGCTATTACCAAGTTCGATTGGAATTTCACCCCTAACCACAGCTCATCCCACCGTTTTGCACAGCGGACGGGTTCGGACCTCCCGCAGTTGTTACACTGCGTTCATCCTGGCCATGGTTAGATCACCTGGTTTCGGGTCTTATACATGCTGCTTATACGGCCTATTAAGCCTCGCTTTCACTACGCCTCCCCTCTGTCGAGGTTAGACTTGCAACATACATAAACTCGTTGGCTCATTCTTCAATAGGAACGCCATAACCGATGCACAGCATCGGAAATTCGAAATTCTAAATCCGAAATTCGAAACAAATCTTAAATTCTAAATTCTAATTTTCCAAACAGTTTGGAATTTATTATTTAGATATTGTTTCGGATTTCGATATTCGGATTTCGTGCTTCCCGATGCTGCACACCGGCGTTGACTCCTTGTAAGTAAATGGTTTCAGATACTATTTCATTCCCCTCACCGGGGTGCTTTTCACCTTTCCCTCACGGTACTTGTTCACTATCGATCACTAAAAGTATTTAGTCTTGCCCCAATAGTCGGGGCTGTTTCCCACTAGGTTTCTCGAGCCTCGTGGTACTTAAGAATAATTGCAGTAAGGTTTAAACTCCTTTCACATACAGGACTATCACCTTCTTTGGTCTCGCTTTCCAGCGAAGTTCTACTAGGAAAGTTTTTCCCCGATTTTCGGGGAGATCCTCACCTGGCTTTGTAAGAAGCCAACGCAACTATCTTGCAACACTCCTATAACATATGGGCTTACTCCCTTTACCCCCTTCATTTGATAAATCAAACGTTAAGGACGGTCATAAAAGTTTAGACTGCTCCCTTTTCGCTCGCCACTACTAAGGGAATATGCTCCTTGCGGAGCATTTGTTTCTTTTCCTCTGGGTACTGAGATGTTTCACTTCCCCAGGTGCCTTTTGCCACTCTATGAATTCAAATGACAATATCTTGATAGATATCAAGATGGGTTTCCCCATTCGGAGATCTCCGGGTCAAAGGTTGCTTGCCACCTCACCGAAGCTTATCGCAGGCTGCTACGTCCTTCATCAGCTTTTAGCGTCGAGGCATCCACCATTTACACTTGAGTGCTATTTAACCACAAAAATTGTGCCACCTGTTCTCTAACAGATGCAAATTTATTGTTTGTATAATCTTATACGAAATGCTCTCTACTTATTTTTCTTTACTCGTTGATTACTATATGAAATTGTTAAAGTCCGCTAAGTTTTCTTAAAACATCATTTGCTTCCAGACCGCAGATGATAGTAATCTCCTGTGCGTCTGCCAGCAAATAATTTTGAATTTTGAAACTCGAATTTCGAATCAATGCTTCAATTTCGAATGATAGAAACAATTTGTTTCAAAATTCTATCATTCAAAATTTTTTCGAAATTCAAAATTCAAAATTTTAAATAAAAGGAAAAAAAGAACCGCTTGTCTGCAAGCGGCCGGCAAAGTAGCAAAAAGTAGGGCTTCAGTCGCTTGTGTGCTTTATACTATGGAGTCTTTGTATCATATAATCATTAGTTCTTATCATAATCTTTACATATATAATTATACAGCAGGATAAAACCATTGTCAAGAGACGAAACGCTTGTAAAATTAAATGTTTTTTTACACTAAATAATGGCATAATAAATATTAATTTTTGAATTATTCTATTTTCTGAAAACTTGACTTTTTTCTAAACTATGCTATAATGCCATAAAGATAAAATAAATGTTCTTTAAAAAACCCTTCTCATATCGCACAACTGACATATTTTCATATATGAGAAGGGCATGCTAGGATTCGTCACCTCGTTTTTTGCCCTTTATTTTATACATAATGTAATAAACATATGTATCGAGCACTTATGCGAGCCTTCTCTCTCATTCTGATAATCCTAGTACTTAGAGCGTTTCTCCCCGAAATCGCCACAAGCCTCACTGAACTTATTATGAAACTCCTCGCCACCGCCAACCACACCGTTGATTATGTTGATCAAGCCGCCATCACCCAATTCCCCGACTACTACCCCACCCCATAGAAACGCAAAAGACTCTAGAAAATTCTAGAGTCTTTTCTTTTTTTACTTTTCAAATCTTTACATAAGAAAATTCCGGATTCCTCTTTGCAATATATCCATAGCATCCTTAAGCGCTTTTGTATTAAGAACATAGGCGATTCTGATTTCATTTCTCCCCAAACCCTTTGTAATATAAAAATCTTCTGCCGGCGTCACAAGCACCGTCTTATTTTTATAACTGAATTTTTTCAATAGAAATTCCACTAAACCCTCGGCATTGGCAATTGGCAGTTTTGCAATAATATATAAAGCTCCTTTCGGCTCTGTACAAAAAACTCCGGGAATTTTTTTCAAACCCTTATATACAATGTCGCGCCGTTTTTTATATTCTTTCGTCACTTCTTTGGTTAAGCGCGGGGCATTGAGCAAAAGCGGAATTGCGCCATACTGCTCAAGCGTTGGTGCTGATAAGCGCACCATGGCGAATTTCAAAATCGCCCGCATGAAATCTTCATTGAAACTTGCCACAGAACCGATACGCGTTCCCGGGCATGAAAACTTTTTTGATATGCTATCAAGCACGATGATATTTTCTTTAGCATTTATGTATGATAAAAATGTCGTTGGCTTTTGCGAAAATACTATTTCGCGATAGGCTTCATCCGCGATTATATATAAATTGTGCTTGACCGCAATTCTAACTATCATATCCATTTCTTTTTTTGATAATATTGAGCCGGTTGGATTATTAGGATTTATCACAATAATTGCTTTTGTCCTTTTGGTAATTTTTTTAACAATTTCTGATTCATCGGGCAGAGAAAAATTATTTTCTATTTTTAAAGTTATCGGTACCAAAGTAATATTGCTCATTGAGGCAAAACCTTTATAGCTTGTGTACATAGGTTCAAACACAATTACTTCATCGCCCGGATCCGCGACCGCCATCATGGCAAGTAAAATCGCCTCAGCACAGCCAACCGTAGGAATAATATTTTTTGGCTCAAGCTTGATTCCAATTCTTTTATAATACTTCACCCACGCCTCCGTATGTTCCCGAATTCCCGTTGAAGGCGCGTAACCAATGGTTTTTTCTTTATACATTTTTAGACCTCTCCAAAATTCTTTTGGAACAAAAATATCCGGGTCTCCCACATTTATTTTATAAACATGTATTCCTTTTTTTTCAGCGTCTAAAACCATTGGCAAAAATTTTCGAATGGGAGACGCGAGAACTGAATTGGCGCGATGCGACACATGAAGCATAAAAATAGATTAATAGTAATGTTATTATTATACAGGAAAAGAGCTTATTTTTCTATGAAATATTACCCCATACAATTTCGACAAACGTCATTCATGAACAGGGCTAATATCGCGGTTTACGACTTCGTCTTACACTAATCTTATATTAACTCTAACGAAAAAATTGTACGGGGTTAAATATTTTCTAAGCCTCGCCTCTGGCTCGCTTGAAAATATTAAAAAAAAGAGTAGGAGGGGTCCTACTCTTTAATATTATTATTCGTCTGCCAGCCGCAACAGAGCTTGAGCAATTTCGTGCGTAACATCTTTTCTATTGAGTGCGGTCCCGTTGTCATAAGAAATCGGCTTGCCGATTTTTATCGTAACTTTGCGCCACAAGCGAGGAAACATCGATCCGTTGTTGGGCAAAACATTTTGCGTGCCCTCAACCCATACGGGTACAACGGTTGCATGCGATCGGCATACAATATCGCCTATTCCATAGCGCAAGGTGCGAATTCTCTTTCCCGATTGGGACGCAAGAAATGTATTGCCCCTATGAGTTCTGCCGCCTTCAGGAAAAAATATAACTGATCCGCCGTGGCGAAGCACGCGTATTATATTTACAAGAGAACGCATTTCAGCATGAATTTTTCCGCGAGGAACCGGGATAAATCTTGGACGGACAAAAAACCAGTACCACTTATCAAAATAATTTCCTTTGTCGGGCGTGCTCCATGGAGCAAATCGTACGGGGTGAAAAACGTAATTCTTAAAAAAAAGGCCAACCAATAAAAGCGGTTCCCATAGCGACGGATGGTTTGAAACCACAATCATCTTTTTTTGAAAATACGGAAAACGTTTTTGATTTTCAATTCGTATAATTCCTAAAAATCGCAAAAGATGAAACATGACGCCAAGCAGTATTCCGAAAGGATATGTGAGCGTCCAAAACACTAAACCGTTAATCAGCTTATTCCATTTGAATCGTTTCATATTACTCCTCTGTCTATTCTATTAAGTTAAAGAACAAAAACAAAAATACAATTCTCTCAAGTATATGAAATAATCCGCAAACTGTCAAAAAGAAAAGCCCCGGGCAGAATTGAATTCCGCAAGGGGCTTACAGTCTTTGTTTGCTCCTCTCAAAGGACAAGCTTGATCATATCAATCCAACAGAGCTTGATTTCAGACAAACAAGAAATCGAAGACGCTCAATTACAATGAACCGACTGCAAATTATGCTCCATGGCTTGAACAAGAAAGCGCTCAAATATTTCGTGCGCCGTTACTGATATAAAAATTTACTTTTCAGGCCATTCAATAAGATAAAGATCGCGAAAACTCCCCTGGCTCTCCATTTTTTTTCGTTCTTCAGCCCCCGCAAGAATTTTTGTTCTAAGCCATAGAGGAAGAGGAAAAACGCTTTCTCTTGTGGCAGGAAACGTAGCTTTTGCACCAACTGCAAAAGCGATATATGCCGGCGAAAGGATATCCCACGACTTTGCGAAATAAAGAAATTTTGTAGGTCCGCATCCATTTGCAATGGAAAGCGAATTAAGCGCGGTTAAATCCGGGCCTTTGGAAACATCAAAATGCTCATTTCTAAAACACTTTTCAGAATTTGCATAATATTGAGAAACTCCATCGGAAACCAATGTTCCCTCTCTAGGCCTTCGAACGTTTGCTTGCCGTATAAGCGGTGGTCGCATCTCTTTTAATGACAACAGGCGACAACCATTGAGCCATACTTTTGCCGCTCCAAAAGCGCACAATACCACTTCCATGGCCGGCAATATAAATATGCTTACAAACACCTCTCCGGTATTATTATTAAAACCGATAAGAGACGATCCAAAATCTTTTCTTTTTGTGTTGACATACCCCTTTGTATTGTCAACAGCATCCACGAGAACGAATTTTTGCGCATCGCGCATGTTTTCCCCCGAAAAAACCTCCGGTTCTTTATCCTCGCTGCAGAAAACATCACAGAGATCCGGGTGCTGAGAGATTCTATCGCATAGCTGATTGGTGATTTGAATATCAATGGATCGAACCTTGTCGTGAGACACTTCGCCTGCCTCTTTACAGGCTTCTCGCTCCTCTAAAAGCGTATTACCAACCTCTGTCATAATTTCAAGAAATACCTTGGCTTGTTTTTTTTCTTTTTCGTCCAATGCACTTGCCTGGATGCTTTCCTCGGTTTCACGCATCGCTTTTGAAAATGACATTTTCAAACCTCCAAAAAACTTTTGTTAAAGAACATTTCAAAAACAACCAGAATAAACATTAACATATTATGAAAATTTTGTCAAACAAAATACACCCGGTGCGAATTGAACGCACAGTCTTCTCCTTCGGAGGGAGACGCTTTATCCATTAAACTACGGGTGCTCATTTTTTTCCCAAAATTTTTAATGCTTCACGAACTTTATCTTTACTCTCTATTACTTCCAATGGCAGATGCGATACTGCGCGGCGCGCCTGATCGGATGAAAAACCTAAAGTAATGAGCGCTTCAATCACGTCTATATCATTCAATTCTGTACTCGACACTCCTCCCGAATCAAGCATTCCTTGAATACTGCCCTTGAGTCCGAGAACAATTTTTTCCGCTGTTTTCTGCCCTATACCGCTCACGCCGGCAAGCGCTGACGGACTTTCTTTTATCACGGCGTCTTGGATATCTTTCATTTCCGCTTTATCCAAAATTCCCAAAGCGGTCTTTGGGCCAATGCCGGAAACACTGATAAGAAGCTTAAAAAAACTCACTTCGTCCTGGCTGAAAAATCCATACAGGTCTTGCGCGTCTTCTCGCACATGATGGTATATATAAAGCTCGCAAGGATCATCACTTCGCATAAAATCCAAAATCTTCAAACTCACCGAGACCTGATATCCTACTCCATTCACATCAAGGATGACAAAACATCCTTTTTTTAAGGGGCTTGATTTATATATAATTTTTCCGCGCAAATACGCTATCATATCGTGTTTATAATACCAATAAAATTCTTACTTGACAATGTTCTCATATCCATATATTATAATCAAAGTTGTCCATTTGATATATATGAAATCAGCGGTTGTTTAGGTTGTCCACCACCACATAAAACCAGACGATACTCCACCAACCACCAGTTGTCTGGTTTCCTGAGCAACCGCTCTTTTTTAAAATTCGTTCTTTATTTAAGATACCGTGGCTGATTCGCTCTTGAGTGCATCAAATAAATGCTTATCCCCCAAGCATTGATCGCACTTAATTATATGCAATCAGCCACTTTTTTTATTTAAAAAAAACTCTCCCCCTCATGAGCCTGCCTGCCGGTAGGCAGGGAGGCTCATGAGGAGGGGTTTATATTAAATCTTTTCAACTCTTACAATAATTTTCTTGTCATTCACTTGAATCTCTTTATCCCCTTCTCCTTTTTCAATCGCAATTGATAAAGTTGCTTTCATTATATCTTTTCCAAATTTTTCCAGCATATCGCCAATATCTCCGGTATAAAAAATTCTGACGCGATCTTGGACAGTAAGCTTATTTTCCTTGCGGATATTATTTATCTGGCGGATGAACTCGCGCGAATCGCCCTCAAGCTCAAGCTCTTTAGTAAGATTCGTATCCAATTCAACCTTCAACTCTTCGCCTTTTACAAAATCAACCTCTTTCACATTTAATTCATCTTTTATTAATTTTATATATTCAACTTTTAACTTTGCACTTTGAACTTTTAATTTGCTCAATGGCTGTCTGACTTTAATTTTTGCTTCAGCGCGTTTCGCCAATCCCATTTCAACAATCTTTCTCACCATATCCATATTCACCAAAACATCACTTTGAACTTTTAACTTTGAACTTTTAACTTGTACGGGCCAGTCCTCCAAATGCACGGATTCGCAACATTTGACATTTGACATTTGACCTTTGACATTTTGATACAGATACTCGGCGGCAAACGGCATGAACGGCGCCATGACTTTTGAAAGCTCCAAAAGCACTTTACCAAATACTGCCACTCCCGCATCATCGCCTTCTTTAAACCGTTCGCGCGATCGGCGCAAATACCACGTAGATAAATCATTTATAAATTTCTCAATAGGCTTGGCTGCTTTCAACAAATCATACGCATCCATAGCCATTGTGACCTCAATAATAAGTTCATTTAATCTGGCAACAATCCATTGATCCAAAACAGAGCTTATAGCTTTTAGCTTATAGCCTGCCTGCCGGTAGGCAAGGCTTATAGCTTGGTGCGAATAGGTTTTATAAAATGTCAAAATATTTTCCAAAAGCATAAAAACATTCCGGTAAATATCGCGCATATCATTATCATTAAAAAGCAAATCATCCGCCTTCATTACCGGGGAAGTAAGTAAATAGAATCTCATGGTGTCGGCGCTGTATGTATCAAATAAATCTTTCGGCTCGGCGTAATTTTTCAATTTTTTAGATAGCTTTTTCCCGCTCTTATCCAGCACTATGCCGTTTACCACAACATGTTTAAATGCCGGTTTATTAAAAAGCGCGGTTGCCAAAACCATCAGGGTATAAAACCAGCCACGAGTCTGATCAAGCCCCTCGGCAATAAATTCCGCAGGGAAAGATTTTTCAAATTTTTCTTTATTTTCAAAAGGATAATGAAATTGCGCATACGGCATAGATCCTGATTCAAACCAGCAATCCAAAACTTCCGGTATTCTCTTCATGGTACCGCCGCATTTTGGACAGGTAAATTCGATAGCATCAACCGTCGGCTTATGTAAATCATTAATTTTTTTACCAGATAATTTTTCAAGTTCGTTCATACTTCCAACGACAATAATATTATTACATTCTTCAACTTTTAACTTTGAACTTTGAACTTTGAACTTATCTGTCTGGCACTTCCAAACTGGAAGCGTAGATCCCCAATAGCGGTTGCGCGAGATAGACCAATCGTGCGCTTCTTCCAGCCACTTGCCGAACCTGCCGTCGCGCAAATGTTCGGGAATCCAGGATGTCTTTTTATTGTTGGCCAATAATTTTTTCTTTATTTCTGTTACTTTCACAAACCACGATGTTGATGCGTAATTCAGAAGCGGCGTATCGCAGCGCCAGCAGTGCGGATAGCTATGTTTGTATTCTTCGGTTGCATTTACCAAACCCTTTGCTTGCAAAAATTCAACAACTTTTTTATCAGTAGATTTTGGATCCCCTTTTGGCTTCACCTCAAGCCCGGCGAAATCTTTCACCTCATCTTTAAAGGTGCCGTCCATTTTCACATGCTGTATAAACGCTAATTTTTTCTCCTTGCCCAAATTCATATCGTCTTCGCCGAATGCCGGGGCAATATGGACAATACCGGTTCCTTCTGCCGTTGTTACAAAATCCGCGGATTGTATGGTATAAAGATTTTCTTTATTTTCTATTTCCTTGTCAAGATAATAATCAAACAACGGCTTATACTTTTTACCAATCAAATCCTTCGCCTTTATTGTGCCGATAACCTCAAAATTTCCAACCAAACTTTCCAGCCGTTCCTTGGCCACAATATAATTTTCCTTAATTCTTAATTCTTTACCTGCCTCGCCGGCAGGCAGGTTCTTAATTCTAATATAATCAATCTTCTCCCCTATTGCCAGCGCAACATTTCCTACCAATGTCCACGGTGTCGTGGTCCATACCAAAACAAACGTACCCGCTTCATCAGCAAGTTCAAATTTCGCAGTCACGGATATATCAGTTACCTCTTTATATCCTTGCGTCACTTCAAAATTAGAAAGCGTGGTTTCGCATCGCGGACAGATATGCATGGATTTATGCCCCTGATAAATTAAGTCTTTATCCCATAAATTTTTAAAAATCCACCAAATAGATTCCATATATTCTTTATCCATGGTTTTGTACGGGTGTTCCATATCCACCCAGCGCCCGAAACGCGGTATGGTTTTTTTCCATTCATCCGCGTATTGCAAAACTCGGGATCGGCATTCATCGCAAAATTTTTCCACTCCAAATTTTGCAATATCGTGTTTGTCTTTTAATCCCAATTCTTTTTCAATTAAATTTTCTATCGGCAAACCATGGCAATCCCATCCCCATCTGCGCTCAACATATTTTCCACGCATTGTTTGGTATCGAGGCACAACATCTTTCATAAGTGAAGCAACCAAATGCCCGTAATGCGGCAAGCCGGTGGCAAACGGAGGCCCGTCATAAAACGAAAAAACAGGCGACTTCTCTTGTTGCTGCAAACTTTTTTCAAATATTTTATTGTCCTGCCAAAATTTCATTATTTCCTCTTCTCTTTTGGCAAATAAACTTTTTTCTTGCATACAAATATTATAATGCTAATATACTAATTTATACTAATAATACTAATCAATACTAATTCGTATCTATTCGTATAATTCGTATACATTCGTATATTCGCATTATATTACTTCAAAAATTACCATTTTTATTGTAATTCGTCAATAAAATTTAAACCCTTAGCGCCCATTGAAATTTTCACTATAAAATAAGAAGTCCCCGAGAACCGTTTGGTTGGTTCGCGGGGACTTACGAAAGGGTGGGATTGAGCCCGAATTACTAAAAATTTTTTAATCAAAAGAGCTACCATTGCAGTAGCATAAACGCAAAAAAAATCAAATTGTCCTACGCGCTGATTGCTTTTGTAGGGCATGATTCTACTGCTTCTTTTATTGTATCCGCGAAAGCGGCATAATTTGCGCCAGCGATCACTTCTGCTTTGCCATCATCGCTCATAATAAATACTTCCGGACACATTGAAGCGCACATTCCGCAACCTATGCACAGATCCCCATTGACTTGTGGCTTCATAAATATATTCGCTTTACTTTTTATATTTTTCTAAAAACCCCTTAACTCGCTCAACCAGCTCGCCGGGAGTAATGCTTGTTTTAATAATGTAATCTCTTGCTCCCAATTTAAATCCCTTTTCAATCTCCTCTTTCTGGCTCAGATTGGAAAAAATAACCGCCGGCACATTCTGCGTGCTTTCATCTTGCTTTAATTTCTTCAGCATGGTATATCCATCCACCTTCGGCATAAGTATATCAAGCAAAATAAGATCCGGTAAACTGCTTTTTGCTATCATATAACCAGCATCACCGTCCGAGGCAATATATACATCAAAGCCTTCTGTCTCAAGCTTGGTTTTATACATTTCCAAAAGCTCTTCTTCGTCTTCCACTATTAATATTTTATAATTCTTGCCCATATAGATAATATATTACATTTTTTCAGGCGCATCAATACCTAAAATTTTCAAACCGCATGCCATCACCTGCTTGACAGCGGTAATCAGCGCAATCCTGTCTGAAAACAATTTCCCTTCGACTTTTAAGATGGGGACATTTTCATAAAAAATAGAAAAGTGCCGAGCAAGCTCATACAAATACAAGGTTATTGCCGAAGGATCAAATTTTTCCGCGGCTCTTTGGATATACGAAGGGAATTTTGAAAGATGCTGGACAAGATACTTTTCTTCTTTAGTTCTTAAGGAAGAAAATTCAGCGCGTCTGGATATTTTTACTTTTGATTTTTTTAAAATGCTCGAAATTCTCGCGTGGACGTACTGAAGATACGGCCCTGTATTTCCAACAAAAGACAAAGATTTTTCTGGATCGAAAACTACGATTGTTTTAGCATTAACGTTTAATATATAATATTTAAGCGCCCCCAGCGCTATAATACGAGAGATCTCCCCGGCTTTTTTCTTGCTTACATCGCCATTTCTTTTTTTAACCTCTTCCAGCGCGGAGTTCTCAAGATTTTCAATAAGCTCGTCGGCTCCCGTCCCGTGCTTTATTCCTTCCCGTGATTTTATTTTTCCATCGGGCAGGCGAATCATGCCATAGGATAAATGAATATTTTTCAAATGATACCCGAGCATTTCTAAAATTTTAAATAACTGTCTAAGGGCAAGATCTTGCTCGGAACCCACAACATATATTGACTGCTCAAGATTCTTCTTGCTTTTCAGTATAGACAGATATATATCCTGCACAATATAAAGACTTGTTCCGTCCGAGCGTAGAAGTATTTTGTCCGGCATTCCATATTGTTCCAATGGGGCGTATATATAGCCTTCCGGATGTTTTTTGAATATTCCGTCACCGAGACCTTTTAATATTATTTCCTTCCCTTTCGTATAAATTTTACTTTCGTAATATTCCACATCAAACCCATGGATGCTTAAACTCTTCAATGTGGTTGAAAAACCGTCCAGCACCCAGCCCATCATTTTTTTCCAAAGCTGTATTACCTTTTTGTCGCCTTTTTCCCATTTTATCAGAATATCTTTAGCTGCTTCCTCCATACTCGGATCATCCACAAGCTTTTCGCCGAACATCACATAGTATTTGCCAACAAAATGATCACCCTTAATATTTTCGCTCCGCGGGCTGGCCTTATCGCCCCATTTTAAATAGGCAGCCATGGCCTTGGATATAGCTATACCCCTGTCGTTATACAAAGTAGCTTCAATGACCCCGTAACCAAGTATTTTGTAAATCCTTGAAACGCTGTACCCTAAACAAATATTCCTTACATGACCGATAGTCAAGGGTTTATTCGTATTGGGCGAAAAATATTCAATCATTATTTTTTTCCCATGCCCCATATCAGAGTACCCGTATTTCTCCCCTTCGCCCAAGATCTCCTGTACCACATTATCCGCGAATCTTTTTGCATCGTTCATAAAATTCAAATAAGGTCCCACGCCCTTTGCGTGGGCAATTATCCTTCCGTCTTTTTTTACTGCGATTTCTGTCTCAAAAAGCTCAGCCATATTCTTTGCCATTTCTTGCGGGTTCAATCCTGATTCTTTTGCGACACGAAAAAAAGAAACGGTATAATCCCCCATTTCGGGCTCGGGCGGATATTCTATGAAAATATATTCTTCTTTATAATTTTTCCCAAGGCCGCGCGCTAAAAATTCCATTATTTCCAAACGGGCTTTCATTTCCGCTTTGCTGTAATTGTTTTGTGTAGCTTTTTCCATATTTATCTATTTATTCTCGCCGAAAGTGCAAAATAATAAAAATATTTTTCCAATTCTTTTCCCGTAACACCGTGAGTATTGTTACCATAAAAAAAATCGCAAAATACTCGCGGGCCCGGGCTATCTCTTTCAGTCTCTTGAGCCATCGGGGATCTTGTATGGTAAGATCAAAAAGCTCAAGCGCTCTTTGTCCCGCGTTCTCACCTAATGTTTTTTCGTTCTTTTCTTTCCATCCAAAAGCGCGGCCGACCTCGCTGCCGATATTACCCATCTGCTCCGCAAGCGTTAGCGTAAACCATTTTCCGTCCGCCAAATTTTTATGTAGAGGCTCTGCCATAATTATTGCGTAAGAGGTGTTACAACTTCAATTATTCGTTTCTGAATATCGGCATTTCTTCAGCGATTTTTTTTAGCTCTTCTCTGGTTATTGTACTATCAACAAGATGAATTTCATTCATAGATAAAAGCATTATATTCTATTATTCTTCAAAATAATCTTACCGTAAAACAGAAAATTTTTCAAGATAAAAAAAATACCAATAATTATGTCATCCTGAATTTATTTCAGGATCTAACAATACTATTATACAATTTAGATGCCGAAACCTGCCTACCGGCAGGCAGGCAAGCTCGGCATAACAACCATAATAGTGTGTTCGCTTAAAAATATTAAAAAAGAGCCAGAAATTTTTCCGAATTTTCGGAAATCTTTCTGGCTCACCTTCCCTCGCTATTTTATGACTTTACTCCGGCAACCGAAGCTTTTGAGCGAAGCGGCTCAAACATGGTATAGAATTCAGCCCGATCCTTCGGCAAAGAATTCATAGCCTCTTCAAGAAGCCACTCGCGGATGTCGCGCGCTTGTTTGGATTTGATAAAACGCTTGGTGCCATCGATGCGCCTGATGGTTTCCTGAATGAGCGAAAGCGCTTGGCAGTACCGCGTCCGAATGTCTTCACACTCGCGAATTATCAAACTTCTACTCTCAAGCAAATGGCGGATCTGTCCACCCCAGTAGCACGAAATGTTCCCGCTTAACTCAATTTTGCTTTCAAAAATTTGAAAGGCAAGTGGCACATCAAGCCAAATTTTTCGTCCCTGGCAATCTCCAGCGAGAATACTCAATTGATCGTTTTCCGACTTCGCGCGGACATAAATTATCTCATCTCGATACTTCACGTACGCTCGATTCAGCCAGCCACCCAATGGAATAAGAATTACTACGGTAGTATTGCGCTCTTTTTCAACGAAATCAAATTGGAGAGAACTGCGCGCTGCAATCGTAATAATTATATTTCCTTTTTGCTTATAAAAGCATGCGTAATATCCGCGGACATTCTTCTCCCAATACTTTTCTTTCTTCCGAGAAAAGGACAGGTTTCTTCTTTTATCATTCTAGGAATTATTACTATTATCATTATTGCAACAATCATATACATAACACAGAATGGTCTTGCCGTCGCAAATATCCCTGAAGGTAGCAAGATAAAGAGTGCTTTTGATTCTTGTGTTGATACGAGTATGACCCAAGTAGAGCTTGCACTCTCAAAACAGGGAAGAGTTCCACTTAAGGATTCTGATGAGTTTCTGAATGTTTCTCTCT
>Ga0209211_10008106_pt1 | contig 14496 bp, 16 predicted proteins | sample RifGroA2_FD_183992 | JGI IMG/M metagenome (GOLD analysis project Ga0209211, IMG submission 183992) | Groundwater microbial communities from Rifle, Colorado, USA - Groundwater A2 (SPAdes) (version 2) | ecosystem: Environmental > Aquatic > Deep subsurface > Groundwater | place: Rifle, Colorado...
TGCGGCAACTAACAGCAGTATCAGTGGCCCGTATTGTTTTAAAAAAGAAAACGGGTACACATGGTTAGTGTACCCGTAAAATTTATCTGGCTCCGGAGCCGAGGCTGAAGGCAACCGTCCGGCCGATGTCTTTCGCCGCCTGCTGTGCGGCGTAAGCCGTCCAGCCGGCAACGATTGCCGCGACCGCAAACACTACAAGACCCCGCCGTACCATTCCCAAATCCCAACGCATGGTTCCCTCCCAGGGATGTTAAACTGGTCAACTGATGTTAGTATACCACAAGTCAAGTAAAAATGCAAGCCCTCTGGGGATATCCCCAAATTCACCTGATTTACAGCCCTATTTCTGCTACTCTTATTGTCTATGCAATACACCGAAAAAAAGTTCGATATTCCGCAGTTGGACGGCATCTCGGCAAAGTCCGTCGAGGAGCATCTGGGGCTCTACGCCGGGTACGTCAAAAATTTTAACGCCGTAAGCGCCGCCATAGAGGACCTGCTGTCCGACCCGCAAAAGAACGCTCTCGCGATAGCCGAGCTGCGCCGCAGGGACTCGTTTGAGTTTGACGGGATGAAACTGCACGAGCTGTACTTTGCCCAGTTTGAGGGCACTTCGACTCCGCCCAGTGTAAACGGCCCTCTTGCGCAGGCGCTTGCCAAACATTGGGGCAGCGTGCAGGCGGCTATCGACCGCGTGCAACAGACCGGCATGATGCGCGGCCCCGGCTGGTCAATACTGTATTTCAACCCCGACAACGGCGCCTTCCACATGAGCTTTGTCGGCGAGCAGCACCAAGGACACTTTGTCACTCTGCCGGTGGTCCTCGCGCTCGATGTCTGGGAGCACGCGTACCTTTTGGACTACGGCGCGGCGGGCAAAGCCAAGTATATAGACGCCTTCTTCAAAAATATTAATTGGCCGGTGATTGACGCCCGGTTTGCGAGTGTAGCCGCATAGCCCCATACGTAAGCGGCGCGTAGCCGAGCAGCGCGAGCCACGCGGGGAACGCGGCCACTACTGTTGCCGCAAACGGGAGCGCCGCGGCGGTGGTGGCGAGCCATATCATCGCGCGCAACAGCAGGTCGCCAAGCAGCGCAGGGATAAGCGCCAAGTACGGATGCACCAGTGCGAGCATCCCCGCCGCAAACCCCAACAGCATCGCCAGCGGAACGAGCGGCAGTACGATTATGTTGACGGGGATAGAGACAAACGAAAGCACGCCGGTGTAATACAACAATGCGGGCAGGACAAAAATCTGCACGCCTATGGTGGTCGCGGCGACCGAGCGGATGTCCCCCGCCGGCAGGAGGCGCAATTTGGTTTCAATAAAAGGCGAGAGCGTAATAAGCCCGAAGGTCGCCAGCACGCTCAATACAAACCCGACATCAAAAATAACGAGCGGGTTCCACAGGAGCATTGCCAGTACCGCCGCCCCAAGCCCCCGGAGCGCCAGCGCCGGACGCCGCAGATAGCGCGCCACGATGGCGATGAGTCCCATAATAGCCGCGCGCGCGGTGGCCATCCCGCCGCCGGCCATCAGCGCAAAAAGGACGATAATGATTGCAGTGACGACGAGCGCCGCCCTGCGACGCAAAAATAAATTGAACGCGCGGAGCGTCCACTCCGACACCACGCCGATGTTGTAGCCGGAGAGCACAATAACGTGGATAAGCCCCACCACGACAAACGCATGGGTCAGCGCCGCGGAGAGGCCGTGCTTCTCGCCGAGCAAAAAGCCCTCCATGAGCGCCGCCTGCGGCGCTTGCATCACGCGCTCCAGTGCGCGTTCGAACGTATGTTTAAGCACAAACAGCGTGCGCAAAATACTCCTGTCCCCTTCCGCCGAACTCCGCAGCACCGCGCGCTGCATCACCGCCGCAATCCCGCGCGCTTTTAAATATCCCCCGTAATCAAAGGTGCGGCCGGTAGCGGTCTCAAACGACTGCGGCTCTTCCAACAAGCCGCGCGCCGCAAGCGTGTCGCCATATTGCAGGCCGGTGCCGGCCGGCAGTACCACCAATATTTTGCCCGAGGCCGGCTTGCCGTTGAGGGTTACAACCTCGACCGGCACGCGCACCGAGGTGTCGCGCCGGTCGGGGTCGTCGGCAACCGTGCCCTCCACCACCGCCATCCGTCCGGCTGCAAAAAGGAGCGGCGAGGGAGGCGCGGTAAACGCCAGCCACATCCGCGCGCCGAGCGCGGCGCCGAGAAATAATAAAATAAGTGCGCCGGTGCGCGACATTGTTATCGATGGGTCGAAAATTGCCCGATGATTTCTTTTTCCTCCGCGGCCGAAAGCGCTTTTTTAAACCGGGCCTTCTTGCCGCGCACCCTCTGCTCGCACTCTGCCCAGGTTTTATGCACCTGCACCCTACCGTCCACCGAGCTTATGTACGAATACGCTTTTGCTTTGGAGCGCGCGCCCGAGGCCGACTTTGTTTTTTGCAGCGACTCATTGAGCGCGAGGTTGCTGATGTCCACCGCGTATCCGTTCTTATTTCCCGCATACAGCACCACCTTTTTCTTTTCTGCAAAATCAGAGGCTATTTGGTCCACGCGCTCGTTGCCCGCCACGCCGACGTGCCCGCCGACGTACATCCAGGCAATGGGGCTCCCGCTGCCGGTCGCCGCCGCGTCGAGCGACTGCCAGAGGTCCTGATTAACTACGGGCTTTTTTTCTTTGGTCTTCCAGCCGGTCTTCTTCCACCCGTGGATCCATTTGGTGATGCCGTTGATGACGTACGAGGAGTCGGTGTACACCACGCGCTCGCCCGCGGGCTCGGGGTTGGTCACGCGCAGACCCTCTATAGCAGCGCGCAACTCCATGCGGTTGTTGGTGGTGTGCTTGTCAAACCCGCCGAGCTCGGTCACCCTGTCGCCGATGACAATAATGGCCCCCCACCCGCCCGGACCGGGGTTCCCCTTGCTTGCCCCGTCGCAAAAAATCACAATCTTGCCTCCTGTATGCATGCCTTGCAGTATAGCAAGCAGTTTATTACAGTGCTGGCAGAAGAATGACATAGGAGCTCCTGATGCGAAAAGCGAAACGGTTCCGACGTCCGAGGTTAACACACCCGGGAGCCATCTGCGATGGTTCCGGTGATGTTATCTATATGACAAGACGGCAACGTGCGGCTTATCTAAAGAGCGCCAGAAAATCTGAGACCCAGCTGCGTGAATATATTCGAACTCTTTTCCCTGACCGGCGGAAAGCCGATCGAATGACCAAGGGGCTTTTGCGCGGCTTCTGGTCACTCAATGTTGTGCCGGTCAAAATAATCAGTGAGCGATCAAAACTGAAGCGAAATTTTGTTGGACTGTAACCCGAGCATTGCTCGGGTCTTTTTTTCGAAGCCTTGCAGTATATAGCAAAAGAAGTATTATCCGTCCAGAATCAGAAGGGAGAAGGCAATGAAGACGAAGAAAAAGGGTGTGATAAGAAACCGCATAAAGGTTACTCTATTACGCGAGATTGCGGATATCGCATGGGTTCTTAAGACCAGCGGAATACCACAAAAGAGGCTGTCTCATTTGGACAGAGCCAACCGTGGTAATAACGCCGATATCCGCCTGCAGGACATTCATGCTCGTATCGGATCACTTATCCGAGCTGCCAGAAGGGGCAAACTTATCGGTACCGCCTACGACGTAGGCATCATGCGGGGGATCGCCCTCGGGTACGACTTTGCACAGAAAGAACTCTCCGAGAAAAGTAAGGGTGGTACGGTCGTCACCGCGGTGCTCTAACCGGCTCTTCAGCCGGTTTTTTCTTTGCACAAATATTCAAACAACTCACGACCGTTACATTCTTTGAATATTTTATGCTTGCCATCTATTGCAGATGAAGTAGAGTGTCGGACAGAAGCAACTTTATTTTAAGGAGGTAACAATGTCGCTCAGACCGCGCGACGAGTACACTTATTGGTGGAACGAGGCGCCTATTACCGACGTACATGAGGCGCTCCACCTGCTTAGGCCCCAGTGGGGCGATCCGTTCGGTGAAAAGACGCGTTACCTGTCTATGCGGGCAGATCCTCCCGAACTCCATATAGAATGGTTCGCGGACGGAGACAGCGGTGGCGCCTCAAGCGGCACTTACTATCTGGAAATCGCGCTGACGGTCGTCGAACAACTGCAACGCGACGGATTTGTTCAGCCGCTCCAGGTTAAGGGCTACGGATATTCTTATCCTGACCCGAATAAACTCATAATCTCGCGTCTCGGGACGCTCGAAATCGAAGAGTATCTCATGCGGACCGAGGAGGAAATGCGGAAACTCCTCATCCCGGGAGAACACTCAAAGTTCAGCGGGATCTTTGAGAGCACCGGGTGGGGTCGCGTACATTCGCGCTTCGGTGGCCGGCTCTTCTTCGACTTCGTCACACCGATGAAGGAGAAGGTACGCGTCTATCCCGACACCAAGGAAGTCAAAAAGCTCGAACCCGAAAAAGTTTGAGCATCAGTCCGGCCCCAATGGCCGGATTTTTCTTTGCACAAATATTCAATAATTATGACGACCGTCATATTCTTTGAATATTTTATAAGACGTCGATGATGCGGATGCGGGGGGCGCCGCGCCAATCGAGCTCGACGTGGCCTACTACGTCGGCTCTTTCTCCCGCTACTATTTTTTTAGAAAAGGATTCGGGAGTGGAGAAGAAGGCGATGCTTCCCGCGCGCGTGCCGTCGCGCTCGAGAGCAACCTCAAGATGATCCTGCGCTTTACCGAACATCCTTGTGCTTGCGATAGAGACATTGGGGAAGATAAACAGCGGCTTTTCGTTGCCCACACCAAACGGCGCGAGTTGTCGCAGGTCGCGATGCGCGGCACCGAGCTCGGCAAGGTCGAGCTCGCGGTCCACTATCACCTCTACCGGTGCAGTGGCCAAACCGCCTGCGGCCGCGTACGCCGCGGCGAGCCGCGCAGGCAAGTGATGAATATTCTCCTCGGCGACGGCAAAGCCGCCCGACGCCGCGTGTCCGCCAAAGTGCTCAAACGCATCGCGCGTACCGGCCATCAGCTCGACAATATTGACCGTGCCGTCGCTCCTACAACTGCCGCGGATGACATCGCCGCCCTCTCTCCCCCACAAAAACACCGTCTTGCCGTGCGCCTCCACCAACTTGCCCGCGACCAGTCCCAAAATGCCCGGCCGCCAGTTCGGGTTGCCCATCACGATGAGCGGGCTTGCGGTCAGGTCCATCCCCGCGACGCGCTTGTTGACCTCGCGCACCGTCGCGGCGACCAGCCCTTTGCGTTCGTCGTTTATTTTATTCAGTTGCGCCGCAAGAGCCGCTCCTTCCTCCGCCCCGGTAGCCGCCAACAGCGATGCGGCCACCTGCGGGGAGTCCATGCGCGACGCGGCGTTGATACGCGGCGAGATCATAAAGGTAATGTCGTCCTCGGTGAGCGTTTGCGTGCTTATGCGCAGGAGTTTGAGCAGAGCGGCGAGCCCCGGGCGGCGTCCGCGCCGCATCACCAATAGGCCATTGCGCGCCAGCATCCGGTTTTCTCCCACCAAGGGCACCATGTCGGAGAGCGTTGCTATGCCGACTAAATCCAAAAGCCACTTCTCCTGCCCTTCCGCGTAGTGCGAAGGACGGTCCTTTGCAAGAAGCGCCTGCACCAGCTTCCATGCGACGCCCGCGCCACACAACCCGTCGAACGGGTAGCGGCTTGTTTTTAATTTCGGGTTAATAAGCGCAAAAGCTTCCGGCAACACCTCGGGTTCAAGATGGTGGTCGGTCACGATGACGTCGATGCCGAGCGTACGCGCATGCGCAATGTTTTCCACTTCAGTGGTGCCGAGGTCCACGGTAATCACCAAAGAAACGCCGGCTTCTTTCAACTCTTCTATCCCCTCGGGGTTCAGTCCGTAGCCTTCTTTATGCCGGTGCGGGATGTAGTGCGTGATGCGCACCCCGAGCACGCGCAAAAACTCGCTGAGCATCACGCCGCCGGGGATGCCGTCGGCGTCGTAGTCGCTCCACACCGCCACGTGCTCGCCGGTTTTTTTGGCGGAAAGAATCCGCTCGACCGCTTTGTCCATGCCGGGGAGCAAAAACGGGTCGTGGCTGTCGCGCTCGAAATCCGGATGTAAAAACGCATCGTGCTGCGGCACTTCGATACCGCGGGCGAGCAGGAGGTGGTCAAGAAGATTTTCGTGCAGCCGCTCGCGAACCCTGTAAGATTTCATTTAGGTCAGTATAATAGATACATGCCAGACTGCATCTTTTGCAAAATAGCCGCGCACACGCTCCCGTCGACCGTCGTGTACGAGGACGATTCTTTTATCGCCTTTTTGGACATACACCCGAAGGCAAAAGGGCATACAGTGCTGATTCCGAAGGCGCACTACCAGTGGTTCCAGGAGTTGCCGGATGATTTGTACGGCAAAATGTTTGCCGTCGCAAAAAAACTCGCTACAACACTAAAAGAGGAGCAAAAAGCTGATTACATTCACCTTTCTATAGTAGGAAAAGATGTCCCGCACGTGCACGTGCACCTCATCCCCCGCACCCTGGAAGACAAAGGTCAGGAAATATAGCAGTTGAAGCAAAGGTCAAAGGGGGTGCTACAATTTCGATATGGACAATAATCAATTTATATATGTAGCCATCGGGCTTTTAGTAATTTTGATTCCGTGGCTTATATATCGCTTCAGAAAAAACAAATATTCTGCTCAACAAGTAACAGGAGAGTTAATACAGGCTCAGCTGGGACAATCAAATTCTAAGGGGAGTGTACACAAGCAGGTGTTGGGTTTGCTAATACTAGGACTTCTCTTGTTTGGATTGGATGTGATTCTTGGGTTCCCGGAAGTTATCGGTCGCTCTATGCGAGGATTTTATGTTGTGGCGACTCTGTTAAGTATTGTGTACTTAATAATAGACTTTTTCAAAACACGAAACAAGGTGGATAGATAGGGCTTGCTTTAAGGTTGCGAGAGGTGTATAGTTGAGTTACAAACGGCTTCGGCCTCGAGGCGGCAGAAATGCCGCCTCTGACATTTCTACTTTCCTTGCGCGAGTTTTATTATTGCTTCCTCCAGTTTTTTGTGCGTAGCGACATCAACGGTAATAACTTTTTGATAAAGTCGTTTTGCGTCAAAAAGCCGCAACTGTGAGAGTATCGCTTTACGCGACACTCCATCTCCTAACTCGATTGGCAGGTAGAATTTCCCGCCTTTTTCTCTAGTGGTCAGTGGCACGCCCCAAAATACCTCGTTGTTAAATTTGCGGAAAATGAGTACCGGCCTGCCGAAGCTCTCACCCTTTCCATCCTGCTCAAAACCCACATTGGCTCCGAGGTGTGCAAACCATATCTCGCGCTCGTGAAAGAACACCCGACTGTTTTTCTCGTCAATCTGTTCCTTCTTCCCGTGCCACTTCTGAAAATCCTTTTTCATTGCAATTAATACGGGATTTTGCACTCCTCGAAACAGTGGGCTTCACGATTGAGGGTATAGATGCACTCGCGGCCCACCTCCTTGCGCGAGACGGCGTTGACCGAGTGGAGCGCCTGCAGGTGGTGCGACACCGTCGGCTGGCGCAGGTCCATGGCCTTGGTCATCGCCCCGACCGTCAACCCCTCCTTGGCCTTGCCGAGCATGCACACCAGCTTGTAGCGGCTTTTGGTGCCCACCACCTTAAAGCAATCGGGGCACAAATCCTCCTCCGAGGACACCCCCTTGGGCACCCAGGCGGGCCTCGGGTACGTTTGTGTATGTTTGGCCTCTTGCTTGACGGCGGCTTTCGTTCTCCCCTTCTTTTTCCACAGGGTATTTTGGTTCATAGACGGTCATCTATGGGTACAATACATAGACGTTTATAAATATAATAATTTCTCCGTATGCCGAAGCCGAAGCTCTCGCCCATCACTACCATTATAAAGCGCAACGGCGCCGTTGTCCCGTTTAAGATCGAAAAGATCACCTCGGCAATCACTAAAGCCATGCGCGCAAGCGGCGAGTATCGCGACGGCGCACCGGAGATAGTGGCGCGCGCGGTGGTGCAGGCACTCGAGATGGAGAAGTCCATCAACAAAAAGTTCAAGCCGTCCGTCGAGGGCGTACAGGACATCGTCGAGCAGCAACTTATCTTTAAAAAGTTCCCCGCAACGGCAAAAGGCTACATCATCTACCGCGAGAAGCACGCCGAGATGCGCGCGTTTGCCACCGCATCGTCGCTCGGGCTCGTCGACAACTACCTCGGCGAGATAGACTGGCAGGTCAAAGAAAACAGCAACATGGGCTACTCGCTCCAGGGGATGAACAACTACGTTTTCTCCGAAGTGAGCAAGACCTATTGGCTCAATAAAATTTATCCGGCCCGCATCCGCGAGGCCTACGAGAGCGGCGACCTGCATTTGCACGACCTCGGCACGCTCTCTGTGTATTGCGTCGGGTGGGACCTGCAGGATTTGCTGACGGAGGGCTTCCGCGGCGTCTCTGACAAAATAGAATCCGCTCCGGCAAAGCACTTCCGCACCGCGCTCGGGCAGATGGTCAACTTTATGTACACCATGCAGGGCGAGGCGGCGGGCGCAATCGCGTTTTCCAACTTTGACACGCTGCTCGCCCCGTTTATCCGCTACGACAAACTCACCGACAAAGAGGTTAAGCAGTGCCTGCAGGAATTTATCTTCAACATGAACGTTCCGACGCGCGTCGGATTCCAGACCCCGTTCTCCAACATCACGCTCGACCTCACGCCATCGCCCAACTTTAAAGACCAGCAGGTCCTTATCGGTGGCAAAGAGCAAAAGGAGAAGTACGGCGAGTTCCAGCACGAGATGGACATACTCAACCGTGCGTTCTTTGCGGTGATGGGAGAGGGCGACGCCGCGGGACGCGTCTTTACCTTCCCTATTCCGACCGTCAACGTGACAAAAGACTTTGACTGGGACAATCCGAACCTCAAGGGTCTGTGGGAGATTACGGCCAAATACGGGATCCCGTACTTCAGCAACTTCGTCAACTCGGACATGAAACCCGAGGACACGCGCTCCATGTGCTGCCGCCTGCGGCTCGACATCGCACAGCTGGACCGCCGCGGCGGCGGGCTCTTCGGCGCCAATGCGCTGACCGGCTCGGTGGGCGTCGTCACCATCAACCTGCCGCGCCTGGGCTACCGCGCCGCGCACAAAGGCAAGGGCAAAAATAAAAATCCTAAAGAGCAGTTCTTTGCCCTGCTTGCCGATCAAATGGACATCGCCAAGGAAAGTCTGGAGATTAAGCGCAAAATGCTGGAGCAGTTTACCGACGCCAACCTCTACCCGTACACCAAGTTTTACCTGCGCAAAATTAAGCAGGCCTACGGCAAATATTGGGAGAACCACTTTTCCACCATCGGGCTTATCGGGATGAACGAGGCCGCGCTCAACCTCTTTGGCGAGGATATCGGCAGCGCGGAGGGCCAGGCATTTGCGGCCGAGGTGCTCGACTATATGCGCAACCGCCTGGTGCAGTACCAAAAGGAAACCGGCAACCTCTACAACTTGGAGGCCACGCCGGGCGAGGGCATTACGTACCGCTTCCCCCAAAAGGACCGCAAGCTCTTCCCCAACATTATCGTCGCCAACGAAAAAGAGTGTAAAAAGGGCGCGCAGCCCTTTTACACCAACTCGTCGCACCTGCCGGTACACTACACCGACGACATCGTGGAGGCGCTCAACATCCAGGATACATTGCAGACCAAGTACACTGGCGGCACCGTGGTGCACCTCTTCCTCGGTGAGCGCATCGCGGACCCTTCCGCGGTACCCGCGCTGGTCAAAAAAATCTGCGAGAACTACCGCCTCCCCTACTTTACGCTGACGCCCACCTTTAGCGTGTGCGGCTCGCACGGCTACCTCGCCGGCGAACACGCGCTCTGTCCCACCTGCTCGCGCGAGTGCGAGATATACTCGCGCATCGTCGGCTACCTGCGCCCCGTAAGCCAGTGGAACGCCGCCAAGCAGGCCGAGTTTAAGGTCCGCGAAATGTACGACCCGACCCTGGAGGCCGTCTGCGAAACAACGCTTCAACACGGCGCGAGTGCGGCATGACGTTCGGCGGGCTCGAAAAGTTTACGCTCATCGACTATCCGGGCACAGTGGCATGCGTGGTCTACACCATCGGATGCAACTTTAGGTGCCCCTACTGCCACAACCCCGAGCTGGTGGACGAGACGGTTAAAACGCGGATTACCGAAGACGAGCTCTTTGAGTTCCTGGCAGAGCGCAAAAAACTGCTTGAGGGCGTGGTAATCACCGGCGGCGAGCCGACCATCCACGAGGACCTGCCGGAGGTGCTTAAAAAAATAAAAGCGCTCGGCTACCTGGTTAAGCTCGACACCAACGGCACCAATCCGTTATTGTTGCGCCAGATGGTAGAGGCGGGGCTGGTTGACTACGTGGCCATGGACATCAAGTCGCCGCTGCACACCTACAGCGCCACGGTGGCACGGCCGGTCGACGTCGCCGCCATACGCCGGTCCATCGACTTTTTGCTCCAGGCGTCCGTCCCGTACGAGTTCCGCACCACGGTGATTAAAGGGATGCAGACGCCGGAGGACATCGAGGAGATAGGCAAAGAGATTAAGGGCGCGCAGAAGTACTATCTGCAAAAGTTTATCTCCACCAAGATACTGAACCCCCAGTTCCGCCGGAAGACGACCTACAGCGACGAAGAATTTGCCGGCTTTCAGAAAAAATTACAATCCTATGTCACCTATTGCGGAATCAGATAACAAAACAGTCTATTTAGACTACGCGGCTGCGACCCCTGTCGACCCGGAGGTGCTCGAGGCCATGCGCCCCTACTGGAGCGGCCGCTACAGCAACGCCTCTTCCATGCACGAGAGCGGTAGGCGCGCCAAGGCCGCCATCGACGGAGCGCGCGCGGCGGTGGCGGAGGTGCTCGGATGCGAACCGCGGGAAGTTATTTTTACCGGCTCGGGGACGGAGTCGGACAACACCGCACTGCTCGGCGTGGCGCGCGCCAACCGTACGCACGGCACCCACGTCATCATCTCCGCCGTCGAGCACAAAGCGGTTTTGGAATCCGCACAGCAACTTAAAAACGAAGGATTTGAGGTAAGCATTGCGCCGGTAGACGCGTACGGCACCGTCAATGTCGAAGAAATCCTGCAACTGGTCACCGACAAAACGACACTAGTGTCGGTAATGTACGCCAACAACGAGATAGGAACGGTGGAACCGGTACAAAAACTTTCCGCGGCGCTGCGCGCGCGCCGCGGCGCAAAGCCTTATCCCCTTTTACACACCGATGCGTGCCAGGCGGCGGGATTTTTGCCGCTCAATGTTGTGGAGCTCGGCGTCGACCTGATGACCCTCAACGGCTCAAAGATATACGGGCCGCGCGGCACCGGCTTGTTGTACAAAAAAAACGGCGTCGCGATGCATCCGCTCATCGTCGGCGGCGAACAGGAGCAGCACCTGCGCGCCGGCACGGAGAGCGTGCCGCTGATCGTCGGCTTTGCCGCCGCTCTGCAAAAGGCCGAGCGCCTGCGCGCGGCGGAGTCGGCGCGCCTCACCGCACTGCGCGACTACTTTACGCGGGAACTGCTCAAAAAAATCCCCCGTGCGGTGCTTAACGGCCATTCCACCAACCGCCTCCCCAACAACGTCCACGTCTCCATGCCGTATGTCGAGGGCGAGGCGATGCTCCTGATACTCGACAGGCACAGCGTCGAGGCGTCCACCGGCTCGGCCTGCTCGGCGTACGACCTCCAACCCTCGCACGTGCTGCTGGCTATCGGGCAGACACCCGAGCTGGCGCACGGGAGCATCCGTTTTTCTTTAGGCCGGCATACCACCAAGGAGGAACTGGACTACGTACTATCCGTTTTCCCGGGCGTGGTCGAGCGCCTGACGCAACTCTCCTCGCTCACCGCAACCGTATGAGTACCGACGAAACACTGTGCGACGGCGTCAGCTGGCTGTATAGCGATACGGTCAAAGACCACTTTTTCCATCCGCGCAATATCCTGCTTGACGAAAAAAATTACGAGGCCGACGGCGTGGGTGTGGTGGGGAGCCCCGCCTGCGGCGACATGATGGCGGTGTGGATTAAGGTCGACGGAGAGACAAAGCGCATACGCGAGTGTGTCTGGCGCACCTTTGGCTGCGCATCGGCCATCGCCTCCACCTCTATGATGTCGGTCATGGCTACCGAGGGGAGCGGCATGACCTTGCTGCACGCCAAGCGGATGACGCCGGAGGCCATCATCGACCGGCTCGGCGGCCTCCCCGACCGCAAGTATCACTGCTCGGTCTTGGGGCACCTGGCCCTGCGCGAGGCGATACAGGATTACGAACAACACCATGGAGCAAAAGCCTGACGCGCGCTATATCGTGCAAAAAAATATCCCCGAGGCGCCGGGGGTCCGCACACTGCAACTGCTGCTCTTAGGCGGCGCCGTCCCGCCGTTTGTGTCCGGACAATTTATCACCGTGTACGCGCCCAACCTCGGCACGCCGGAGGGCAAGGCGTACAGCATTTCGAGCGCGCCGCAGGACAAGACGCTCGATATCACGGTTAAAGAGATGGGCAAGTTTTCCCGCTACCTGTGCTCGCGCAAAACGGGCGACGAGATAGAAGGCTCGCTGCCGTACGGCTACTTTTACAGCGAGTCCCCTACCAGCACGCTGGTGATGGTCGCCGCCGGCATCGGGGTTGCCCCCTTCCGCAGTATGCTGCTAAGCGCCGTGCGCAACCATCCGGGGCGGCCGATGGCGCTTTTTTGCAGCAACCGGACCGCGCAGGATATTATTTTTAAAAAGATGCTCGACGAACTGCAGGCCGCCAACGCAAACGTGCGGGTCTTCCACTTTTTGACCCGCGAGGACGCTACGGCATCCATGCAGAGCGGCCGGATACGCGCGCACCGTATCCTCGCGCAGCTTAAAAACGAAAAAAACCTGGAGTTTATGCTGTGCGGGTCTATCGCGTTTGTGCGCGACCTGTGGCGCGACCTGCGCGCGGCCGGCATCACCGAAGACGCCATCTACACAGAAGCCTTTTTCTCCCACTAGCGCAACGCCTCTATTGCTGGGAGGGTGCCTTGGACCAAAAACTCGAGCATCGCTCCGCCGCCGGTGGAGACGAATACTTTTTGCGGATCAAATTTAAACTTTTCCACCGCGGCGGCGGTGTCGCCGCCGCCGACCACTGCCGCTACGCCGCTTGTAGTAAGGGCCGCCGCCAGCGCGTCGGTGCCGTCGCAGTAGCCCTGCTCATAAATGCCCATGGGGCCGTTCCACAATACAAACGGCACCTGCGAAATCTTGTCGGCCCACGCCTTGGCGGTCGCGGGCCCGATGTCGATAATGCTTTCGTTGGTGCGGATGTCCACCACAAGGCCCGAGCGCTCGGCGTTGCTCCCCGACTCGGCAAATATGGCGTCGTCGGGGATACGCAGGCGCTCGTTTGAGGCTATCTCCTCGGGCACGGGAGTATCCGACACCAGCGAGCCCCCAAACGGCAGGCCGCGCGCCTTGATAACATCGTTGGCCAAGGCGCCGCCAAGCAATACCTCCGCATACAGCCCGAGCAGTTTTTTTATAATCGGGACTTTGGTCTCAAACTTTACGCCGCCGACGATGGCGAGCGCGCCCTGCGGCGGAGTGAGCGCGAGCGAGAGCCGGCTGACCTCCTCCTCAAACCGCAGGCCCGCGTAGCCGGGCAAAAGTTTGGGAATGCCGACAATAGAGGCATGCGCGCGATGCGAGTCGGCAAAGGCTTCGTTGACAAAAATGTCTCCCATGGCCGCGAGTTCGGCGGCAAAGCCCGGGTCGTTCGCCTCCTCGCGCGGGTCAAAGCGCAGGTTTTCGTGCATTTCAAACGGTACGTGCGTCAGCGTGCGGGTCCGCGCCTCTACCGAAGCAAGCTTAAGCGTATCAACCACCTTGCCGTCCGGACGCCCCAAGTGCGCGAGCAGGATTATTTTGGCGGCGCCGTTGTTATGCAGAAGCTCGAGCGTGGGGAGCGCCGCGCGGATGCGCAGGTCGCTTTGCACCACCCCCTCTTTAATAGGCACGTTAAAGTCCACGCGCACCAACACGCGTTTGCCCGCTACATCGGCGTCTTTGACTGACTTTACTTCTGGCATGCTTTCAAAATTTCTACAAACGAATCAAGCTCCGCACTGGCGTGGCCGACCAAAAATCCGCCGACCCCTCCCTCGGTGATAAGGGTATGCGCGTTTGCCCCCTCGACCGATCCGCCGTACAAAATGCGCACCTTGCGCGCGCCGGCGCGGCCGAGGATATCCGCCAAAATCTTTCTGATAAAGATTACCGTTTCCTGGAGCTCCTCTTGCTGCATCGCTTCCGACGCCGACTTCCCTATCGCCCACACCGGCTCGTACGCGACCACCAGTTTGCCCGCCAATGATTGCGCGCCGCGCAGGGCGGAGGTGAGCTGCTCTTCTATAACACTAAAGTGCGAGCCGTCTTGCGTGCGCTCACGCTCGCCGACGCACAGCACGGG